>Ga0209540_10001656_pt1 | contig 16541 bp, 13 predicted proteins | sample BarGraIncu01121A_FD_184501 | JGI IMG/M metagenome (GOLD analysis project Ga0209540, IMG submission 184501) | Arctic peat soil microbial communities from Barrow, Alaska - Barrow Graham LP Incubations 011-21A (SPAdes) (version 2) | ecosystem: Environmental > Terrestrial > Soil > Wetlands > Peat... | reverse complement strand
AGGAAGGGTGATTTTGAAAAATTGGGTCACCGGTCCGGCACCATCGATTTTGGCACTTTCATAGAGGTCAGCCGGAATATTCATCAAAATACCAGAGGTAATCAGCATCGTATAGGGTACGCCAACCCAAAGATTGACGATGACGACTGTCGTACGCGCGACCGTTCCGTTGCCAGTAAGGAATGAGAAGTTTGTGCCAACCCAGCCCCATTTAACCAGCATGGCAAGAATTGGACCTGTGTCACTCAGAAGACGAGAGACAATCAAAAGAGTAATAAATTGGGGAATAGCAATCGTGATGACAAAAACGGTACGCCATAGCTTTTTAAGTTTAATGCCTTTTTTGTTAATCATCAAAGCCAAAATCATGCCAAAGATATAGTTGAGTACTGTGGCCAAGATAGCCCAGATAATCGTCCATCCTAAAATGCGACCGAGTGAGGCAGGCAACAATCGGTATGTAGAATCGGTTCCCGAGAACAAGTTAATAAAACTTGTAAGACCCGTCCACCAAAATCGGCTGCCTGGATATTGGTGAAGGCGATCAAAGTTGGTAAACGCGAGGAAAATCATGAATATCAAGGGCAAAACTGTAAAGGCAAAAGCCGACAACACTGGGAAAGAGAGTACCGTGATATGGAATTTTTCGTTAAGAAAGGCAGACACGTCTTGCTTAAATGTCTTCGGCTTTTTGCCTTGGGCAATCAGCATTTGGTTGTCGTGGGCAATATTAATGTTGATGTTATAGAAAATGAAGTAGGCAAAAATGACCATGATAGTCGCAATGCCGAAAAGTAGTATCAAGAGTGAATTATCCGCCGGGATGGTTGTGGTATAGCAACTGCACGCGTCAGACCATTGGCCCTCAATATAAATTTGCGAGCCAAGATTGCGGAGCATATAGATTAAATTCCAACCGTTGGTCGCCATGAAAAGGACGACGCCAATTTGGAAAACGAACAAGAGAATACCTTTAATGATTTGACCATTGAAGATTGCTCCAGCGCCCATAAACAGGAACGATAGGCGAGTCTTCCATGTGCCGTTTTTGAAATAGAGGAAATAACGTTTGGCTAATCGACCAATGGCCTTAATAAGCCAAACAAGACCTTTCCAGGCACCAATAAAAATATTTAAGAATGCATAGAATATAGTCTTCAGCAATTCCCATAAGAAGATTAGCAATGATTTTAATAAACTTCCTAAAGAAATGAAGAACCACTTCCAGAAGGGTAAGCTAGTGGAAGTGTCAACGGGTGAACCTTTTTTCTCTGGCATGCTCACGGGGGCCTCCTTTATGAATACGGGGCAAATTGCTTTGCCCCGCATCTAAAACAATGATTAGTCTAAGCAGTCATTAAGCCGTAATCTGCATGACCATGTCATTAAGCGCATCTTGTAATGTGGCATAGTCACCTAAATCTTGGTTGTAGCAGAGATCAAGAAAACTACCCGCAGGTGTCCAATAAGAGCCACCGACAGAGGAAGCTTGTGAAATTCCGTACGGAGCTTGGGCAGCTAATGCGGCCAGCGCGACGTTGCTTGTAATTGCTTCGTTTTGGCCAGCAGCGATGTTCGAAGGCCCTAAACCGCGGCTTTCAAAACGAAGGAGTTGGTTTTCTTCATTGGTGATGTAGTTTGCGAAAGCGTGCGCCGCGAGCGGGTACGCAGTCGTGGATTTAACACCAATTAATTTTGAGCCAACGAATGAACCGAGTTGGACTTGTTCATTGTTGCCATTCGTGTAGGTCGGGAGTTTTGTAGCGGCATAGTTATTGCCAAGCGCGGCTTGAATACCGACAGCATTCCAAGTGCCCGTGAAAGCAGCAATGATGCTACCGGCAGTGAATAAAGTCGCGGCATCGTTTTGGGCAGCATTGGAGATGCCCGGACGGCCAAGCGCGTTCCACGCCCCTTGGGCAGCTGGTAATCCAGTGGTCGCCCAATCACAAATCGTCGTGGTTCCGTCAAAAGAAATTGAAGAGGCATCATTAAAGAAGAATGAACCGCCAATCCAACCGCCCTCTGAAGGAAAGTTTATTTTTTTGCCTAAGCCTTCGGCAACGTCCAGGATTGTGTCAAGGCTTCCCGCTTGTTGAAGCGTTAAAGCGGATGAGTCATAGTACATGAAGTAGCCGTTATCGGCTGTTTCCGGATAAGCATAGAGTTTGTTATTGAAAGTGGCTGAAGAAATGGATGCCGGGACGTTCCGGGCAGTCACATCAGTCTTAAATTGTTGAACCTCGAATAACGCGCCGGCGGCAACGAGTGTTGATAATTGGTCATCGGCGAACGCAAATACGTCAGCGCCTTCACCGACATCGCTCAACAAGGTGGTCTGCAAGTTACCTTCACTGACAGTTCCGAAAGTAAAGGCGATATTCCATTCAGGATGTAATTCCTGGAATGAAACGGACATCTGATTAAGCAAATCCTGTTCAAGATCCGGTCCCCATACCTTTAGCGAAACTGGGGTCGCAGCAGCAGACGAAGACGGAGCTGAAGAACCGGCTGAGGACGAGGAACCAGCGATTGAACTTGTGCCCCCACAGCCTGCTAACGCGCCAAGCATGAGACTCGTAAAGACGACGGCAGATACTTTTTTAAACATAAAATTCTGAATTCTCCTTTCATTTTTCGAGATTAGCGCCCTTTAGTAAAACGGAAACGCAGCTATTTTATTGAAAAAATAACGCTTCCGTCGCCCAAAGTTTGCATAACCTGTCGAATTTTAGTCTAACTACATAAATATTATACAATGCGAAAGGGACTTGTAAAGATGAAAATGGAAGCGATTACATGACAGTTGACGCGACCTTAAATTTTATAAATTTACTCCCCTAGAAAGAAAAAACCGCCACTTGGAAAAGTGACGGTTTATATTTTAATAGAAAATCGAGCTAATTAGACAATGCAATTGGTCGTTTCTTTATCGAAAATGTGGCATTTCCGCATATTGAAGACGAGTTCAATCTTATCGCCGATGAAGATGTTCTTGATGGCTGGAACTTTGCTCACGACATTCGCTCCGGCGATATCGCCATGGAGAATGTATTCGTGGCCAAGGAGCTCAGCGACCTTGACTTCGATTTCATAGGAGGAATCAGCACGTGATGCGGGGACTGGCCCTAATTCTTGGTGAATGTCTTCAGGACGGATGCCGAACACTACTTCTTTGCCTTCATAGGCGCCTAATGCTTTGGTGACATCGGCCGGTAAAACCATTTCATGGCCGTTACCAAACTGAATCTTGCCACCGCCCAGATACTTCGCGTCGATTAAGTTCATAGCCGGAGAGCCGATGAACCCAGCGACGAAGAGGTTGGCTGGATGGTTGTAAATCTCGATTGGGGCGCCGATTTGTTGGATATAACCGCCCTTCATGACGACGATGCGAGTCGCCATCGTCATGGCTTCGGTTTGGTCGTGCGTGACATAGATGGTCGTGGCATTGAGTCTTTCATGCAAACGGATGATTTCAGCTCTCATTTGGACACGTAACTTGGCATCCAAGTTGCTGAGCGGCTCATCCATTAAGAAGACTTTAGCGTGACGGACGATAGCGCGGCCAAGCGCGACACGTTGCCGTTGCCCGCCGGAAAGCGCCTTCGGCTTGCGATCAAGGAATTGTTCGATTTCAAGGATGCGGGCCGCTTCATGGACGCGAGCATCGATTTCTTGTTTCGGGAGGTGACGGATTTTTAAGCCGAACGCCATGTTGTCATAGACAGTCATGTGTGGGTACAAGGCATAGCTTTGAAAGACCATTGCGATATCGCGGTCTTTCGGAGTGACGTCGTTGCAGAGTTTTTCGTCGATGAATAATTCGCCTGAAGTAATGTCTTCAAGACCGGCGATCATACGGAGGGTGGTTGATTTACCACAGCCTGAAGGACCGACGAGAACGACGAATTCATGCCCCTTGATTTCAAGATTGAAATCAAAGACGGCTTGGACGTTGTTGTCATAAATTTTATTGATGTGACGTAAAATTACATTTGCCATAAGTTTTGTTACCTCTTTGCCTATATGTTATCATAGCCCATTCGATGTGAATTGTGCAATGTGCACAAATTTACTTCTGGCTAAATAGTTTGCTGACAATCGTGAAATATTGGGCGTTGTGGAAATCGCGGATATCGAGATTCGTGATGGCGGTGAATTTGGCCAAACGATAGTTAAAAGTATTGCGATGGATATAAAGTTTCCGTGACGCCATCGTTGCATTCAAACCACAGGCGGCATAGACCGTCGCGGTCACTAACACTTCATGCGGGACATCGTCGAACTCTTTGACCGCTTCAGGAAATAACGAACGATCGCCGACAAGTAGGCTATCCAAAAGTAAATCACCGAGATGCGTGCACTGCTCCTTATGCGTCAGCGCTGCTTTTGCTAAGGCCAACGCTGACAGGTGATCGTTTGCATGACTGACCAAAAAGGTAATCGAAATCCCAAGGTCACTGACAATCAGGGGAAGCAAAACTTCGAGCGTATCAGCAAAATCAGCACCCGCCAAGCAATATCCACGGTTGGATGAAACCATTTTGATGGTCAAATCCCCATGATAGTTTTCACAGAGCAGCGTCGCTAGTTGTACTTCGGACAAGGGGCTATCTGCCTGAAAATGATAATACTTTTCCATTAGAGTTTGACCTCAGCGGATAGCTCCACTAAGAAGCTTTCGAAGGGACGGAGCGTAATTTTTCCGTCTTCCATCTCGACGTTTTGATAGTTATGAAGAAGGATTTCTTTGATGGGGAACGGCATGGTGAAGGTCGTGTTGAATTTTCTAAAGTTGCTGATCACCATGAGCGGCGTTGCCCCTTTATGGGTATAGGCAAAAACATCTGGATGTTCGCTATGGACTAAGATGAATTCTCCGTCAATGACGGATTCGAGAATGCGCGGGGTTTTCCTAAGCGCAATGGCTTTTCGGTAGAAATTCAGAATCGAATCAGGATCATTTTCCTCGGTCTCGACGTTGACTGTACTATAGTTTCCCACCACTTTGGTATCGGGTTCATGGGTTGAGAAACCAGCATGAGGTCCTCCCGTCCATTGGAAAGGCGTGCGGGCATTGATGCGCGAGGTCCTTCTTAAAAAGCGGAGTATTTCTGCATCGGTCATATAGCGCTTAGCGTTTTTATAGTAGTTCATCGCAGAGACATCTTTAAAATCACCGACATCCTGATAGTCGACATTGCTCATGCCGATTTCTTCCCCGTTATAAAGGAAAGGCGTTCCATACATGAAAAGCAAAGTGGTCGCCAGCATCTTGCCGGATTCTTTGCGGAAATGAACGTCACCATACTGCGACAAAACACGCGGATGGTCGTGATTATTCCAATAAATCGGTAACCAAGTTTTGCCTTGGCAGTCTTGATACCAACGAAGAAAGATGTGCTTCAAATTCACGACATTCGTAACGATTTCGTCGTCGCTCTTATGTTCGCTTCCATACGCGCCGTTTTCCCAGCATGTATCGAAGTTAAAGACTATATCGATTGAGCCTTTTTCTGACGAAGAATATTTTAGGGCTTCCTCTGTCGTGGCGCAGCCGCCGACTTCGCCGACCGCCATCGCATTGGGATAATGGCTTAGGACTTCAGTCTTAAATTCCCGCAAGTAATCAAACAAGCGAGGAATTGACGAAAATTTACGTGAATCGAGTGTAGTTCCGTCCGGGCCGACATCGTAAGGCGAATCGCTCCAAGTTAAATCTTTGGCTAAATGCGCGATGGCATCGAGTCTGAAACCATCAACCCCTTGGTCAAGCCAATAGCGGGCAATCTGAAATATATTTTGCCGTAACGCTGGGGACTCCCAGTTCAGGTCCGGCATTTTCTTGCTGAATATCTTGAGGTAATATTGCCCGGCTCTCTCGTCATAATTCCAGGCGGAATCATCAAAGAAGCCTTGCCAGTTATTGGGTGGAACGCGTTTTCCCTCTGCATTTATTTTACCGTCACGCCAAATATAGTAGTCCCGTTTCGGGCTCGTTTTGTTTTCGCGAGCTTCGAGAAACCAAGGATGTTCATCACTGGTATGGTTGAGAACGAAATCAATGATGACGTGAATGCCTTTGTCATGAGCTTTTTTTATTAGATTGAGGAAATCAGCGTTGGTTCCAAAAACCGGATCGACTTGGTAATAATCGCTGACATCATAGCCATTGTCGTCCATTGGGGACTTAAAAAAAGGGCATATCCAGAGGATATTGATTCCGAGTTTTTCTAAGTAATCAAGTTTGGAAATGATGCCAGGCAAATCACCGACGCCATCGCCGTTTAAGTCTTTAAAGGTACGCGGATAAATTTCGTAACCGATGGCGCTTTGCCACCATTTGCATTGATTCATAGTTTCTCCTATTCGATAATCGTTTCGCCGTTGAGAGTGGCGTTAATCATGCGAAGCATCTCTTCGGTCGATACCTTATGGGAAAAAGGCGGGAGATGGTCGAGGTCGAAATACCCTACTTCCGTCGTTTCATATTCATGTTCGCCGAGTGGTTTAAGAAGTTTTCCTTCAAACACTAAAGCGTATTCCGGAACCGAGGTTGGTTTTTTGAATGGCGTCCGATTCAAAACAGCGACTAGACGGACGATTTCCACAACCGCTCCGGCTTCTTGGATGCATTCTTTGATCGCGGCTTCTTTGGGGGATTCATATAAATCGGCCCATCCGCCAGGCAAAGAGAACATTTCGTCTTTGGCCTCACGGACAAGCAAAACTCGCTTTTTATCGTCGAAAATGACTGTGCGGACGCTCACGCTCGGCGTCGGATAAATGTCGCGCCCGAAGAAGTTCGGCCGATCAAATTTAACCTCGACGAAATTTTCAAGCATCTGGGTCGTTAAGATTTGAAGGTCACGGTAGTTTGATAACGCATAAGGATCGGTCGAATACAGTAGCCCGATTTTTGCGATGCTCGCTACTTTAAGTAAATAATCATAGAAGGCTAAGTTGTCCATAAAATCACCTTCTTTACTATATCATTTTTTATTTGTGCAGCGTGAATAGATGATGCGATATAGCCGACTGCGTCGAATCTTGTTATAATGTTTTTTAGTGAATGGCCTTTTAGGTTGTTCCGAGGTGAATGCATGACTGATGTCGAACTCATCGTCGTCTGCCTGATCATCATCGTCGTTGGCATTGGCCTCTTCTTCCTTACCGGATTCATCCACGTCAAGCGCGGCTGGATCGCGATTATCGAGAAACTCGGTGTCTATGTCGGCACCTACACGAAACCCTATGTCTACTTCGCGCCGCTCTTCTATCGAAGGGTTGGCATGTATCCCCTTCGCCCGATTACGAAACCGTTACTTATCGGAAATGAAAAGTTCACGCTCACGTATCAAATCATCGATGCCAAAACTTATCACTACGCTGGTCACGACCTGAACCTTGTGGCCAACGCTGAACTCCAAGGCATCGAACATCCATCGCTTGAGCAGATTAGCCAAGCTATCGCAAAAGCCGGCTGTAAAACCATAGCCGTCAAAGGAGAATAACATGTTCATCTTCACCTTACTCACTTCGCAAGTCTTCTGGATTGTGTCATGGGTCGTCGTCTTCGTGGCCGCTCTGGTCATCGAGATTGCCGTTCCGGGCCTCGTCAGCATCTGGTTCAGCGGCGGCGCGGTTGTCAGTTTGGTTCTCGCGATTTTTAATATCGACCCAATCTTTCAACTCCTCGCTTTCGTCGTCGTTTCCGGCGTCCTGCTTTTCCTCACGAAGGTCATCTTCAAGAAGAACATCGGGATTCAGCCCACCACCCCGACCAACGCCGATGCGCTTCTCGGCAGCGAAATTCTCATCCTTTCCCCGGTTTCAAAAGAATATCCGGGCGAAGGCCAGATCCGCGATATTACCTGGGTCGTGAAAACGCTGGGTGACGAGACGTTCGAAAAAGGCGAATTCGCTATTGTTAAAGCCATTAATGGCAATCATATAATCATTGCCAAGAAAGAAGGAAAATAGCATGTTGATGTTCATTACTCCCCTACAAGTCTTCGGTTGGGTCGCGCTCTCGTTCGTCCTCTTTATTATCTTGATTGTCTTTATCCGCTGCATCGTCATCGTTTCCCAAGCCCATGTCGTGATTATCCAAAGACTTGGTAAATATCATAAGACATTAGCCGCGGGCTTCCATATCATCGCCCCGTTCATCGATTCGCGCGTCGTCAACCTTTCCCTCAAGGAAAAAGTTGCTGACTTTGCCCCGCAACCGGTGATTACCAAAGATAACGTCACGATGCAAATCGATACCGTTGTCTACTTTCAAATCACCGACCCGAAACTCTACACCTATGGCGTCGAAGCCCCGATGTTCGCCATCGAGATGCTGACCGCCACTTCTTTACGTAATCTCATCGGCGATCTCGAACTCGACCAAACGCTCACTTCACGCGATACCATCAACCAAAAACTCCGTTTGATTCTCGACGTCGCCACCGATCCGTGGGGCATCAAGGTCAGCCGCGTTGAGCTGAAGAACATTCTCCCGCCACGCGAAATCCAAGAAGCCATGGAAAAACAGATGCGTGCCGAACGTCAGAAACGTGAATCGATTTTGACCGCTGAAGGCCAAAAAGAAGCCGCCATTCTCGCCGCTGAAGGCGAAAAGGAATCGGCCGTCTTACGCGCTGAAGCCAAGAAGATTTCGATCGTTACCGAAGCCGAAGGCCATGCCGAAGGCATCCTCCGCGTCTACGAAGCGCAAGCCAAAGGCATCCAACTCATTAACGATGCTCACCCGGATTCCGCTTACCTGACGCTTAAAGGCTTTGAATCATTAGAGAAAGTCGCAAACGGCCAAGCCACCAAGATCATCATCCCGAGCGAAATCCAAAACATCACCGGGTTACTAGTCTCCCTCAAAGAAGCCATCTCTTCCGACAAGAAATAAGCAGTGAAACCTCGTCCTATGGCGAGGTTTTTTTATGGAAAGAAAAAGATCAACCGCGCGGCTGATCTTTTTTAAGTTATTCGACTGTGACGGATTTCGCGAGATTACGCGGTTTATCGATGTTGACTTTGAGTTCGAGCGCGGTGAAGTAGGCGAGGTATTGGGCCACCACCACATTGGTAAGGGGTGACAAGTACTCTTTGACATCCGGGACGATAATCGAATCGCCATCTTTTCTTAAAGATTTGGAAACAATCGCGATGACATGCGCGCCGCGGGCTTCCACTTCTTTGAGGTTGCTCCGTAACGGGGCGTCGACAAGTTGGTCAGAGATGAAGCCAATGACCGGGGTATCTTTCTCAATGAGGGCAATCGGGCCGTGCTTGAGTTCACCGCCAGGGAGACCTTCGCTATGGATATAGGTGATTTCTTTAAGCTTCAGAGAGGCTTCAAGCGAAACATCATAGTCGTAACCTCTTCCAAGGAAGAAGACGTCATGTTTCGTGGCCAGATATTTTGCGTATTGGATAAGGTCATCCTTTTTAGCGATGATCTGGTTTTCGGCTTTGATCACGTCATAGAGATGGTTGATGACGGACGTCGAGCCTTCAGGAGCGCTGGTGAGCAAGGCCAGTAACGCCACTTGGGCAATATAGGCTTTGGTCGAAGCGACGGCAATCTCGACGCCGGCAAATAAGAGGAGACTGAATGTCGCTTCTCGTTCGAGAGTCGAGCCTTTCGTGTTGGTGATGGTAACGGAGGTCGCGCCGCGCGCATTGATGATTTCGAGGCAGCGAATCAGATCGGCGGTTTCGCCGGACTGGCTGACGATGATGAATAGCGGTTTTTTAGCGGTTATCAGCGGATGGTAGGCCCATTCGCTGGCGATGTTGACTTCCGCGCGCTTGCCAAGATATTCGGCGTAGCGGCGCCCGACGAGGCAGGCGTGATAGGAGGTGCCGCAGGCGATGAAAATAATATCATCACATTTTTTAATCGCAGAGATGAGCTTCTTGTCAAAGAGGAATTTATTGCCATCGAAGTAGTTGTCAATGAGGCGACGTATGACCGCGGGCGACTCTTCGATTTCTTTGAGCATGTAATGTGGGTAGCCTTGTAAACCAAGGTCTGCTTCTTTCAGGTCAGGACGGTTCCACACGGGGTTGACGATATTTTTGTTATCGTCATACACCACGATTTTGTCTTTGGTGATAAAGCCATATTGATGGTCTAAGACCGCGGTAAAATGAAGGCCTTCCTTGAGCATTGGGAGGAAGTCGCTGGCCAGAAGATTACGCCCGCTACCTTGTCCTAAAACTAACGGGGAACGGTTCTTTGCATAGTAAATATGGTCTAAATCGCCTTTGACCATGATGGCCAAGGCATAACTGCCCTGGAGTTCTTTAGTGGTCGCATAAATCGCTTTGAGGACATCAGGGGTTTTGAGATAATGCGCTTCTAAAAGGTTAGCGATGACCTCGGTATCGGTTTCGCTCGTGAAAGTAAAGCCTTCCGCTTCGAGTTTATTTTTGAGGTGACGATAATTTTCAATGACGCCATTATGGACGATGACAAATTCGCCGCGCATGCTGGTATGCGGGTGCGCATTCGCTTCCGTCGGCGCTCCGTGGGTCGCCCAGCGCGTATGGCCGATGCCAATGCTGGTTGTAATATCCTCGGGAAGAATCGCGTCCAAATCAGAAACGCGTCCCGGGGTACGGAAAACATGGATGCCCTTGGTGTCGGCAAAAGCGAGACCTGCCGAATCATAGCCACGGTAATCTAAAGTCTTTAAGCCTTTAATCAAATACTCACGAACGGGTAAATTACCGACGCCACCGACAATTCCACACATAATGATTCTCCTTTGGGTTAGTACGAGATTTCGTTGATGTAGTTGACGAGAGCGCTGACAACGCGGTCGCATTCTTCGAAGGTAGGCGCTTCCGCCATGATGCGGACTAACGATTCGGTTCCGCTCGCCCGGACTAAGATGCGGCCGGTATCGCCGAGTGTCGTTTCTAATTCATCGATTAAGGATTGCAGCCCGCCATGGGCTAGAACAGCTTCTTTATTGGCTACCGAGACATTCTTAAGGGCTTGCGGATATATCTTCAGGTCGCCAAGGAGTTCTTCAAGCGGTTTACCGGTGCTGACGAGGATATTCATGACCTTGATGGCCGTGAGTAAACCGTCGCCGGTGTTGAGGTCTTGGAGGAAGATTATATGTCCGGACTGCTCGCCACCCAGTGGTAAGTTTTGTTCTTTCAAACACGCTTGGACGTACTTGTCGCCGACTTGGACTTCTTTCACGCGCATATTGTGTTTTTTGAGGGCAATCTTCAAACCGATATTGCTCATCACGGTGGCCACCACCGTATTTTCTTTGAGGACGCCGCGTTTTTGCATATCGACAGCCGCGAGATAGAGGATCGCGTCGCCATCGACGACCTGCCCGCCGTGGCGGACGATGAGTAAGCGATCGGCATCGCCATCGAACGCGAGGCCGATGTCGTAGCCGTTTTTCTTCATTTCGAGAACCAATTGGCCTAGGTGGGTCGAGCCGCACCGGTCATTGATATTGATGCCATTCGGATGAATGTTGATATAGTTGGCTTGGATGCCCAGCTTTTTGAACAACTTTGGGGCAACGAGACTGGCGGATCCATTGGCGCCATCGACCAAAACCTTGAGGTGGCCTAAGTCACGGGCTTTGGACGCTAAAAAATCGACATATTCATCGACAAGGTCAACGCTCGGGACCATCCGGCCAAAGAATTCATTCATTCTCAGCGGAAGAAAATCCGTCGGTGAATCGATATAGTCTTCAATCAGCTTCTCAATCTTTGAATCCAGTTTTTCGCCTTGGCGGTTAAATACCTTGATGCCATTGTCGTAATAGGGATTATGGGAGGCGGAAATCATCACACCATAGTCGTAGCCTTTTTTGACGACGAGATAGGAAATGCTCGGTGTGGTCGTAACATCCAAAAGATAAGCATCAGAACCGCTGGCTAAGATACCGCTAACTATTGCCGTTTTCAGCATGTCGCAGGAAAGACGGGTATCGCAGCCGATCAAAATACGGTTTTTCTTGCCACCTGGATATTGCCCAATGAAACGGCCAATCCGAAAGGCAAGACTGCTGTTTAATTTTTGGCCCGCTAAACCGCGGACGCCGTCTGTACCGAAATATTTACCCATCAATTAGACGCTCTCTTTCTCTTCAACGTAAGTCGTATCTTCCATGTATTCTTCAAATACGCGGTGGAAATTATCGATGAACACCGGTTCCAGTTCACCGCCATAGGCGATGCTGATACGGCCGGTTTCTTCAGAGACAACGACGGTGACGGAATCACTGACTTCGCTGATACCGATGGCGGCCCGGTGACGGGAACCATATTTGCCGGCAAGCGGTTTGGTGGTTGGGGTATAGAAAGCGCTGGCGACAATGATTAGGTTGTCACGAATGACGACCGCGCCGTCATGAAGGCGGGTGCCTGGATAGAAAATCGTCATCAATAATTCGGGGGTTACCGGGGCATTGATGATGACGCCGTTTTTAATCATGTCGTTGAGGGGCATTTTGCGTTCGAAGGTCATGATGGCTCCGGTTTTAGTTCGGCTGAGGAAACTGACGGATTCATTGATCGCATCATATAAAGACTCGCGGTCAAAAATCTTTTGGACATCGTTTTTGCCTTTGCCTTTCCCGTGGCCGCGCGCGAAAACAGGGCGGAAATCGGTGAAGGTAATGACAAGATAATAAGCCATGCCGACAAAGAGGAGTACGCCGGTGAGAACCGTCGTGAGTAAACCTTGAAGAAATAAATACGACGCAAAGAAGGCAAAAGCGCCCATGACAAAGAGAATCACGACGCCTTTATTTTTTCCGCCCACCACGACTAAGACGATGATGGCGAGAACGATGAGGAAGGAAATGCCGAAATCAATCCAGAACGGCAGCGTATGTCCAAAGAAATTGGCAGTCACTTGTATCATTTTCTATTTCCCCCACTTATGCGCGAAACGGCTGGCCGCGCTGGCGGCAATCGCGCCGATAACGTCGTCAAGGAAGGTATTGCAGATTTTGCTGTCTTTGCCTTCTTTGTTGAGTTTGTCGATAATTCCGTATTTGCGTTTGTCGATGAATCCAAAATTGGTCAGGGCAATCGAACCATATAAGTTGCAGATGCCATACGCATTCACTTCGTCAACGCCATATAAACCTTCGTCGCGGCGAAGGATGCCTTCAAGATCTTTATCAATCATTTGTCCGCGTTCGGCTTGTCTGTCTAATTCCACACCGGTCATGATGGCGAATTGGACTTCGCGTTTATCGAGGACAGACATAACGGATTCGAGTAAGTCTTCATTCTTCAGGTCGATATGATATTCCGCTTGTAAAAAACGCGCGCAGTCGGTGATATCATTCAGCGTGACACCACGTTCGTTTAATAGGGCAATGCACTTCGTGCGATAGTTTTCCATATGCATATCCTTTCGAAGAAAGAACCAGTAAAAGTATTCTAACAAAATATGAGGGATAAATAAAGAGTCGAATTCTTAAGAATTCATCGCAAGACTCAGCCCGATGCGAAAACCCACAGTTAAAAATCATTTTAACAAAACGAAAACATTCGAGGGACAAGTTCAGGTTTAGTAAAAGAAAAGCCACGATGATCGTGGCATGATGGCATTTTGGAGCAGCCGGCGGGAATCGAACCCGTGTGATCAGCTTGGGAAGCTGAAGTTCTGCCATTGAACTACGGCTGCGTAAGTTGATTATAGGAAAATACCACTCCTTTTGCAATGATAACTGGGTATTTTGCCAAGAAAAAACTACTCTCTCGAGTAGTGGTTTTTCATCATGGTGGATGCTGAGGGGATCGAACCCACGACCTTCTGTACGTCAAACAGATGCTCTCCCAGCTGAGCTAAACATCCAGGGAGTTGAAATGGTGCCGACGATAGGAATTGAACCTACAACCTACTGATTACGATTCAGTTGCTCTGCCGGATTGAGCTACGTCGGCGGGATTCCATTAAATCGGCTCACTCATAATACCCAAAAAGGCCATTTAATGCAAGTGTCAAGAAATAAAATATTGATTTTCTACTATGGTGCGAATAAAATCCACTTTTAGTGAAAATGCTGTAAAATAATATTTTGGGTATACATCATGATATTTTTAAAGCATTTTCGACAGTATTACATTAAATATGGGATCTCGTTTTTATTTGGGATTGTCATCTTGGTCGCGATTGACTGGTTCCAACTGGAAATCCCACGCACTATCAAGACAATTATCGACGGCGCGGATAACGGCGTTTATACCAATGTCTCGCAGATTTTTTCGCTACTCCTTTATATCATCTTGATTGTCGTCGGCATGACCATCGGCCGCTTCTTGTGGCGTTATCTCCTATTCGGCAATGGCCGCCGCATCGAAACCGATATCCGCACCGAAATGTTCAAGCACGCCACCGAGCTCGACCAAAACTTTTATTCGCATGAAAAAGTCGGCGGATTGATGAGCTATTTCATCAACGATTTGAACGCCGTTAAAGAATTGTTCGGTTTTGGCTTATTGATGCTGATCGATGGACTCGTTTTAGGAGGCTTCGTCCTCTACCGCATGTTCACGCTCAACTGGCTGATGACCCTCTATGCCTCGATACCTCTCGTTCTGATGGGCATTCTCGTCTTTATCCTTGAACTCAGAATGGAAAAGAAATTCAAGGCGCGGCAAGAAAGCTTCGAACACATGAGCGATTTTGCCCAAGAATCCTTTACCGGCATCACCATCATCAAAGCTTATATCCGTGAAGCCGCGGAAGCCCTACGTTTCAAAGGGCAGTCCAAAGACGTCTATGATAAGTCGATGAACCACCTTAAATATTCCGTCGTGGTCAACGTCATCATCGACGCGATGATTAGCATGGTCATACTCGCTATTCTGGCTTATGGTTCCATCTTGATTGCCCAAAGCCACCTTTCCAGCGGCGAACTCACCGAATACATCAGTTACTTCTTTACGCTTTTATGGCCGGTCTTCGCCATCTCATGGTTCCTAAATATCAATGGCCAGGCCCAAGCCTCCGCCAAGCGTATCTACGCTTTTCTTGAAGCTAAACCGCTAGTCGTAGATGCCAAAGATGCCCTCAAGGATGTTCACCTAGAAGGCGCCATCACCTTCAACCACCTCACCTTCACCTATCCGGATTCAAAGACTCCGGTTTTGTCCGATATCAGTTTCAAGATTAAAGCCGGCGAAATCGTCGGCATCCTCGGTAAAACCGGCAGCGGAAAATCCACTTTAGCCGAGCTTTTACTCCGCGTTTATAACCCCGGCGAGAACATGATTTTGATCGATGGTTACGATGCGATGAAACTCTCGATCAAGACTCTCCGTGACCAGATGGGCTATGTCCCGCAAGATAACTTCCTCTTCTCGGACACGATTCGAAATAACATTGGTTTTGCCTTTTCTAAAATCGGCGACGATAACTTAATCAATGTCGCCAAGCTTTCCGACATCCATGAAAACGTCATGGAGTTTAAAGAACAATATGATACGATGCTCGGCGAACGCGGCGTCACGATTTCCGGCGGTCAAAAGCAGCGTGTCTCGATTGCCCGCGCTTTATCTAAAGACCCGACCATCCTGATTTTGGATGACTCCGTCTCCGCGGTCGACACCAAGACTGAAGAAGCGATTATCACCAACCTTCGCGCCGCCCGTAAGGGCAAGACCACGCTCATGGTCGCCCACCGCATCTCCACGGTTAAAAAACTCGATAAGATCGTGTTAATCGACCAAGGCAAACTCGCCGGGTTCGGAACCCATAAAGAATTACTCAAGACCAATGCGCTCTATCAAGAAATGGTGAAGCTCCAAGAACTGGAGTCTTTAGTAGAGGAGGCGAGTACCCATGCGTGATTTTGTTGAGAATCATGAGGCCCACCGCGACCGCCGCCTCATTACCCGCCTATTAACTTATTTAAAACCATTCACCGGTAAGTTCGTTCTTGCCTTCTGTTTGATGATCATCACCACGTTCACGAACATGGTGCTGCCTTTAGCGTCTGGCTTATCTATTGATCTTATGATGAATCCTCTGGTCTCCACCACTGAGAAGATTACCACCGTCCTCTGGGGCGCCGGCATCTTGCTGGTGATTACCGGTGTCTCCATCGTTATCGGTTATTTCCAGAACATCATGCTGCAGAAAATCGGGCAAGAGATTACCCATCAGATGCGGCTACAAGTCTTCAATCATATTGAGACGCTGTCTGCTAGCCAAATCAACCTGCTGCCGGTCGGTAAACTGGTGACGAGAGCCACGAATGACCCCGCCAATATCTCGGATATGTTTACCAACACGATCGTGAACCTGATCCGTAATTTCCTCATGATGGTGATTATCGCCATTATCTTATTTTTCATCGACTGGAAGATGGCTTTAGTGACGATGGCCGTCTTGCCATTTATTTATCTCGCCAGTGCCCTATTCCGTCGTTATTCGAGAACCGCTTACCGGCAGGTGCGTAACAACGTCTCTGAGGTCAACGCTTTCCTCTCCGAAAACCTTTCCGGCATGAAGATCACGCAGATTTTCA
>Ga0209540_10001655_pt1 | contig 16541 bp, 16 predicted proteins | sample BarGraIncu01121A_FD_184501 | JGI IMG/M metagenome (GOLD analysis project Ga0209540, IMG submission 184501) | Arctic peat soil microbial communities from Barrow, Alaska - Barrow Graham LP Incubations 011-21A (SPAdes) (version 2) | ecosystem: Environmental > Terrestrial > Soil > Wetlands > Peat... | reverse complement strand
GGAATTGATTTTCTCTGATGCAGCCCGGGAATACACACTGCTTGCAGGCACGACAGGTGCTGATGTTGACAGCCTGCAAAGGCAGCTGACTGACCTTGGCTATCTGGATAAGACCACGGGGTATTACGGCACAGAGACAATCGCAGCTGTAATGGCTTTCCAGGAACGAAACGGTCTCATTGCGGATGGGAATACAGACGAAATAACATTATCCCTGATCTATTCGCCGGAAGCCGTGGTAAGTGCCGCCAAGGCACAGGCGGAGATTAAGAAGGCAACTATTCAAGCCTTCCTGGAGACGGCCGAACAGCAGCTGGGAGATCCATATGTTTTCGGCAGTGTAGGACCGGATTCTTTTGACTGCTCCGGACTTGTGTATTACTGTCTGCAGCAGTCCGGTTCTTCGCGGTCCCGTTATAATGCAGCGGGTTACTCCCAGGTGGAAGATTGGGAAGAAATAACATCCATGGATGATTTGCAGCCGGGAGATCTTTTGTTTTTCAGTACGGGCGGCAAAAATGTCGGACACACGGCCATCTATGTCGGAAATGGTGAAATGATTGATGCGTCCACCACAAATGGTATGGTTGTCAGACGCTCCTGCGTTACGCCTTACTGGACAGACAATTTTGTGTCAGCACGCAGGCCCTTTTAACAATAATTATACCCATTCAAGGACAGGTCCCCCCCTTTAAGAGCAGACATACTAGTAACCATACACCAGCGTGACACTGGCGTTCACTTCTAATTCACCGCCGGATATAGGTGTGGTGGCTTCTGCCGCTTTGGCTGAGTCCATTGCGTATGAGTAGATCGGAATCACATTTGCCTGCGATCCTTCGACGATCTGGAGCGGTTTGGTTATGGTTAAGCCGGCTGCAGAAGCCATTGTCTCCGCTTTTCCTTTGGCAGTTGTTATCGCTTCGGTCAGGGCCTGCAGATAGATTTCATCGTTTTCCTTATCGGTGATGCCAAATGTAATGGAGTTCGCCTGGTTAATCCCCTCCTTGACGGTCATATCGAGTACCTGACTAACCTTTGTCAGGTCCATGACCGTTACCTCGATCGCATTGGTCACATCGTAGCCGGCCAGTGTGGTGACATTATTACTGTAATCATAGCGGGGGCTGATATAGTACGATACGGTTTTGATCTTGTCTTTGGCTATTCCCAGACTGTCCAGGGCTTTGTATACCTTATCCATCTTCGCGGCATTATCGCTCTGGGCAATGGATGCTTCTTTGTTGAATGTTGCCACACCGATATTTACGTAGGCGATGGTCGGGGCTGCCGTGATGCTCGCTGTACCCTGCACGGTAATCGTGTTTTTAACCGACAGGACAGCGTCTGTACTGGACGCGATCTGCCCCGCGGCCGAACATGAGGCGGTAATCAGGCTAACCGTCAATAACAGGACCAGACTTACCATGTATTTTCTTGTTTTCATTGTCATATCCTCCCTTGGGTCTATAACCACATCTGCATGCAGATGTTAATCTGATACTATTTTACCAAATATAAACTATGTTTAACATGCATATTATGACAGGAGAATTATTGCAATGCGGCGGGGCTCATTCTTTCCCCGCATACCCTATCACATAGGAAAGAATGGAGATTCCGAGAATCCGAAACTTTACCGGAGCAATTTCCACTTCTGAAAAGCCCGTCGTCTCCATCAGCGGCAGAAGTTCGTGAAGATCGTCTTCTCCCACCCAGCTCAGGATTCTACCGGCAATAAACCTGGAAAAGCGATACGGCGGCAGGGTCAGGTCGATCAAAAGCAGCCTGCCCTGCGGCTTCAGGACTCGGTAGATCTCCTGTATCCCTTTGCTTCTCACTCCATCCGACATGTGAAAAATCATGAAGCTGCACATCACGACATCAAACTGATTGTCAGGAAAAGGAAGATTCTCGATGCTTCCCGCCTGGAATAAGATGTCCTGGTTGGCTTCTTTTGCTTTCTGCCGGCTTTTCTCAATCATTGCCGGTATGAGGTCGATTCCGCAGACTTTGCCCGAAGGACCTGCCCGTCTCTTGGCGGCAAGTGTCAGCGTTCCGGTGCCGCACCCGACCTCCAGGACGGCATCGCCCGTCTTTATTCCCGCCAGAGTTATCGTCCTTTCGCGCAGTGTGCGCTCCCGGCCCATCGTTATCCTTCTCATGTATGTGTCGTATGTAGGGACTATTTTTTCCATTTCATTTCTGATGCGGAGGTCTTTTCCCCCTTGTACGGTTGCTTCTTTCATAATTTGCGCCTTTCTCTGCTGAAGGATTACCAGATGTGTTACAATCTGTCTCATATGAGATACATTGTCTGATTCACAGTTTAGCAAAGTACAAAAGGGAAACAAGCCTCAATCCAGAGGATTTGTCTCAAATGAGACAAGGAGTGTAAAATGACTCAAGCGGCCAACAATCTGCGTGTGCGGCGGACCCGGAAACTCCTGCGCGATGCACTAATCGAACTCATCGAAGAACAGGGCTTTGACGTAATTACGGTCGGCGAAATAACCGAACGCGCGATGATCAGCCGAGCCTCCTTCTACCGGAACTACAAAGACAAATACGATCTGGTCGAGCAGATATTTGAGGAAGCCATCCAGGCTCTTACTGATTTTGTCTCCAAGCCGGACGCGGAACATCCGACACTATGGGTCAGGTTCTTCGAGCATGTTGAAGAATATGAACCGCTCTACAAGGCGCTTCTCGGCAGAAACGGCAGCCCCTGGTTCGTGCTTAAGATGCGGACTGCCCTGCTGACGATGATGAGAGAATTTGAGCAGCTTTATCACCAGAACCCGCAAGTCTACCATCCTGTTTTCCATTCCAATGCCGGCGGGGTCGGGCTCTCGGCTGCGGGGGCGGGACGGCCCGCTGCGGGAACTGAGCATCCCGCTGCGGGAACTGAGCGTCCCACGGCGCAAGCGGGATCACCTGTCGCCGCAGCCGGGCACGCCACTGGCAGGACCGGAATCCTTGCCGGCGACCCCTATGTAGAAGATCTGGTGGCTTCCATGCTGGTGGAGACGATTACCTGGTGGCTTGAGCAGGGTAAGCCCTGTTCCGCCCGGCAGATTGCCGACCGCTGTTCCAGCCTGATTGGAGCTGTTTTCAGGGAGACGAGTACATGGGAGGAGACAATATGCTGAGAAATACAGCTTTTTTTCAGGGCAGTAATCGCAGGAAGCGATATTTTGAGGGCTGGTATTTCAAATGTATCAGTGCCGACAGGAAGCATGCGATCGCAGTGATCCCGGGCATGGCTATTGATCCGCAGGGGAAGCGCCACAGCTTTGTACAGGTTATTAATGCGGTCTCAGGTAAGACCTGGTATTATCATTTTCCGTATTCGGATTTCCGTTCGCCTATCGATTCTTTTGCCGTATTTATCGGTCAAAACACTTTCGGACCGGACGGACTGTCGCTCGACATCGATACCGATGAAGGCCGCATCAGCGGTGATTTGACGTTTACCGACATTCATCGCTTCCCGACAAGCCGGCTGAGTCCCGGAATCATGGGTCCCTTCACATATATCCCTTTTATGGAATGCTATCACGGCATTATTCATCTGTACCACCGTCTGCAGGGCAGACTTGAGATCGACGGCGTCTCTATGGACTTCACCGACGGCGTCGGCTATATCGAAAAAGACTATGGCCGCTCTTTTCCCAGCACTTATCTGTGGCTCCAGGCCAGTCATTTCAACCCCCAGGGGGCTTCTTTTGTATTCTCACAGGCACGCATTCCATTTCTTGGCAGCGAGTTCCCGGGATTTTTCGCATATTTTACAAATTTCAGCGATATTAATGTCCGGTTCGCAACCTATAACCGCTCCCGCCTTTCTAAGTGGCGAGTTGATGCGGCTGCGGGAACATGTGCCGGTGAATTGACGGGACCCGCAGGCACGCTGGTCTTCGAAGCCAAAATGTCGGGAGGCGGAACGCTTCGAGCCCCGGTCGACGGCCTGATGGACAGAGAAATCATCGAAAGTATTACGGCCCTGGTATCGGTGAAGCTTGTCGGCCGGCACGGAGAAGTCCTTTTTGAGGGCACCAGCAGTGAGGCAGGGATGGAAATCTGTCTGTGAACTGAATTTCTTACGCTGCCGCTCAGGCTAACCTTAGCCTATCCCCTTGCCCATCGCTCCGCCGATCCCCTAGTCATATCCGCCTTCGGCCGCAGGCAGTGCTTTGTACTCTGCCGTATTTATCATATAGTTCCTCAGGTATTCCATAATGGCAAGAAGGTTCCGACCCTCCGCGCTGTCGAGCAACTCAGTTGTACCGTCTCCTGAGACTTGGTATTCATGCCCATCTATGCGATAACGGATAAGGAAAACCTCATTGGGGGTTACCTGCACGGAATCGCTGATGATGTTCCCGGACAGATCAAAGATGGAGAGTTCCTGCATCCGGGCATAGATAGCCTCGAGGTCCCGTCTTTCAGCTCCGAACTCGCTGTGCTGTGTCCCCTTCAAAACCAGATCCTTCTGGATTCCGCCTGAATATGTCTCCAGGAAGTTCTTCTGATCCGGATTTATCCAGAATTCAAAATAGACAGCAAAGTCGTCAGGCATCGTATCCGGAATCACAATCACCTCCGGAATCATCGGTTCTACCTGCAGATGCATCCCGAGCGTCGTCTCGGCCGCAGTGACGTCGCTTCTTCCCGATGTCTGTGAAGTATCAGTATTGCAGGCGCAAAGAAACTGCAAGGCAAAAATCAGCAAGATTGTGAAGGCTATATTACGTGTTCTATTCATACTCCTGTCCTACCTTTCCAAATCTTCCTTGTCATACCAGAGATGAGGTACGATCTTTGTCATAACACTCCCCCATATGATTTCATCATATCATATTCGTTCAGCGGGTCACAAACAGAACTGGCAGGTGATTCACGCTCATGCTATAATTGTATAACTCATATAGGATTAGTTGGATAGGAGAGCGAGTAGATGGCTATGGATAAGAATACGAATACGAATACGAATATGAATGAGAATGAGAATATGGATATAGATAAGAATACGAATTCAGTTCCTTCTGAATTATCAATTGCTCAGGACGGGTTAAAGCGGCTGCAGGAAATCCTGCGCGGATATGGGAGTGTTCTGATTGCCTATTCCGGCGGTGTCGACAGCACGTTTCTATGTAAAGCCGCTGTGGAAACACTTGGTACAAAGGCTGTTGCGGTTACAGCCCGATCTTCCACATACCCGGTACGCGAGCTTCAGGAAGCACGTGATTTTGCAAGACTCATCAATATTCGCCACCTTGAAATCGATTCAGAAGAGCTGGATATCCCGGGGTTTGCCCAAAATGACCGCAATCGTTGTTTCTATTGTAAAGAAGAGCTGTTTACCAAGCTGCTCAAATTATCTGATGAACTTCATATAAGTGCAGTACTTGAAGGCTCAAATCTCGACGATAACGGAGATTACAGGCCGGGGCTCCGTGCAGCGGAAGCATTAGGCATCAAAAGTCCCATGCGGGAGGCTGGACTGACCAAACAAATGATACGACTGTTATCCCAAAATTATGGACTGCCAACCTGGAATAAGCCATCTTTCGCCTGCCTGTCTTCTCGATTTCCCTACGGCGAGGCTATTACTCAAGGCAAGCTTGCGCAGGTTGAAAAAGCCGAGCAGTATCTTTTCGACCTGGGATTTAGCCAGGTTCGCGTCAGGCATCATGGTCAGGTTGCCCGGATTGAACTCCTGCCGGCTGAATTACCCCGCCTGCTGGACCCAGCTTTATCAGAAGGAATCTATCAATTCTTCCGGAATCTCGGTTTTGAGTATACTGCAGCTGATATTTCCGGCTATCGCACCGGCAGTATGAATGAAGTCATCAAGTAAGCGCTTTGTCTTGAAATGCAGATACGAAATTTGTCGATGCGTCAAAAACTCTAATCGTCCAATCCCTTTCCGCCCAGAATCTTCTCGACATATTTCTCTACCCTTGACTCACGTGTTTTGGCTTGCTTGGGTGCGGAAAAATAGAGAATATATGCTCGTTGGCGTCCCGGCGTCAAAGCTTTAAAAGCAGTCTGCAAGGCAGGGGTCTCATCGAATTTATTTAGAAGTTCTTCAGGGATTACGTATTCCGCGTCTTTTTTCAAAGTCACTGTTAAGCCGGATTTTTGGACTTCAATAGCCTCGTTGATATAGGCTTTCAGAATGTCTGCCTTTTCATCAATTTCGCGAACATTGGTGAACCGGATCTGTCGCCCTGCCTGTACATTTGCGGTCTGCTGAACAAGAATACCCATGACATCATGCAGCAGGGCGCCTTTGATAAACAGAAGCGCACAGTATTCTTTAAATACATGGATTAAGACAACGTTGCTTTTATTAAAAGTATAGCAGGGCACTCCCCACTTCAGTTCTTCGGTCAGCTGACAATCAAGAACGATCATTCTTAGCTTTTCGATCTCTGCCTGCCACTTTTTCTCTTTAATGAAATAGAAATCAACGTCAGGATTCATGTTAGAATTAGTATTAATATTAGAAATATCATTATTTTTCATAAAGGACCACCCCTTTTCTCTTTTCGATCAGGCGGCACTTAACTTACCTATCCGCCTTTATCTGAGATTATGCATAACTTTTAAACGTTCATTTGTTTTTGTCGGTATATTCAGAAAACAAATCCAGCACTGATTCATCAATCCCATATGCTCCGCAGTAACATCCTTTAGCATAAAAAATATGTTTTTCTCCGTTTCTGGATATTTCAATCTTTGATTTTATATAGCTGATAGGAGCTGATGATTCTAACTTAATATTACCAGACAAATCGAGACCATCTTCATTTGAAATCACGGTATCTTTCCCTACCCATATTTTTGATATTTTTACATCACTCTCCGTCACGTATATATACGGAAAGACATTCCCAACTCGAGAAGCTGCAGGAGATCCCCAAGTATCAACATACTCCGTATCCGGTTCGCCAGCGCCAATATCGAAAACCCATGCTCCAATTGGATAGGATAATTGGCTGTTATCAGCAAATTGAATAATTAGGTGGTCAGTCTCAAAAGAGCCAATTGAACTAGCAGAACAATCAACCGCGACTCCATAGGACGAATATTTGTCACCATAATTTCCGCTGGTTTTTTCTATCCTATAGCTATTTATTTCAACGTTATTTGAAATATTTTCAAAAGCAAGGCCGATCACATTTTCCATTTTGATGGGCGCATCTTTACTCTCATAGAAATAAGTTAAAGCAAATGTAAATCTTGTTTTTTCGGCAACTGCCACGTATCCATCCATCCAGGCAAAAAACCCTGATGCCTTTTGAACGTGATAACACGAGGAACAATTTGCAAGAGTCAGAAATAGGCACATCAGAACCACTGCACTTTTCTTTTTCACCCTATGTTTTCCTCCGCAAAAGCAGTGTCTGGTCATTTCTGTAAAACAGGGAATAACCAGACACTGTGATATCTCTGAGATCTAATACTATTAATAATACACATGAAGGCAAATACTTCTCTTTGCCTTACTGATACAAATAATATACAATGAGAAATCATATTAACATTATTATGTACAATTTACAATATTATATTAGTATGTATAAGTAGTCCGAAGTATTTAATCCTATTTAATCCTGGATTCCCGAACTAATGTAACGAGGGTGGAGTGACGCCCAAGTCAATGCTTATTATGCCAGACATTTTTCAAACACTTCCTTCATTCCGAGCTACTGTTTGTTCTGGTCATAACGTCCCCAATCAAGATCTCAACGAATTTATGAGACTCCTCAAATATGGGGCTATGCGCTGACTGATCAAATGAATAAAATCCTTTGACAGGAGCCTGCAATGCGTCCAAATATTGTTTTGATAGCTCTTGGGATACGGAGTAATCGTATTTGCCGCTTAGAAAATATACTGGTATATCGAGTTTTGGCACATTGGTTGTCAAATCTTCGGAGAAAAGCTGATCAAGCAAGGGAGTATTGCTTCTCAAAAATGCTTTGGCGCGCCAGATATTGATTTTTTCGTTGAGAGTATACGCGCGACACTCCATTACCGGAAGAAAAATCCCTGATATGACTGATTTCATATTGTGCATTGTACCTATTCCGAGTTCGTGCATTGCCTCATCGCGCAGCGGCGATTCGAAAAAGGATCGCACTGCCAAATCGTTATCCAAAACCGGATACTTTTTTAATTTGTTTACCATATTTGTATTCCCTACCGCGGTGTATTGCTCGAGCATGTATTCGTAAGCAAGCCTTTCAGACTTAATCATATTTGAGATTTGGCCAATTCCTACATAGGCATAATACAATTCCGGGGTCGTTGCCGCGGCCTGTATGCCGATAAATGTTCCCCATGAATGTGCCACAAGATAAATTTTATCCTGCCCGAATCGGTCCCGCAGATAATTCGTTAGGTCAATCGTATCTGAAATCAACCTCTCCGCAGTGATTGAACTTCCGTTCATGCCAGGGCTATAGGAAATCCCGGAGCCTTCCTGTTCCCAGTAACACACGGTGAAATTGTCCTCAAGCTCTGCTGAATATTTTTCTGCAAGGAAATACTCCGGCATGCCGGGTCCGCCGTGCAGAAAGAGAATGACCGGATTTTTTACGTTTCTGCCCCTGATGATCATCCCTTGTTCCGTGCCGCCTATAGTCACTTTGATTTTTTCGGATATGCTGTCTTCTAAAAAATTACCGTATTCATCCAAATAAGGCACTGGTTTTCCTGGACTCCAATACAGCAAAACACCCGTTAGCACTAGAACACATATTAGTATAAATGCAATGACATAAGCCATAATACGAAATACCTCTTTTCGAAATTTATTTACTGAGTAATTCGCAGCGTCACTTTTTCTCATGACTCTCCTCTCCATTGGATTGCATTTTATTCCAAATGATATCTTCAATCTTTGTATCCCAATCTTTGTCATAACGTACGTTTTTCATGGTTGCGATGGAGGCAAGACCATGTACTGTGGCCCACAGTGAAATAATCATGTCTTGCATCTGTTCGCGGGACATGGAGTTTTCACCGAATACCTGAAATGCGATTTTTTTCAGCAATTCAAACGGCGGAAAGTTATCCTTTTGATCGCTGTCCAGTGTTAGGTCTACAGTTATCATCGACTGCGAGAAGAGAAATGAAAAATATTGAGGATATCTGATAAAAAACATAACATAGGCTTTCCCCAGTTGTATGAGCATACATGGATCATTTGGATCAGTGCATGAAGAAACTGACTTGTTGAGTACATTCATGAACTGGTTCGTCACATACTCCTGCATCGCTAAAAGCAGATCCTCCTTATTTTTAAAATGGCTGTAGGGCGCCGCTTGACTGACACTGCACATTGAAGCAACTTTTCGAAGTGTAAGCTTTTCAATACCTTCTTGGTTGATGAGTTCTATACCTTTATCAATTAAAGCGTTTCGAAGGTCACCATGGTGGTAGGAATGTTCCGTCATTTTAAATCCCCCGATCTTAACGTTGTTAAGATTATATCGCTGAATCTTAACATTGTAAAGATCTAAATTGCGAACAAACATTGTATAATGTAAGTGTCTCCTCTTGATGTCTATCTTTATATCAAACCCGGACCTGGTCGACGTTGTCGCCGGAAACCAGACAAACATCCGACAGTAACGATTCCAGCCGGCATGCATCCGTCGGCAAAAACAACTTGCTGAAAATGGAAATATGAATGCAAATACAAAAAACGAGGAAAAAAGATGAAAGCGATCATCTGTACCGCCTATGGTCCCCCGAATGTACTCAAGCTCCAAGAGGTTGAAAAACCCCACCCGAAAGACGGTCAGGTGCTGATCCTGATTCATGCCACGTCTGTGTCAAGGGCGGATTGCGAGATCCGCCGATTCGACTTCCCCGTATGGGTAGCACTTCCCTTACGACTGTGGTTAGGCGTCTTGAAACCTAGAGTCCGCATCCTGGGCCAGGAATTTTCCGGCGAAGTCGAGGCCATCGGCAAGGGAGTAACCTCATTTGCTCCGGGTGACCGGGTCTTTGGGACAACTGGTATGGGGCTTGGAGCCTACGCTGAGTACCTCTGCCTGGACCAAAGCAGCCCGGGCAGTGTCTTAACAAGCATGCCGGCGAATATGAGCTACGCCGAAGCCGCAGTTATCCCTTATGGCGCTTCGGAAGCTCTGCGGTTTCTGAGAAAAGGTAACCTCAAGGCCGGGCAAAATATACTCATTATCGGTGCAGGCGGGAGCTTTGGCACCTATGCAGTTCAGCTAGCCAAGCTCTTCGGCGCCGAAGTATCCGCCGTGGACAGCTTCAGCAAGCTCGATATACTCCATTCGCTCGGTGCGGATCATATCATCGACTACACAAAGGGAGACTTCACCAATAGCATGCAAACATTTGATATCATATTCGATGTTGTGTGCAAGACACCGTTAACTCATATTCTGCGCATGCTTCGCCCTGGCGGGCGATGCGTGCTGGCCAACCCGCACACATCCCACCTCATTCTGGGATTATGGACCACGATGACTAGCGACCGGAAAGTAATTTTTGGTTCGGACAGCGGTTCGACCGAGCATTTACAGTACATCAGGGAATTGGTCGAAACCGGAAAATTGCAACCGGTCATCGATCGCAGCTATCCTCTCGTGCAAATGGCTGAGGCCCACCGGTATGCCGAGACGGAGCAAAAGAAGGGCAATATTGTTATCACGGTAGCCTAGTCGCAAACCAGATATGACAAGTATCCATAAAGTTATATGGAGGCAGACAAGCCATATTGTTGACTCTTCGATCCAAACATTATCACAACTAAAGAAAATACAGAATTTCGAAAAGAAGATAGCAAGAATCTTGAAATAGTGAAATAATACAGGAAATTATATAATTCGAGCAATCTATGAGAAGTTAAGCAAGGAGGTTTTGGATGGAACTCATTTTGATCCGTCATGGTAAAGCTGAAGAACGAAGTAAAAAAGCGGATGATGCAAAAAGAGATTTATCTGCTGATGGCAAGAAAAAATTACTTAAGACCATGCCAAGTCTTGGTTTGCTGATCAAGAATCCGGACAAGGCACTAATCTGGACAAGTCAGCTTGACAGAGCAATCCAATCAGCGGACGTTATATCAAAACTTTTCAACATTCAGAATGTTGGGCATTTTGACTTTATCAGTGATGGAAACTTCCGTGCATTGACTGATGCACTGGCAAAAGTGAAACCATCTTCCACGGTCATTGTTGTCGGACATGAACCTTTTCTTGGCGACTGGACCAAGCAGCTTTGCGGGCAAACACTGCCCTTCAAAAAAGGTGCGGTTTCTGGAATTAGAATCAACAAATTTGACCCGCTGACAGCCGAACTCCTTTGGTTTTATCAACCACAGGCATTGGGACGGCTGGGCGAAAACAACATCAAAAAATAACTTGCGTACTTGATAGCAAAGAGCACACCCCGGCCTATGGCTAACCCATTAAAATATAATTTATAGGAAAGAAGGTGATATATTTGGCTGAGGATAGCAAGAGGATGATCCCAAAGACCGAAGACGAGCGTCTGCACGATTTAGCAATTCTATATTTTGAGGTTGGATCAGTTGATTCTCCTTCCGATTTCTTCCGTCGTTTTACGGAAGTCAAGGAACAGATGCGGGTAGCTCAAGCGGAAAATAAGGAGCAGTCGCGGCTGGCTCAAAAAGAACAAATTCAATTGATAAAGCATAAAAAGAAACAAGACTAACTGTTTGAATCCAGAAGTAGGTATGCGGTTTTCTCAAATAACAACCTTAATTATTTTCGATTCCTTACTGTCTTTTGTATCAGAAGCTTCATCGATTACCTTCAATATCCCATCCTTCCAGCAGACTTCAGTGCGTTTTTCATCGAAAATCACCGCGCTAGGCTCTTTTAGGCAGTAAAATATCCAGATCGGTGTGGATTTCGTCTCTTTTTTTCTGCGCTTTTTCAAAGTCATTGACTCTGATCGACTGTTTTTTATTTCGGAATATACCTCAACGGACATGCCATAGTCAGTAAAAGTTATTTTACTGACTATCTGTCTGCTGCAAGTAACATGCTTTGCCCTGTTGCCAAGAAATGCGAGCCCTCCTTCAATAGGTGCTGCTACATGGTAGTAGAATTTTTTCCGTCGAATGATAAAATAATTCACAGAAAGAGCTGATACTACATTATATTCTTCAGAAAAATAGTCGTACAAGACATACATATGATCCTCGTCAGCACCTGCTTCCTTAAGCTGAAATTCCATATGAACTTTACGCTCTAACGGGTGGACGTTGAAAGTTAGAAGGTAGCGTACAGTATATTTATTTTTTTCACCCTCATCAATTTCCGAATGGGAATACACGGTAATCCCGCGGTCTGAGCGTATGGTATATGGATTGTAAAGATAGCATCGGTCAAGAGGGACAGCCGGAAAATCAGGCTTTATTATCTCTCCGTCATTTTTGACTGCCCGTCGGATCAGCCCGGTGTTCTCCTTTCCAATAGGATCGCCAATCCCTATGGGGCCGCAGGAAAGACCCAGCCAGATCATCTCAAGTTTAGGGTAAGCCGACAAGGGATGCGTGTGGATTGCTGAGGTTAACCGGTTGTCGTAGAATGCGAATTTCCCAAGTGCCTGTATGAATCGTGATGAATACAAATGCCACCACCATCGCTTGGTTCCCTCAATAAAAAAGCTATAGGAATCCGAAGTGCTCCTTATGGATGTCACCGATTCCATGGTAACGCTGTTCAAAGTCATATGAGGCTGCGTCATACAAAGCTGAACTGTCAGATGTCCGCATGAATTATCGGCACTGGGAATCTCCCGGCACACCTCATCGAGGGCTTCAAAGTATTCCGGGCCGATAAAATAATCTTTGAATGCCGAATGCCTGTCATTCATCCACTGAAGCCAATCGTGGACAATAAAAGCCAGACGCCACTTTGGATGTATCAACAGTTCCCTGAAAAGCCGCTTTGCGGCTTCCTTGTTTTTGGGCATGGGAAAATCTTCGCATATGAAGTCGTCTTTGTTTTCAAAAACATAGACCGATTCATTGGACAGCTGCTTGAAATGACACCCAATTGGTTTGTTAATAACGGACTGCACATAGGAAATTTTGTCTTTGGTAAACAGCGGCAGCTCCCTGTACCGCTGGAGAAAAGGCAGCACGGAGTTGAAATTCTTACTCATAGTTACGAGCTTGGGTTCCCACTCCATTATCCCTGATGTGTATGTATCTCCAGCTTTTTTGTACCACCAGGAATCCAACTGATAGCTTCCAAAAGACAGTCCTACGGATTCATGATGTGCCCTTAGTTCCCGGAGCGTACTCTCGTAGTCTTTCCTTTTATATGTATTGTACCAGTATGCTGATCCTGCGTTCGTCCAATAGCTGATATATTTGAGTGATACATCAGCATCCATTTTTACCGCGTCAACACAATATTGCCCCCTCATGATTTCGCCCCAACGGTCAATTGTGGCATTGATGCCTTGCCCGTAAACCATAAGCGTCCTGTGTACTTTGCCTGCCGGAATAGTCTTGATAGCCCGGGGAATCCCGCAGCGGACCGCCTGGGGGTACGAAGATATGGATACGGTTCCGTAAAGCAAATTTGTCAGCGGTGACAGTACAATTGTTTGGCAGCTTTCGTCGGCAATAAGAAGAGGGACATTTTTCCCATCTCTGAAGCTGTCCGTCACCTTACCCTTCCACATGACCGGATAGTTAAATGGCACCTGTCGTTTAAAGGAGAGCATGGTACATCCTTCATCTCTGAATTCTCCTTCAAAACAAGGGAATGATATATATGGGTTGCCAAAGAGATTTTTATTCTCTTTACCATTAATCTCAAACTCGGCGCACAAATCGAAAATGACGAATCCTTCATAGGACCTGATAGTTCCTGTGAATCGTTTGTCTTCATTTTTGGGGCTCACAAAACAAATCAGAAATTCTTCATAGTCACCATACTTGTCCGACCCGTTTCCAGTACTGATCTCTGTAACATGGGCTTTTGCTTTCCCGATTCTCGCAGCAATTCTATTACCAATCATTTGACGGCCGAACATGGAAAAAATGAAACTCTCTTCTTCATTGTCAAACTTTAGTTCGAATGGTCTTGCTGTATCCAATTCCACAACTATCCTACCTTCTTTCCAGTGAATCTTATATGTCCCACTGGAGTATCCACGAACCCTTTAAAGGCATTTTCCGTACTGAACTTTATGACCACATCAATAGTAACAATGCTCACATCGTACTGAAAAATCCATTCCTTCTCTTTATGCTTCACAAGTCTAAGTTTCCTTTTTAAGCCCAGCAAGCAAATTTCCCCTTCGATTTTTCCTTTTCCCTCTTTTCGGTATAAATAAAGTTTGGGTTTTATGAATGCGAACAATGGATGATGGAGAATATAGCGACCCGTCATATCAGATTGGTGTTTTTTAACACTCTTTTCTATATTTACTATCTCATTCACCGAATAACCGCCTGTCTATATTATTCGTATACAGCTTCCTTTATAGATTAGGACTTTGCAAAGCACTAATCTCTATTAAATAGATCGCGTGTGTAAACCCTTTCCTGAACATCCATGAGTTCATTATTCATGCGGTTGGAAATAATTACATCCGACAGCATCTTGAAATCATCCAAATTCTTAATAACTTTTGAATTGAAGTAAGAAGCGTCCTTTAATTGCGGCTCAAAAACTACAACTTCAATGCCTTTCCCTTTTATTCTTTTCATGATACCAAGAACGGCCGATGCTCTGAAATTATCCGAATTCTTTTTCATAGTAAGCCTGTATATCCCTACCACTTTTGGTTTTTTCCTGATAATCATTTCGGCAATATGGTCTTTTCTTGTCCGATTACTTTCTACAATGGCACCAATAATATTTTGCGGAACATCTTCGTAATTTGCTCTTAGCTGCTTCGTATCCTTAGGAAGGCAATAACCACCGAATCCAAAAGATGGATTGTTGTATTCACTTCCGATTCGAGGATCAAGACAGACACCGTCTATTATTTGTTTTGAGTCGAGACCTCTGATTTCGGCATATGTATCCAATTCATTAAAGAAAGCAATCCGCAGGGCAAGGTAGGAGTTGGCAAAAAGCTTTATTGCTTCTGCTTCTGTTGAATCTGTATATAATACCGGAATATCGGTCTTGATAGCCCCCTGCAATAACAAGCCTGCAAAAGACTCGGCCCGCTCGGATTTTTCCCCGACAATGATTCTTGAGGGGTATAGATTGTCATATAAAGCCTTTCCTTCCCGTAAAAATTCAGGCGAGAAAATGATATTGATATTCTCATACTTTTCTCTGATACATGCAGTGTATCCCACGGGAACCGTCGATTTGATTATAATTGGAACGTCATGATTCACTTCAATAATCACATCAATTACAGCTTCAATAGACGAAGTATCAAAGTAGTTCTTATCAGCATCATAATTTGTTGGTGTAGCAATAATGATATATTCCGCATCTGCATAAGCAGATTTGCCATTTAGTGTTGCTTCCAGTCTTAAATTATTCATTGAAAGGAATTCCTGAATTTCCTTGTCTTCAACGGGTGATTTTCTGTCGTTGACAAGATCCACCTTCTCCGGAATGACATCAACAAGTTTAACATCATTGTCCTGAGACAATAAAATAGCGATTGATAATCCTACGTAACCTGCACCAGCTACTGCAATTCTCATTGAAAACGACCTTTCCGTGATTGGATTGTCCTATTTCTTATGCTGCTGCATCTTTCTTTGGAAAAGTCATCGTCTTCTTTCTTATTTCCTTATCAAATATTTTAATCAAATTTGAAAATACAGAATTCCAGGACTTGGTTTTTGCATAATTTCTTCCGTTTACACCGAAACTATTGCGGAGCTCTTCTTCAACGATCAGCTTTTCCAGAAAGACAGCAAAGCTTTCAGGATCTCTGGGGTTTGCCAGATAGCCCGTATTTCCGTGATCTATGAGTTCCAGTACGCCTCCTTCATTTACTCCTACCACAGGCAGTCCGGAAGCACTTGCTTCGAGTACAACGTTACCAAAGGTCTCAAAGGAAGACGGAAAGGCGAATATATCACAGGAGGCATATATTTCTGCCAGTTCCATACCTTTTTTGTAGCCAGTGAATATGACATTGTCAGGCATGGTCTGCTCAAGTTCGGATCTCATCGGACCTTCTCCTGTAACAATCAAGGCAATCTTATCTTTGTACGATTCGTTCAACTTGAACATGCTGTCCCGTAGTACAGCCAGGTCCTTTTCCATCGAAAGGCGTCCTACATACAGAAGCAGGATTTTGTCCCCGACCTCATAAATTCTTCTGAAGTCATTGTTTCTTTTTTCAGGTGAAAAATTGTCAAAGTCGATTCCCCTGCTGAAAATGGATATTTCTTTCACACCAAACTTTTCCAGTTCTTTACTGGACTCCCTTGATGGCGTAACGCATTGATCGGCTTCGTTGTGAAACCATCTGAGATAATTGTCCATTGCTTTTTCGAGAACACCCAGCTTATACTG
>Ga0209540_10001653_pt1 | contig 16552 bp, 16 predicted proteins | sample BarGraIncu01121A_FD_184501 | JGI IMG/M metagenome (GOLD analysis project Ga0209540, IMG submission 184501) | Arctic peat soil microbial communities from Barrow, Alaska - Barrow Graham LP Incubations 011-21A (SPAdes) (version 2) | ecosystem: Environmental > Terrestrial > Soil > Wetlands > Peat... | reverse complement strand
GCCGTCGGTCGATGCCCACGTCAGTACACTCTCGTCCCGTTGATAGCGATATTCTGCAAGCTCACGGCGCCTGACGCCACCGCCACGTGGACCAAATAGTTGGTGGGAAGATGGAGGGCATCGGCGATGGTGAGGCCGTCGATGGTCAGCGACCGCAGTACGGTAGTGGTGATGTTGTTGTCAAATGCCGCGTGGTTCGTGCCGGAGGCGGTGCCGCCTATTCCGTAAGTGCAGCCGAGGATGCGTATGTCGCCGAGAGGGATGTTGTTGACCCAGTAGTTGACGTAGCCGAAACTTCCGGGGCCGGTGCGGTTGAGTATCGCGTGGTCGTTCTGGAAGGTGCAGTAGTCGGAGCCGACCGACAGCGGCGTGCTGTAGTTCGTGTAGAAGAATCCCTCGTAGAAGCTATCCGTCATCGTAGATCCGCTAACGAGACACGCGGTCGTGTTGTTGATTTCGACACCGACATCGCCGGAGTTGTAGCCGACGCAGTTGGTGACCTCAGCCGTGCCGACATGAGCGTACTGGCCGATGTGGTAGTTCTCGGACGGGCCACCCTGCGTGAATGTCATCAGCGTATCGTGCCAGCAGTCGCGGATGTAGACGCGGTCGATGGTCACATTCGATGTAGAAACCGAGCCCCAGATGGAGACACCAGCGGTGCCACCCGCCAGATGGCACTTCTGCACGAGCACATCAGTGATGTGTGCGGTGCCGCTGGTGTAGACGTTGACGTTGAATGCTTTGTAAGACTGCGGGTTGTTCATGGTCGGCACGTTGATGGTGCTGACATCCTTAACGGTCACGTCTTCGATGTTGGTAGAGGACGTGGAGCCCCACGTGCAGTCGAATCCAACCACCGAGAAACTCCCCGAGGCGGGATGGTGGCCCTGGGCATCGACGGTGAAGCCCTGCACCGTGAAGTGGCGGAAGGTGAGACCGGACGCCGTCGTGTTCCAAATGAGGAAGCGCGGCGTAACGGCCTGCAACTTGATGGTAGCGCCGAAGCCGGAGAGGACCAGTGGGGCAGTATTACCGGCGGGCAGCTTGACCGCCGCGTTCGTGAGATATGTCTTACCGGACGTGAAGGACACAGTACCGCCAGCGGTGCCCAGCGAGTTGACCGCCGCCTGAATGGCGGGCGTGTCGTCCGTGACCCCGTCGCCCCTTGCGCCGAAAGCGTCCACGCTGATGCCCGCAAGGGCGGTCGGCGTAGGGGTCGGCGTGGGAGTGGGGGAGAGCGAGGGGGTGGGCGTCGGCGTGGGAGTGGGGGAGGGCGACGGGGTGGGCGTCGGCGAGGGGACAATGGTGACCAAGCCATCTGAGGCGTCGGATGAGATCGCCACACCATAGCCCGAGAAGGATTGCATCTGCAGCCTGTACGTGCCGCAACTCTGGTTGACGTACCACGGCGTGCTGTAGCGAGACGTGCCCCGGACCGCGGATACCTCGCTCGTCGTCACTTGGCTCGGCGCACCGCCCGCGATGTTCTGCAGTGAGACGGAGAAATAGCCGTCCATGACATAGGTCGGCGCCGTCCACCTGATCGTCGAAGTCGTGCCCGACGTGACGCTGCCACTGTTAGGCGAGGTCAGGGTCAGCCCAGTTCTTGAGTTCTTGCTCACTGCGCGAAGCACTACGTACCTGTGCGTCCGCCTCACGACAAGGCACTGCCGATGACGATAGTGCCGATGACCATGCAGCGTCACCCTGTGCTGGTTTTTCCCAACCCGGAAGCGGCTGTAATGGCCCTTCACCACGACGTAGTGAGGGGTCCTCTTCACCACGTTGAAGCGCAACCCATGCGAGGAGGACGTGGCCGCGGCGGCCGAGGTCAAGAAGAGCCCCAAGACCACGGCTAAAGTGATGAGCGCCGACACTGAGATGTTCCTCTTGCTGATCACCGTGACTCCCGTGTCTCTTGGAACACGCGAGCGGCGCCATCGGGTGCTTCAGCCCATGTCGCACCGACGCGACTCGCTTGAGTTCCAGTTGCAGATCCGGCAACGGTGGCCGTTGTCACTGAATGGAGTCGGACGTCGGACGGCGAAACTTGAGCTTCATGCCGCCCCCGGCGTATCCCATCCAGGCGACATGGAGGCAGGCTCGACGCGTAGAACATCCGTCTACGTCGACGCCCGGACTCGCGGCGGCGGCGAGCTCGCCTTGGCTGCATGGAAGGCCGGACGGCTCAGAGCCAATTCGTCGCGTCGAGGACGGGTCATACCCTGTGGCGGTGCGGCCTCGTAGTGAACGACAGAACATTCCGTGCCATCGTGGGGGAATTCACCCGCGTGCCTCGCCGGTCTTCCCGATCTCGACACGCTGCTGCCTGCAACACGTCCACGATTCAAAGCCACGGGCATGGCCCGAGCCAGCAGAGGCCAAGCGCGACGCGCAGACCAGGCAAGAGCCACAGCCACTAGCTCCGGCGTGAGTTCCTCGTCAGCTGAGTCGTCGTCTACCGTCGTGAGCTCCTGCGGTGGGCGTCGTCAGTGCCGCCACGTGGCCTCAGCATGAGCACTTCGATTACCCGCGTGAGGCGGCGGTGGTCGACGCCGTTGATCTCGCAATTGCGCTCGGCGTTCACCGACGTGGGCACGGCGACCGCGCCGCCCACGATTCGCCGCCTTTGCACGCCTTCACGGCCAGGGCGGCGGGCCACAGACAGGGGTATGGAGCGTCGTCCGGGGCTGAGCGCGGAGGGCCGCGACTTCTGTGTCCCGTCTCTTGGCCACCTCCGAGACCTGGCTCACGAAGGCACCCTCCATGCCGAGCGTCTTCAGCAGGTCGTCGACGCGGCGCGTGAAGACGCCGCGCACGAAGAACCCGCTGACCACCATGGTGAGGGCCCGCTCGGCGTGGCGACCTCGTTCGAGGAGTCACTCGGAAAAGTAGCTGCGCTTCTGAGCTTGGTCACAGGGACTGCGATCGTGCTGGCACGCGCATCCATCCTGTACAGACTCCGAGGAGTGTCGCCACATCTCGGAGTCTGTGCTGCTTAGGACCTTGGGGGGAGATGCGAAACACGTCGCCCTCGCTATTGTGGGTGTACTCGCGTTCTTCACTGCGGTGTCCATGGCCTGGGCCCCGCTCGTTCTGACGACCGTTCTCTACCTGGGCTTCGTCTCCGTCTACCCGTTCGACCTGGCGTTTGCGGCTGCCATCCTCCTCATGCTCGCGGCCAACAGCCTCCATCTCAGGCCAGATCCTGTGCCGTTGAACCGCGCCGTCATCTGGATCTGCGTCGCGTGCGTGCCCTACCAGCTCGTAGTCGTCCTGCCTGTGGCAGTGCTCCTTCACGCGCTGCGGCCTATCGACGTCGTGCGCATGCAGGAGGTTCGGCTCGCCCTCATGCTCGTCCCCTTCCTCTACTCGATCGTGCTCAGATACTGGACGCAGCTTGACGAGGGGGGAGCCGCCTGCGACTTGGCCATGGACCGCAGCACGTGACCCCGTCCGGCGCGTGAGACACCCGCGATGCTAGGCTGCGCGTCAGCCGCGCGATGCGCTTCCGGGAGGTGGGCCCGCCGGCCGTCGCCGCGTCAGCGTGCAGGCGCGGCATGAAGCCCAGCCGACCCCGCTGTCCGGTGTCCGAAGAACGAGTGCCGGCCTCGGAAGCGATCCCGCCGCTGAGGGTCGGCCCCGATGCCATGTCGCCGGAGAAACCCGGGTTCGTTCTCGCCCGGAGCGGAGAGATCGCGCGCTACGCACGCAGACCCCGGTCAGATATGGTACCGGGACAGGGTGCGTGGCCCAATTCGCCCGAGGTGCGCAAGCAGTTACGGTGGAATGCCAATGGAGCTGACCCCCGGACGGCCTACGACGAGCCGGCGTCAGTACGCCCGCGTTTCTCGAGCACGGCTGGCACCGTCTGCAGCAGCAGCTTGATGTCCCTGGCTCATGCTCCATCCGGTGACGTACATGTAGTCGGGCTTCACCATCTCGTCGAAGGGGATGTCGCTGCGCCCCAGCACCTGCCAGAGGCCGGTGATGCCGGGGGTGATGTCGAGGCGTTTCTCCGTCCAGCCCGGCACTGATTGGCCTCCTCCACCCACAACGGGCGCGGGCCCACGAGGCTCACATGTCGCCCTTCATGCCGTTGAGGATCTGCGGCAGCTCGTCGAAGCTCCAGCGACGCAGCCAGTCGCCGAAGCGCGTCAAGCGAGGATCGTAGTGCATCCTCGGCACTCAGAGTCCCTCAGAGAGCAGGTGCCGACGGCAGCACTCATCCACCACATCGTCTGCGTCCCAGAGGCCCTCTGCCGACAGGCCCAAGTCAGCGAAAGCCCGTAGGACGGCCCTCGTGCCGGACGCCATCGGGCCCGGGTGACCCACGCTTCGCAGCCAGTTCACGACCTCATCCAGCTCGGCTACCCTGCGCAAAGAATTCCGCGGATAGGTGGGCAGAAGGCGTTCGACCGTCTCGACGGTACCCGGGTAGAACAGCCGCAATAACGCCAGCAGCTCCTCCCGCTGCCCCAGACTCTCGGCGGCCGTCACCATCTCGAGGAACAGCGCGACCAGCCCTTTGTTGAAGCCGGACCAGCAGAGTTTGAACGCCGAGGCGGTACCCGCCTCGGAGTCGAGCACCCGTACCCGAAGCGCACCGCTGAGAGCGGCCGCTGCGCGCTCGGCGTGATCCCCGCTGAGATACAGCGTCGTTCTGCCCTCGAGCTGAGATGCGTTGCCCACAAACGCCCCATCGACGCAGGCGGCGCCCGCCGTCGTAACTTCCGCACACACCTTCCGTAGGGTGGCCGGCGCCACCGAATTCGCGTCGAGGTAGAGCGGACGGTGCGAGGTACGACGGACGGCGCCGGCGAAGGCCGCCGCCGTGTCCATGACGGCCTGCTGGGGGACCACTGAGACGACGAGGTCGGCGCACGTCACCATCGCGTCAAGCGTGGGCACGAGCGTGATGCCCGCGGCCTCGGCGGCCGTCTGAGTCGCCCGGGAACGTCCCTGGACGCAGGCGACGACCGTGCTCCCGTGGGCCACGAGCAGTCGAGCCACGGCGCTCCCCATCTCGCCGGGAGACAGAATGCCGACCACGGTCACGAGGCGCCACCTTCGTCTGGCCGGCCGATGACCTGCGACCGCCGGCCTCGTCGCAGCCGCGCTCCCACCGCGCGGGGGGCGCGGCGCGCGAAGCGCCACGTCGACACCACCGAGGGGGCGGGATCGTCCCAGCGGAAATAGGGCAGCACCTGCCGGTGCGCCAGGCTCGCGAGCCAGCCGGCCAGGCTCAGCCGCCCCTCTTCACGAAGCTCGAGGAACGCGCGGAGGTCCTTGCCGGGGAACCAGTAGTGGAGCCCTTCGGTGTACGTGCGGCCTTTGAGCTGCGCCTGCGGCCGGCCCGCGAGACGGTTGTAGACGAACAGCGCCAGGTCGTAGCCACTGGCCACGAGCAGGGCGTTGCCGGCAGTGAACCGCGCGTTACACTCGATGACCTTGAGCGTGCCGTCGCGGACGTCGCGCTTGAACTCGACGTTGCCCACGCCGCGCAGCCCCGCATGCCGGAAGAGCCGCAAGCCGAGGTCGCGGGCCTCCGGGTTCCAGTCGGTCACGTGATAGCAGGCCAGGCCGCGGTTCTCCGGGTAGCGGCGGATGATCCGTTTCGTGAAGTCGCAGAGCGGCACGCCCTCCGCGTCAAGGTATGTGTAGTAGCTGCACAGGAGGTCGTCAGGGCCCGGGATCTCCTCGAGAAGAATGACCTCGAGGTCGTGCTCGCGGACGCGGGCGTAGGCCTCGAGGAGCTGGTCGAAGCTGACGACGCGGAAGAACTTGTCGTGGAAGACCGCCTGGAACCTGTGCGAGTACAGGGGCTTGACGATCAGCGGGTAGACGAACTCGCCCTCGTGGGCGCGCACCTCCTCGGCGGACGCGGCCGTCCAGAACAGCGGCGTCGGCACGCCGGCAGCGCGCGCCTGCTCGTATGTGGAGAGCTTGCTGAGCAGGCTCCGCTGCGCCTGCGGGTCGGAGATGTCGAGGACGAACTTGCCGGCCAACTCCTCGCGGTGCTCGAAGAGGAGCTCGAGACCCGCATCGGAACAGGAGAGAAGCACCGCCCCGCGGAGTGGCTCCGACGCGGGGCCGAGCAAGTAGCGTGCCCACGCCTCCTGGTGCATCCTGGCCGGCGGCAGGGCGATCGTGTGGGCGTAGCGCGAGTGGTCGGGCGGCGCGTCGGAGAGCACGTGGACGCTGACGCCGCTCCGCCCCAGGCTGCGCGCCACGGAGAGAGCGTTGCCCATGGCCCCGCCCATCAAGATCGCGGGAGGTGGCGCGGGTGCGGTGCGGTGCGGCGCAGGCAGACCGCCGCGAGACGACGTCTTGTTGCCCCGTAGCACGGACGACCGGTCAAGTCGCGATGGCGCAGCGCTCAACTCCCTCCCCTCACGAGACGCTGGAGGATCATCATGGCGACGGGCGCGCCCTCGCCGCGCCGCAAGTAGTGGTAGTAGTGGCCGGGCGTCGTGTTGACCTCGAGGACGACGCCACCCGCCTCCGCGAGTGGGACACCGGGGTCTCGGGTGATGACATCCACACCGGCCAAGCGGGCGCCGACCGCCGCAGCGGCCGCGGCGCATGCCTCCACGAGCGAGCCGCAGAGCCTGGCGGTGGCGGCTTCGTTGTCCTCGCGACGGTTGTCGTTGACGACGGTCTTAATCTGGACCCAGTTGCCTGCGGCAGGCACCGAGCGCAGGCTGAAGCCCTGGCTACGAAGAGTGTTCCTGAGATCGTGATCAACGCGCAACAGAGACTGGGCCGCGTCGATTCCGCGCCGCGCGCGATCAGCGTTGTCGGCTGCGACCAGCTGCGCGATACTTGAGCGGCCGTCGCCGCGCACGCGCGGCGGGCCGCGCAGCACGGCGTCAAGCAGCTCTCCGTCGAGGTACAGGAGGCGGTAGTTGTCGCCCGCAGCCTGTTCTTCGACAACAACGTCGTTTGACCAGGCGCCCGCGCGAGCCATAGCCCTGGCCAGGTGGGCCTCGCCGACCACACAGGTGGTAACGCCGGCGCCGGCGGCGCTGTCGAGCGCCGGCTTGACTACGCACGGTACACCCACACCGGCGGCGAACATGCTCGCGGCCTCGAGATCGTCGTAGCGGCAGACGATATGCCGGGCAACCGGGAGGCCGCGGGCGGCCAGCAGGTGGTACACCAGCGGCTTGTCGCCGGCGACCGCCATGGTCACCGGGTCGTCGAGCGAGGTGAGGTTTTCGCGCACCCGGAGCAGCATGTCGCCATGGCGCATGTCGAGCAGTCCGTCCCCGAGATCCTCGACCGCCGCCCCGACGCTGGCGGCCGCGTCTGCCCACGCGGTGCGGTAGAAGCGCGCTCGCTGTGCGGCGACAGCACCGCTGGCGTGCGTGCGCCTCACGAGCCGTCGACCCACCTTGTCGTAAAGAGATAGTGGCGCGATGACCCGGCGCGTGATGGCAGTGGGCGTCATCCTGGCGTCACGGCGTGACGATGCACCCGCCGTCGTCAAGAAGATCGTCGACCCACTTGTTGGAGAACACGCCTTTCTTGACCCCCGCGAAGTACTCGCGGTTCGTCTCCTGGAAAGCCAGCAGCCGCTCGAGGATCTCCTCGGCGTTCTCGCGCGGGACGATGACGACGCCGAACCCGTCGGCGACGACGATGTCACCGGGGTTCACGACGACACCTCCACAGCAGATGGGGTAGTTGATCTCGCCCGGCCCACGATGGAGAGGTCCCACCGGGGTGGCGCCGCGGGCGAAGACCGGGAAGTCCAGAGGCAGGATTTCGGGCAGGTCGCGGATGTACCCGTCGACCACGAACCCGCCGAGCCCTCGATGCCTCGCCTTCGTCGAAATGAGGCCGCCGAGTGCGGCGTTCATCCGTGAGGCGCCAGCGTCGACCACGACGACGTCGCCGGGCTGGGCGATATCAAGCGCTTTGTGCACCATGAGATTGTCGCCCGGAAAGACCTTGACGGTGCAGGCCGGGCCCGCGAGGGTGTGCTCACCCGTCACGCAGTGGATCGCGGACGTCAACGCGTACAGACGGTTGAGCTGATCGGAGATGTCTGGCGAGTCGAACGCCGCGAAGCGGCGCACGAACTCGCCTTCGAGGCGTTCGAAGGAGAGCTTGATACGGAACCCCGGGCCGGGGTTGAGCTCTGCCGACTTGGGCTTATTCGGGGCAGGCTTCGAGGGCTCCAAGGCGGCGCTCCTTCTGGTCGCGGGCTCGTTCCGCCCATGAGTCTATCCTAGATGATTGATTCCACGAATCCGACCGTGTCCAAGGAAAGCAAAGCAGAGAAGCCGACGCCGACGGTGTCAACCGCACCGTCTGCTCGAGGCCCCGATGCACAACGACGTGATCACGCTTCGCATGGCCCAAGCGATCATGGGCATTCCGTCCGACTGCTGCTTCCTGCCCGCGGCGTGAACGCTCCTCGGCCGCCTGTTCCCGTGCCTGCCTGCCCGGCCTACCTAAGCGTCGCCGCCGCTTGGCGGACGCAAGCGAATGGAGGTCGGCGGAAGCCTTCCGGCGCTGGTCAGGCCGGCCTGAAGGGGGGTGATCGGTGGTTCAGGCTTGGCAGAGCGGCCCACACCACTTTCGCGTACCGATTCACCACGGGCACATCAAAGAACCCCTCGCGGTTGGCGAGGTAGGCCTCGTCTGGGAAACGACCGCGAACGTCGCGAGCCTCGCCGACCAGTTCTTCGTGCTGGTGAGCATGAAGAACGCGCTGCTGAGGAGGTCCATCGGAATCGCGACGCACGGATCCGCAGAAGGACCGGCGGTTCGGACGGAGAATGGCCGGAACCGCTCGAAAGCGCGCGCGCTGGTCCGGGAAAGCGCCCGCATCAGATCAGTCGATCGCCTCGGAGGGTAGGCGGGCGACGTGAGCCACCGCGAAAGCGCTAAGGCCAACAGGCGATCAGGGACGACGACGATGCCCGGGCACTCTGCGACGGTGATCGTCGTACTATGCTCGTGCTAGGCGCAGACAGGCACACTCTGCCCGAGGAACCGTCCGAGCAGCTGGCCGATGATGTAGCGCCGCTCGGCAGGGCGTGCGGCGGGCCTTCGTGCCAGCAAACGAGCGTTAGACGCGTTCCCGCAGGGAGCGTTCTCGGCGCCGAGATCCGTTGGCTGAATGACAGTAGCACGGGCAATCGGTAGTATCCTCCCCATTGTGAACTCCAGGTACGCGGCAAGCGAGCGGGTCCTGATCCAAGTGGGTCCGGCGCGTGGATCCGGCGGTATCGCCGACGTCATGCGCGCCATCGACGACTGGGCTCGGCGGCAGGGCCGGCCCTCGAGAGTGATCAACACGTCCTGCGATGGCGGGCCGGCAAAGCGACTTGTGGTCGGCATCGCCGGAGTCGCTCGCGCCGCGGTATGCATCCTCGCCGTGCCGCACTCCCTGGTCCACGTCCATTCCGCTTCCTACGGGAGCTTCCTGCGCAAGTCGCTCGTCATCTCGGCAGCGCATCGGCTGCGGCGGCCGCTCGTGGTGCACATCCATGGAGGCGAGTTCGCCGTCTATGTCGCCAACGGATCAAGCTGGCGACGGGCCCGCGTCTCCAGAGCACTGCAGCGGGCGGACACGGTGATCGTGCTGAACGAGACCGTCGAGCACACCCTCCGTGATCTGGAGCCCCGCGCCGACGTGAGGATCCTGGAGAACCCGGCGACGCTGGTCTGCGGCGTCGCGACAGATCCAACGTCAAGGCAGGTGCTGTTCCTCGGCCACCTGGAGCGCCACAAGGGCATCGACGTCCTGCTGCAGGCGATCGGAAAGCTACAGGCCGACGGCCTCGACGCCGACTTCGTGCTGGCCGGAGACGGCGAGGTCGAACGCACTCGTGCCGTGGCTTCGCACCTGCCGCATCCCGAGCACGTGCACATCCCGGGATGGTTAGACACTGAACGTGTCCACCAGGTGCTGCACGAGTCAAGCATCTTCTGCCTTCCCTCGCGTGCCGAAGGTCTCCCGATGGCCCTGCTGCAGGCCATGGGACACGGCCTTGCCTGCGTGGTCACCCCGGTCGGCGGCATGGGCCGACTTGTCGACGACGGCGAGACGGGCAGGATCGTGCCGGCGGACGATGCTCGCGCGCTGGCAATCGCGCTCGGGGAGCTGTTGCGCGACCGCGACCTGCGCGCCTCACTGGGCGCCAGGGCCTTCTCACTCATCCAGGACAAGTACACACCGGAGACCGTGATGAGGCACCTCGACGCCATCTACCGGGACATCCTCGACCGTAGGAGTGCCCGTGCCGTCCCTTGACGAGCTGCGCGGCTACTATCTCCGTGCGCCGCGCTCGGTCCAGTCAGCTGGAGGCAGACTCCTCGCGGCTGTCCCCCCCGGTCTGCTCTACGGCCGAACGTTTCGTCGACTCCAGGCCGACCTGGAGCGCAGCGAGTGGGACCCGGAGTTCGTGCATCGGCGGGTGCAGGCACAGCTCGCGGCGCTGCTCCGCCGCGCTCGCGCGACTCCTCACTATGCCCAGCGGCTGGCGCGGACCGACGAGGTTCACTCGACGCTGAAGGATCTGGCCACGCTTCCGATCCTGGACAAGGACGAAGTGCGCCGCAGCGCCGACGCCATGCTGACAGTCCCCAGATCCGAGATGGATGAAGTCATGACGAGCGGCACGTCCGGTACGGCCTTGAGCGTCTACCTCGACCGAGACCGCAGCGTGAAGGAGTGGGCCTTCGTGACGCACCTGTGGCAGCGGTGTGGCTATCAGCTGAGGGATCGTCGGGCCGTCCTCCGCGGCGTCTTCCTTCCCAACGTGGCATCCAGACCCTGGTCTTGGGAACCGGGCACCCGGGAGCTGAGACTGTCTCCCTTCCGCATGGTCCCCGCGGTCATGGACGAATACCTCGAGCTCCTCGACCGTTTCAGAATCGGTTGGGTGCACGGCTATCCTTCCGCGATCTCCCTGCTCGCACGCCATGCTCAGAAGGTCGGCTGGTCTCCCCCGCCAGCGTTGAAGGGCATCCTGCCGATCTCTGAGGCTCTGCAGCCCCACCAGCGACAGATCATCCGTGACGGTTTTGGCGCGGTCACGATCTTCCCGTTCTACGGCCTCACCGAGAAGGTGGCTCTGGCCGGCGAAGCATCCGGGTGCGAGGACGAGTACGTGTTCGAGCCTCTCTATGGAGTCGCCGAAGTGGTCGATCAGGAAGGGCACCCCGTCGAACGCACCGGACAGCGGGGCAGGCTGATCGGCACGGGTTTCCTTTCCGTGGGCATGCCGATGATCCGATACGACACCGGTGACCTGGCCACCTTGGTCGAGTCTCCCTCGCCGGACAACTGCTGGCGACTTCGCGTCGGGAGCATCGTCTCGGGCTGGAAGCAGGACTACCTGGTCACGCGAGAAGGTGCCCTGATCACCCCGACGGTCTTGTATCCGAACAACAGCCTCGCGCGGGAGTTCCGCTTCGTGCAGGACGCTCCGGGCCAGGCCACCCTGCGGATCGTTCCAGAAGACGGAGTCGAACGTGACCAGCTGCAGTCGCTCATACGGACCATCAACGCTGCGGCAGACGGACTCGTGACCGTTCGGCTGGAAGTCGTCGACGAGATACCACCGACCTTGCGCGGAAAGCGCCGCCAAGTGGAGCAGCACCTCGAACTCACGGCATACGGGCTTGACCATGCCGGCTGACGCAGCGGACTCTCGTTCGAGGATGACCGCGATCGCGTGGCGCATCCAGCGTCTCCGCATGATGTCGGTCGGCGAGGTGCTGTGGCGAGCGCAGACTCGCACCCGGTCCGAGGTGTGGCGACGGCGTCGGAGGTGGCCGGACGCCATGCCGATCCGCCCGACGGCCGTCACGTACCGTTTCCCGTCAGACTACCCGCCGGAGGCCGGCCGGAGAGTCATCAGGCAAGCCGACGGGCTTCTTGTCGGTAAACTCACTGCTCTAGGCCAGACGTTCCAGCTGGATGACGTCCTGTGGCACCACGATCCCCAGAGTGGCGTCATGGCTCCTCTCGACTTTGGGCCTCTCGTCGACTGCCGGGATCCCGGTCTCGTGGGCAACGTGCGCAACATCTGGGAACTCAATCGCCATCATCATCTGTCGCTCGCGGCCCTGGCCTACGCTTTGACCAAGGACGAGCGCTACGCGGAGTTCGTGCGACGCCAGCTCGTGTCGTGGCTTGAACAGAATCCCTTCCCCCTCGGCGTCAACTGGGCCAGTCCACTCGATCTGGGGCTGCGCCTCATCTCATGGGTTTGGGTATGCCGTCTTCTCTCCGGCAGTCGGGAATATGAGCTGCTGTTCGGCGACGACGGTCGCCTTTGGCCAAGCATCCACCGTCATCAGTGGATGATCGCCAGGATGCATTCCAGGGGTTCATCGGCCAACAACCACCTCATCGGCGAGATGGCGGGACTGTACATCTCTTCCGCAGTGTGGGGAGTCTTCGCGGAGTCCGAGGGATGGTCGCGCCTGGCGAGGCGCGTCCTCCACCGCGAGATCGTCCGCCAGTACTACCCATCCGGACTGAACAGAGAGCAGGCTTTCGGGTACCATGTCTTCTCCACGCAGTTGCTTATGCTCGCGGCGCTCGAAGGCGAGCGTGCCGGGGTTCCATTCGCCCGCGACTACCTTCGCCGACTCCACCAGGCCGTGTCGGCGTCGGCCGATCAGGTGGCACACGGGGAAACGCCGCCCAACTACGGCGACTCTGACGACAGCGTAGCCGTCGGCCTTGGAGTTACCAATGTCGACGCGCCGGCGTTGACACGGACGGTGATGTCGAGCTGGCTGGGTGGCCTCGCCTCAAGTCCCGAGTCCGGTCCGACCTCGAGACTGGCCGCCGCGGTCCTGCTTTCTGGAGTCGAGAGCCAAAGCCGCCTCCCCGCGCCGGTGCCGCCGGCAAGCAGGAACAAGGCCTTCCACGATGCCGGGCTGTTCATCATGAGTGCCAGCGCGGAACCCGGCGAAGTGCGCTGTCTTGCCGATGCTGGTGCCCTGGGCTATCTGAGCATCGCCGCACACGGCCACGCCGACGCACTGGCCTTCACCTTGTCTGTCGGCGCGGAGCAGTTGATCGTCGATACGGGCACCTATGCCTACCACTACGATCCCAAGGCCCGTGAGTACTTCCGCGGAACGCGCGCACACAACACCATCACCGTGGATGGCCTCAGCCAGTCGATGGCCGCCGGTCCATTCCTGTGGACCAGGAAGGCCGCGGCCACGGTGTCCGGCTGGACGGTCTCAGACAACCGAGCGACTCTCGAGGCGAGTCACGACGGCTACCGGAGGCTCCCCGATCCGGTGACCCACCGCCGCACGCTCGACCTCGACGCAGGCGTGCTCACGATTGACGACGCGCTTGAGGGAAGGTCCACCCATCAGATCGAGTGGCGCCTGCACCTCGCACCACAGTGCGTTGCGCGACTCGCCGGCACCACCTGCCTGGTCCTCGGAGAACACCACTGCCTGGAACTCCTACTGGACCCCTCCCTGGAGTGGAGCCTGCACGTCGGTGAGCCCTCCGCAGGCTGGTACTCAGCCTCGTTCAATCGACGCCAGGAGACGACGACACTGGTCGGCGTCGCGCAGGCGCCGCTGCCCTGCCGCCTGCACAACCAGATCCGCGTAAGCGGCTGAGAGCGGCGACGGCCCCTCAGCTACGCCTGCGACGCCGCCGCTCCTGCCACACCATGCGCGCAAAGCGCGCATTGCCGACGAGGTATCGGCGCCACAAGCGCCGCGGCTCCTGGGCGAAGCGGTAGAACCACTCCAGACCGAGCTTCTGCATCCACTTCGGCGCCCGGCGCACCTTGCCGGCGAGCACGTCGAAGCTGCCGCCGACGCCCATCGCGAAGGGAACCCCCAGTCGAGACAGATTGCGAGCCAGCCAGTACTCCTTGCGCGGGCTGGGCATGCCGACGAAGAGCAGCTGCGCTCCGCTGCCGTGGATGTGGCTCACGACTGCGTCCTCGTCGGCGGCCGAGAAGTACCCGTGCTGCGACCCGGCGACGATCAGAGCGGGAAAACGTTCGATGGCGCGGGCGACGGCCTGGCGCAGCACCTCGGCCGTCGCCCCCAGGAAGTAGACCGGGTGCCCTGCGTCGGCCGCCCACTGCAGGAGCGCATGGAACAGATCGATCCCGGCGACCCGCTCCGGCAGCGGCGTGCCCAGGATCCTCGCCGCCCACACCACCGCCTGGCCGTCGGCGTTCACGATCGGACAGTCGAGGACGATCCGTCTCAGCTCCGGGTCGTCGCGCATGGCCACCAGCTTCGCGGCATTCACCACGCAGTGCTGCACCGGTACGCCGCGGCGGACGATCGTCGCGACCGCGGCGACCGTCTGCTCCAGACTCAGCACGTTGATCTCGCAGCCGAGCACAGCCACCCGTGCCCCGAACGCTGCCTCCTCCGCCCGGTAGCTCCCTTCCGCTCCGTTCATCGAGGGTTCACCTCCCAGGTCCATGGCTAGCGTTCCATGCCCGCTTCAAAGTCCTCGGTGCCGACAATCTCCACGCTCCCGGCACAATCGACGAGATGGTACGCGTGGATGAGGCGGTAATGGAGGGCGAACCAGACCAGGTCGCCGCCGGCCAGCACGCCGCTTAGAATTAAATGGCGACGGTCGCCGACAGGTGGCACACCGACGCGGCGACGAAGACGACAGCGGGCAATGAGACACGGGAGCCGAGGTGTCCATGAAGAGCCGCATCGTGGTCCCATTTCTCACCGCACTCTTGGTTGCGCTGAGCCTCTGCCCCGGCCCGGCGCCGATGACGATCAGTTCGCCGCGTCTCCTCTGAAGAAGTTGTCGTACATCCTCGAGCGCCAGAGCCGGCAGCTAGGTCTCGAAACGACGGCAATTACTGCGTCTAGTCGGTCACGTCGGCGAGAACATTATAGTCCGGCTCGGCTACGCTCACGCCAACTTGACGGCGGTTGCCTGAGTGGGCCGTGAAAGATACGCGTACGAGCGGGATGTCGAATCAGCGGTATCAGCCCGACGAGACGGTGCACACCGAGTAGCATGGAGAAGCACCACTGCCCGGCTCGCCTCTGTCGACTGCCGAAGTCGACGAAGCTCGCGCCGCAGTTGGAGCGCGGCCAAGGCGGGACCAACGCCGCCGGCATGCCCGAGCAGGATGGCGCTATCGTCTGCCGTCCGTCTCTGCCCATCTTGCGATCGCGGCCACGATCCGCTCTGCTGCGTGGCCGTCCCACAGCGGCGGCCGGCGGGCGGCCTCGAGGAACGGAGCCGCAAGCGTCTCACCCACCGCCGCCAGCACCGCCTCCGCGTCGTAGGGGTCGACGAGCCGGTTGGTTCCCTCGGTGACCGTCACCGGGCGTTCCGTGGTGGTGCGCATCGTGAGGCACGGAACGCCGAGGACGGTCGTCTCCTCCTGGACCCCGCCCGAATCGGTGAGCACGAGGCGAGCCCGGCTCATGAGCGCGACGAAGTCGAGGTAGCCGAGCGGTTCGCTGAGCGCAAGACCAGCGGTGGCCTCGAGTCGCTCGAGCAGGCCGGCCTCGGCCAGGCGAGCGCGGGTGCGGGCGTGGACCGGGAAGACGGCCGGCAGACGCTGCGCCGTGCCGGCCAGCACGTCGGACAGGAGCGCCAGCTGCGCCGGATCGTCAACGTTGCTTGGTCGATGCAGGGTGACGAGCGCGTAGCCCCGTGGAGCCAGGCCACGCCGCTGCAGGGCGTCACTCGCCAGAGCCCGTGGCCGCAGCCTCTCGAGCGTGTCGATCATCGTGTTGCCGACCAGATGGATGCACGCCCGAGGCACGCCCTCCCGCGCGAGGTTGTCGTCGGCGTCCGCCGAGGTGGTGAACAGCAGTTCCGCGAGTTGGTCGGTGAGCAGCCGGTTGAGCTCCTCGGGCATGGTGCGGTCGCGGCTGCGCAGGCCGGCCTCGATGTGCGCCACGGGGATCTGAAGCTTCGCCGCGCACAGCGCCGCCGCGATGGTGGAGTTCACGTCTCCGACGACCACGACGAGATCGGGACGCTCGGCGAGGAGAACGGGCTCGAGGCGCCGCAGCACCTCGGCCGTCTGCTGCGCGTGGCTGCCGGATCCGACCTCGAGATAGTGGTCAGGTTTCGGCAAACCGAGGTCACGGAAGAAGACGTCGCTCATGGCGTCGTCGTAGTGCTGGCCGGTGTGCACCAGGGACTCGGAGAAGCGCAGCCCCGAGCCGGACGCCCGGCGCGCCGCCTCGACGGTACCGGGGACCTCCGTCGCATTCCAAGCGTCGACCGCGGCCATGACCGGCGCGACCTTCATGAAATTGGGGCGCGCGCCAGCGACATGGACGAGCCGTATCTCGTTCATCGCGCTCGACAGTAGTGCTTCGAAGTCACCCGGACCACCCCACGGTCAGGCGGCGGGCGTCAGTACGCCCCGCGCTTCTGGACGACCGCCGGGACCGTCTGAAGCAGCAGCTTGATGTCCCAGCTCAGGCTCCACCCGGTGACGTACATGTAGTCGAGCCTGACCATCTCGTCGAAGGGGATATCACTCCGCCCGAGCACCTGCCACAGCCCAGTGATGCCGGGTGTGATGTCGAG
>Ga0209540_10001651_pt1 | contig 16561 bp, 16 predicted proteins | sample BarGraIncu01121A_FD_184501 | JGI IMG/M metagenome (GOLD analysis project Ga0209540, IMG submission 184501) | Arctic peat soil microbial communities from Barrow, Alaska - Barrow Graham LP Incubations 011-21A (SPAdes) (version 2) | ecosystem: Environmental > Terrestrial > Soil > Wetlands > Peat... | reverse complement strand
ATCGGCATCAAGGCGCCCGAGAACTGCGGTGGGAACGCCACCGGCTTACCGATCATGGCCGACGCGAGCGAGAAGAGCACCTTCGGCGACATGATTACGTATAAGACGGCCTCGAAGATTGCCGACGTGGCGGCTTTTTACCAGAAGGAAATGGCGGCTGCCGGTTGGCAGGCTCAGGCGGATCAGTCGACTATCACCGAGGAAATGGCTTCGCTGAGCTTCAGCAAGGACACAAACACGGCCAACCTGTTGGTCAGCATTTCGGACAACGTCACCAATGTCATGCTGAGCGTTTCGAAGAAGTAAGCCGGTCCAGGACATCCGCTCGCAAGGGTTGCGCAGCCTGCTCGAAGCGGTGGGTCTGACGTTCCGACCTTCCAGGTGTACGGGTGATGCGTCCCCCGCTCGGACACCTGGAAGGTTTTTTGCTGTTTCATGACGGCGCGCATGGTGCGCGGGGGCTTTGTGCGTTAGAATACTGAAACCCAGCCGGTGAAACAATGCAGTAGCCGATGACGAATCTTGCTATGAGTGAGGAATTATGGCTGATAAAATGGACCGTCGCCGCTTTCTCCAGCGCTTGCTGGTGGTGTCCGCGACCGGCGCCCTCGGCTTGGACGCCTGCACTTCCAAGCCCGCCCCGGCGACCTCGACACCCAGGCTTGCCGCCTCTCCCAGCAGTCCCGCGGCCACACAGCCCCCTGCGCTGACCGCTCAGCTCCCGACAGCAACCAATGCCCCGACGGTGATCCCTGCGACGCAGCCCGCCCTCGCGCCTGCGCCCACGGTTGCGCCGGCGGCGGCGACGGAGCTGCCTGCCGCGACCTCCACCGCCGCACCGGCCTATCTCGCAGTCGTGCGCGGCCCCAATCCCGCCGAACTGACCAGAAGGGCGGTGGCGGCCGTCGGCGGCATCGAGCGCTTCATGAAGAAGGGCGCGGATGTGATCGTCAAGCCCAACATCTGCACGTCCTACCACACCTTCGAGTACGCGACCACGACCAACCCGGAGGTGGTGGCGACGCTGGTGAAGCTGTGCCTGGGCGCCGGCGCCAAGCGGGTGCGCGTGATGGACTTTCCGTTCGGCGGCACGCCTCAGGCCTCCTACACCAAGAGCGGCATCGCGGACGCGGTCAAGGCCGCGGGCGGCGAGATGGAAGTGATGAGCTTGATGAAATACCGCAGCCTGGAGGTCCCGCAGGGCAAGCTGATCAAGAAGTGGGACGTCTATGGCGACATCATGGACGCCGACCTGGTGATCAATGTGCCCATTCCCAAGGATCATAGCGCGGCCGGGCTGACGTTGGGCATGAAGAACCTGATGGGCGTCGTGCGTGACCGCGATGGCATGCATGCCCGCGGCCTGCACCAGGCCATCGCCGACGTTGCCACGGTCGTGCGGCCGCAACTCACGATTGTGGATGCGGTGCGCATCCTGACCCGCAATGGCCCCACGGGCGGCAATCTGAACGACGTGAAAAAGACAGACACGGTCATCGCCAGCACCGACGTGGTTGCCGCCGACGCCTATGCCACCACACTCTTCGGCATGACGGGCAAAGACATCGACTACATCCGCTATGGCGCCGAGATGGGGCTGGGCGAAATGGATCTGACGAAGATCAAGATCGAGGAAATCAACGCCTGATGAAGGCTCAAACGGTTCGCAAACTGCGTCACTGGGTTCAGCTTCTGGCTTTCCTGTTCTTTCTTTTCTTGCTGATCGGCGCCGGGCGCACCGGGTTTCTGCCCGCGGACCTGTTCTTCCGCCTGGATCCGCTGGCCGGGCTGACCAATATGATCGCGGCGCGCCAGGTAGTACCTGCCCTGCTGATCGGCAGTCTGATCGTGCTGGCGGTCAGCCTGGTCCTGGGGCGGGTCTGGTGTGGCTGGCTCTGCCCGCTGGGTACCGTGCTGGATTGGGCGCCGGCCCACCGGGCGCGTTCCAAGGAAAGCGATCTGCCTGTCCGCTGGCGCCAGGCTAAGTATTTCCTGCTGCTGCTGATTCTGCTGATGGCGGTCCTGGGCAGCGCGAGCCTGCTGTTTCTGGACCCGATCACTCTGACCTATCGCACTGCGACCAGCGCGGCCTGGCCGGCGCTCAACGCACTGGTGACAGGGAGCGAACAGGCGCTGTATGCCGTTCCCTGGCTGCGCGGCTTCGTGGACGCCTTCGAGGGCGCGCTGCGCGGTTCGCTCTTTCCCACCTACCAGCCGCTCTACGGTCTCGGCGTACTGGCGGCTCTTCTGTTCCTGGGGCTCGTGGCCCTCAACGCGGTGCGCGACCGCTTCTGGTGCCGCTACTTGTGCCCGCTGGGCGCTTTGATGGGCCTGGCGAGCAAGTTTGCCTGGCTGCGGCGCACGGTCGGCAGCGCCTGTGTGGACTGCCAACGCTGCGCGCGTGCCTGTCCCACGGGCACCATCGATGCGGCGCACGGCTTCGAGAGTGACCCGGCGGAATGTGTCATGTGCCTGGAGTGTGTCCCGGTCTGTGCGCGTGTGGAGCAGCATTTCGTCTGGCGTGCGCCGTGGCGGCGCGCCGGCAACGTATTGCCGGTCTGGCGCCCCTATGACCCATCGCGCCGCCAATTCATTGCCTCCGCGGCCGTCGCCGTTACCGCGGCCGGCCTCCTTGGGTCGGAACGGACGGCCGGACGCGACGACGCGCGCCTCATCCGGCCGCCCGGCGCGCGCAAGCCGGAGTTTATGGCGCAGTGCATCCGCTGCGGTGTTTGCCTGAAGGTTTGCCCGACCTCGGGGCTGCAGCCGAGCCTGACGAGTGCGGGCTGGGCGGGGACCTGGACGCCGGTGCTGGTGCCGCGCCTCGGTCCATGCGATTTCAGTTGCAACGCGTGCGGCCAGGCCTGCCCAACGGGCGCGATCCCGCCGCTCGGGCTGGATGAGAAGCAGCAAACTGTTATCGGCCACGCCTACATCGACCGCAGCCGCTGCATTCCCTGGGTCGACGGTCGCAACTGCATCGTCTGTGAGGAGATGTGCCCGCTGCCGGACAAGGCCATAAAGCTCGAGGAGCTCGAGGTCTGGACGCCGGGCGGCGTGACGGCGCAGGTGCGGCGGCCCTACGTAGTCCACGATCGCTGCATCGGCTGCGGCATCTGTGAGAACAAGTGCCCACTCAAGGGCGAACCTGCCATTCGTGTCTACCCGCCGAGCGAGGTAGGCGCGACCGGGTAGCCCCGGCGGAGAGATCGGTTTTCCCGTTAACGGACCACGACACTCATTGCGAGGAGGACTCATGGAATGGCTTAACGAACCGCCGGCCTGGCAACAAAACGGGGACGTGCTGACGGTCACCGCAGGGCCGCGGACGGACTTCTGGCGTAAGACCCACGACGGCGGCGTGCGCGACAGCGGGCATTTCTACCATCGCACGATCAACGGGGACTTCACCGCCGAAGTCAAGGTCAGCGGCGCCTACGGCGCGCTCTACGATCAGGCCGGCCTGATGATCCGCCTGAACGAGCAGACCTGGCTCAAGTGCGGCATCGAATACCTGGACGGCGTGCAGCAGGCGAGCGTCGTCGTGACGCGCGACTGCTCCGACTGGTCGGTGCTGCCCCTCCCGGATCCGCCTGCCATCTGGTTGCGCGTGGCACGTCACGGCGCGACGGTCGAGGTGCGCTATTCGCTGGACGATGCGACTTACACCCTTATCCGCCAGGCTTATCTGACCGATGCCCCGGCCCTCCAGGTCGGCCCCATGCTGGCTGCCCCGTCAGGCGAAGGGTTCCAGGCGACCTTCGAGGGGTTTAAGGTCGCCGGCTAAAGCTAATGGGCCTGCCTTTTTGACAAGGCATGCTTAGCCAGGTATAATATTCATCTTGGTGCGGCCCGGATGGCCGTGCCATCGCGTTATTGGGCCAATCAACATCGATGACTGGCGAGCCGCCAAGTTGAAGTCTCGTCCGGCGTAAGCTGTGGTGGGCGCGGTGAGCGGGAGGAAAGAAACAAGTGTACGCAGTGGTGGAAACCGGCGGCAAGCAGTATCGGGCCGATCCGGGAGAAGTTGTGGACGTCGAGAAGCTGCCGGTGGATGTCGGCTCGCAGGTGACGCTGGACCGGGTGCTCATGGTGGCCGACGGCGATAACGTGCGCGTTGGCCAGCCCGTGTTGGCCGGCGTGCAGGTCCTGGCTACCGTGATTTCGCAAGGCCGGACCCGCAAGGTTACCTGGTTCCATTACTCGCAGAAGAAGCGCGAGCGCAAAAAGGGTGGCCATCGCCAGGCTTTCACCCGCTTACGGATCGATCAGGTTCAGGCCTGAGTGGAGAGGAGAGACTAGAGATGGCTCACAAAAAAGGTGGCGGTTCTAGCCACAACGGTCGTGATAGTTCAGGGCAGCGCTTGGGCGTGAAAGCCTACGGTGGCGAGCACGTCATTTCCGGCAACATCATCATCCGGCAGCACGGCACGCATTTCCATCCGGGTGAGAACGTTGGCCTGGGCAGCGACTATACCATTTTCGCGACGGCCGAAGGCTACGTAAAGTTTGAGTCCAAGGGCGGACGCAAGCGAATCAGCGTTTACCCTGAGGCATAAAACGTGAAAACGTGAAGCCGCAACGCTTTACGCAGCACGTTTGGAAGGATAAGCATCGTGAAACCGAAGATTCATCCGAAATACTATCCTCAAGCGAAGATCATCTGCGCTTGCGGCAACACCTGGACCACCGGGGCGACTGTCCCGGAGATCAAATTGGATGTGTGCTCGGCCTGCCATCCGTTCTTCACGGGTGAGCAGCGCATCGTAGACACTGCCGGGCAGGTCGATCGCTTCATGAAGCGTCTCGAGCGGACCGCCGACACCTCCGAGCAGGTGCACGTTCAGAAAGAAGCGCAGAAGAAAGCGATTGAGGCTCAGCGCCTGGCACGCCGGCGCGGCGAAACCGCCTGATTCCGGATACTCAAATGTACGAAGGGCAGAAGCGATTCTGCCCTTCGTTTTTCTTGCCAGGCCGGTCCCCCCATATCCTTTGTCCATCCACAGGCCATGACTCCGGCGCGAGTCACTTTACAGGGAGTCAAAATGACAGGGAGTCATCATGCCGTATATGCAGCCACGTGGCGGTTGGATCGAGTTGATCTGCGGGAGCATGTTCAGCGGCAAGACGGAAGAACTGATCCGCCGCGTCCGCCGCGCCGAGATTGCCCGCCAGACAGTGCAGGTCTTCAAGCCCGCGCTGGACGACCGCTATAGCGTGTCGAAGGTCTGGTCGCACAGCGGAGTCCACTGTGAAGCGGAAGCCATCGAGAGCGCCAGCGAGATCCTGACTCGCCTGCGCCCGGGGACGACCGTCGTGGCGATCGATGAAGCCCAGTTCCTGGATTGGGTGGTGGCCGAAGTGGCCGACGAGTTGGCCACGCGCGGCCTGAGGGTGATTGCCAGCGGGCTCGACCTGGACTTTCGCGGCGAACCGTTCGGACCAATGCCCTTGCTGCTGGCGCAAGCCGAAATGGTCGATAAACTACATGCGATCTGCGTGGTATGTGCGGCGCCGGCCAGCCGGACCCAACGGCTGATCAACGGCCAGCCGGCCAATTACAATGATCCTGTGATCCTGGTCGGGGCCAAGGAAGTCTACGAAGCCCGTTGCCGCGACTGTCACCGGGTGCCTGGGAAGCCGGGTAAGGACGAGTGATTATTCGTTCGGCTGCAAGCCGTCCAGAACGGCCTGCAGATCCGCCGGCAAGGCTGCCTCAAACGTCACTTCTTCGCCCGACGACGGCAGCCGGAAGCTGATGCGGGCCGCGTGCAGAAACTGGCGCGGGCAGTGCAGCGGAGGATGGCGGTAGATCCCATACACTTCGTCGCCTACCAACGGATGCTTGATATAGGTCATGTGCACGCGGATCTGGTGTGTGCGCCCTGTCAGCGGGTGGCAGGCAACCAGCGTCAGTTTGGCGGGAAAGCGCCCGTGCTGGCCGGGAGTGTCGTGGTAGCCGATAACCTCGTAGCGCGTGACCGCCGGGTGGCCCAGTGCGGCCGGCACGACAGCCATGTGTTTGCGCTGGCGCGGGTCGCGTCCGATCGGCGCCTGGATCTCGCCGGCCTTCGGCGTCACCTGGCCGTAGACGAGCGCCAGGTAGGTCTTCTGCACGCTGCGCTCTTGGAACTGCGCCTGCAGCGAGCGATGCGCCCGATCGTTTTTGGCGACCAGGATCAGCCCCGAAGTATCCTTGTCCAGCCGGTGCACGATTCCCGGCCTGTTCGTGCCGCCCACTCCCTCCAGCATCGGGCAGTGATATAGCACGGCATTGACCAACGTGCCGTGCCAGTTGCCCAGGGCCGGATGGACCACCATGCCCGCCGGTTTGTTGATCACCAGCAGGTCGTCGTCTTCGTATACGATGTCCAGTGGAATGGCCTCGGGCTCTACGTTGTAGTCCACGGGGGCGGGAACGCGCACGCTGATCGTTTCTCCGCTGCCCACCCGGTAGCTGGACTTGAGCGTCTTTTCTCCCCGCATCGCCCGCCCGTCGTCGATCCAACGCTGCACCTCGGCGCGCGAGCGCTCGGGCAGTTGCCCGGTCAGCCATTTGTCCAGCCGCTCCCCGCTCTCGGCGGCGGTCAGCGTGAGGACGGTTTCCGCCGCTGCCTCGTCTTCGAGATCTTCAATGCTCGGTTCGCTATCAGCGCTCATGTGCACATCCATCTGTTCCCGCAAAAACAAGACTTCGGAGGTCGCACCTCCGAAGTCCGCCGTTCACATCACCTTGCGTTTGCCGCGTCTGCTGCGTCGCCCAGTCGCCCACTGTCCGGCCGCCAGGCGTCTAGCTCTCGTCTGTCGGCTGGGGCGCCGGCTCCGGAGAGGCGGGCGCCGGTCGGGGCTGCCCATCCTCACCGCGCAGGAGCAGGATAGCCAGGATGATGACGCCGACCACAATCGAGCTATCGGCGATATTGAAGGCCGGCCATTCCAATACCTGGCCGCGCACGGGCAGCGTCAGGAGCACGAAGTCGGTCACGTACCCCAACTGAATGCGGTCAAGGAGGTTGCCGGCCGCGCCGCCGAGTTGTAAGGCCAGGCACAGGCGCACCCCCCAGTTTTCGGCCGGCAGGTAGCGTGCGTAAATCAGCACTGCCACGATGACCACCAGGGCGATCATGACGAATAGCCCGCCCTGGCCGCGCAACAGCCCGAAGGCCGCGCCCGTGTTCGTCAGATGTACGATCTTGAAGTAAGGCTCCAGGGCCGGGAAGGGCGCCCACGCGGCGCCGATGGCGATGTGTTGCTCGATCCAACCCTTGGTCCATTGGTCCACGACAAGCACGACGGCCGCGACCAGCGGCAGCCAGCCCCAACTGCGCAAGACTCGCTTCAAAAACACAGCTCCGTCAGGTCTAACGTTCCGCCACTCTCTGGCAATCCATGCACCGGGTTGCGTGCGGCTGGGCCTTGAGGCGGGCGAAGTCGATCTCTCGCCCGCAGCGCTCGCAGATGCCATACGTACTGTCATCCATTTCTTTGAGCGTGTTTGACGCGGTCCAGTATGTTTTGCTGGTTGAGGCGCAGCGAGACAATCTGCTCCAGTTGCCAGGTGAGGTCCGCATCCTCGGCCGGGTGGTTGCCCACACCGGAATTGGTGTCCGTCACCAGCAAGTCTGGCCGCAGGTTGCCGAGATCCTCTTGCAGACCCTTCTGCTCCTCCAAGAGCTGATCGCGCAAGCGTTGCAGTCTCTCCGGTGATAACATGTGACTATTGTACGTCAACTTCGGTGAAACGGGAAGACGGAAGGATTAAAGTCAATCCTTTATGGATGAAAGTCAATCCTTAATCCTTCCGCCTTCTCGACACCGACCAGCACTTCCTCGCCGTCCACGTTCAGTTTTGCGGTCGCAGCCCCCGGCGCGGGTGGACCCGACCGGAAGCTGACGGACAGGGTGTCGCTCGCGATTTCAGCGCCGAAATGCTCCCAGACCTGCGCCAGCTTCGGACCGGATTGGACCGTGGTCCGGATGCGATCGCTGATTTCGAAGCCCGAATCCTTGCGCAGTACCTGGATGTTACGGGCGACCTCGCGCGCGTAACCTTCCCAGCGCAGCTCGTCGCTCAGGTCGGTGGTGATTGCCACCAGGCAGCCGGCTTCACTGGCGACGGCCAGGCCCGGTTTGGCGCTCTTGCGCACCTCAATCTCTTCAGGCAGTACCTGCAGCGCCTCGCCATCCACGTTTACCGTCAGCGGTTGATCGGCTTCGACGCTCGCGGCCACCGCCATCGGATCCATTGCCTGGAGCGCCTGGCGGATAGCCGGGAAGCGGCGGCCCCACTTGCGGCCCAACTGGGCGGGCAGCGGGTGGATCACCACTTCGACCAGGTCGCTGCTGGCCGCCACGGTCTTCAGCTCCTTGACATTCAACTCCTCGATCACCTGTGCGGCGAGCCGCTTCAGCGCCTCGGCGTCGCCGGCGCCCGGCACGCCCACGTAAGCCGTAGCCACCGGCTGGCGTAGCTTCAGACCCGCGCTCTCACGCGCGGCCCGTCCCAGGCTGACCACGCGCTGGGCCAGCGCCATATCGCTCACCAACTGGTCGTCGCTGTACTCTGGATGCGGCTGCGGCCACGTACTCATGTGTACACTCAAGGGCGCGGCCAGGTCCACTCGCCCGATCAGGTTGCGGTACATCTCGTCGGCGATGAAGGGCGTGAACGGCGCCAGCAGGTGGCTTAGCCGCACGAGCACCTCATACATGGTCTGTTCCGCGGCCAGAGTGACGGCGGCCGCGGCGCTGGCATCCGTGTTCCAGAACCGTCGCCGGCTCAAACGCACGTACCAGTTGCTCAGGTCGTCGACGAAGTCCGCGATGGGCCGCGTCGCGCCGGGCACGTCGTAGTTGTCCAGCGCTTCGGTCACCGTCTTCACCAGCCGGTTGAGCCGGGCCAGGATCCAACGATCGAGCAGCGAGCGTTCCGCCAACGGCACCGGCGACGCCAGCGGGTCAAAGCCGTTGAGGTTCGCGTAGGTCACAAAGAAGCTGTAGCTGTTCCACAGCGTCAGCAGGAACTTGCGCGTCGCCTCACCCACCAGGTTGGCGCTGAAGCGGCGGATGTTGCCGGGGGGGCTGGCGGTATACATGTACCAGCGTGTCGCATCCGCGCCCTGCCCATCGAACACGGTCCACGGATCTACGACGTTCCCCCGGCTCTTTGACATCTTGCTGCCGTCTTCGGCCAGGACATGCCCCAGGCAGATCACGTTCTGAAAGCTGGGCTGGTCGAACAGCAACGTGCTTACCGCATGCAGCGTGTAGAACCAGCCGCGCGTCTGGTCGATGGCTTCACAGATGAAGTCGGCCGGGAACTGTTCCGTGAACTTGTCCCCGTTCTCGAACGGGTAGTGCCATTGGGCGACGAACATCGAACCCGAGTCGAACCAGGCGTCGGCCACCTCCGGCACGCGGTGCATGGCGCCGCCACATTCCGGGCAGGGCCACGTCAGTTCGTCCACCGCCGGGCGATGCATGTCCAGGGGCTCGCCGTCTTGCGTTTTGTCAGGCCATTCGCCCCGCTGCTGCGCCAGGTAGCGCGGGTGCATGAAGTTGCGGCCGGTCTTCTCGGACAGCTCGGCCACCGAGCCCACGCACTCGCGATGGTCGCATTTGGGGTTGTCGCATAGCCAGAAGGGCAGCGGCGTCCCCCAATAGCGCTCGCGCGCCAGCCCCCAGTCGATGTTGTTCTCCAACCAGTTGCCGAAGCGCCCGTCTTTGATATAGTCCGGCACCCAGTTGATCTTGTCGTTATTGGCCAGCAAGCGATCTTTGAAAGCCGCCGTCTTGATGTACCAGGTCGTGCGCGCGTAGTACAGCAGCGGCGTGTCGCAGCGCCAGCAGAACGGGTACGTGTGCTCGTAGACACCCTGCTTGAACATCAGGCCGCGCGCGGTCAGGTCCTTCTGGATAAGCGGGTCGGCGTCTTTGACGAAGATGCCGCGCCAGGGTGTCACGGCGTCGATGAAGCGCCCCTGCGCGTCGACCGTCATGAGAGTGGGCAGGTTGTATTGCTGGCCCGCCGCCAGGTCGTCGGCGCCGAACGCGGGGGCGATATGCACCAGGCCGGTGCCGTCCTCAGTGCTCACGAAATCGCCCGCGATCACATAACAGTAGTCCTGCGAGACGGGCAGGAAGCTGTAGAGCGGCTGGTAGTGCGTGCCCAGCAACTCCCGTCCCTTGACGCGGCGCAGCACCTGCACCTGTCCGCTCTCGCTCTCGAGCACCTTGCCCAGCAGCGCCTCGGCCAGCCACAGTCTGTCGTCCCCGTGTTGGACCAGCACGTACTCGATGTCTTTGCCCACGGCCACAGCTACGTTGCCCGGCAGCGTCCAGGGCGTGGTGGTCCAGACCAGGAAGTAAGTGCCGGGCTGGTCCTTCAGGGGGAACTTGACATAAACACTGGGATCCTTGGTGCCCTCCTGGTAGCCCTGGGCCAGCTCGTGGCTGCTCAGTGGGGTGCCGCAGCGCGGGCAATAGGGCACGACCTTGTAGCCCTGGTAGATGAGCCCGCGCTCCCAGTACTGCTTTAGGATCCACCACAGCGATTCGATATAATCGTTGGTCAGGGTGAAGTAAGCGCTTTTCAGGTCAACCCAGTAGGCCATGCGCTTCGTCAGGCGTTCCCAATCGTCGACATAGTGGAAGACGCTCTCCCGGCACTTCTGGTTAAAGGCGGCGATGCCGTAGTCCTCGATGGCTTTCTTGTCCGAGAAGCCCAGCTGCTTCTCGATCTCGAGCTCGACCGGCAGACCCTGCGTATCCCAGCCGCCCTTGCGCACGACATGATAGCCACACATGGTCTTGTAGCGCGGGAAGATGTCTTTGAAAGCGCGTGCCAGCACATGATGGATGCCGGGCCGGCCGTTCGCCGTCGGCGGCCCCTCGTAGAAGACATAGCACGGGCCATTCTGGGTCTTTTGCAGCGTCTTATGAAATACGTCCGCCTCTTCCCAGAACTCAAGCACCCCTTTTTCCATCTCCGGGAAGTTTACCTGGGGCAGCACGTCTTGGAATGTAGACATCGTAACCTCACTTCACTTCGATGTAGATGCGTTTGTTGATTGCGCCTTTGGACTTGTAATCCGCTACCCGTATCTGGCCTATCTCGCCGGTGTGGGCCACGTGCGTGCCGCCATCCGCCTGCAGGTCCAGTCCCACGATCTCAACCGTGCGTACTTCCGGGATACCCTCGGGCAGCAGGTTGATCTTAGTGCGGATCAAGTCGGGAATCTGGAAGGCCTCTTCCCTGGGCAGAATGCGCACGCGCAGCGGCCGGTCGGCCGCCACTTCCTGGTTACAGCGGGTTTCGATCTTGCTCACCAGGTCGCCGTGCATGGTCGCGAACTCGAAGTCCATGCGGCCGGCCAGCGGCTCCATATTTCCGCCGGTCACCTGGGCGCCGTAGTCACGGAACACCACGCCGCACAGCACGTGCATGGCGCTGTGGGTGCGCATGAGAGCATAACGGCGCTCCCAGTCGATGCTCCCGGTGACGGCCTGGCCCTCGGCAGGGAGACTGCCCGCAAGCCAGTGCCACACCAGGTCACCCTCTTTCTTGGCCTGCGTTACCGGGACGGTCATGCCTTCGAACGACAGCGTCCCGCGGTCGTTCGGCTGGCCGCCCCCACCCGGGTAGAACGCGCTGCGGTCCAGCGCGACCCGGTTGGCCGCTGCATCCACGGCAACCACCTGCGCCGCGAACTCGCGCAGGTAGCTATCGGTTTGATAGAGAAGATCGGTCATGTGTCATCTCCAAAATAAAAAAGCCCTCGTCCCACTCGGGGACGAGAGCCGTGGCTCCCGCGGTACCACCCCGCCTAGCGGGCTTCAGATTGGGAAACACGGGATGCTCGCGAGCGACGAGGCAGGCGGGATCCCGCCTAGAGCCTCCCCAATCGGAAATCCGCTCACTCATGGGGGCCATCACCCCCCTGCGCCTGCTAACGGACGCAACTCCGGCGACGTCTACTGGGCTACTGTACGCTCGGTTAGCGCAGAACCGTTCGGGTCGCAACTCCGGAAGGATTTTCGACGGGGGCGGCGTACCCGGCTCACACCCACCCGGGCTCGCTGTTCGTCCGCGCGTTCGCCTACTCGTTTCCATCATGGCTTTGGTCAGGATTTTAGCATAGCGGCAAGTGCTTGTCAAGGCATCTTGCCTGGGGTATACTCTGCCGGATGGATTCCTCAGCCCAAGATCCGATGCAAGAGTCGTTCGCCTCCATTTTCGCCCGCTTGCCCTGGCCGGCGCGTGGATTTTGGCGCGATCTCGTTACCCGCTATCGCAGGCTGCTGCGCTACGTGCAGCCCTACTGGCGGCGCTTGGCGGCCGCGGCCCTCCTCCTCACCGTGGACAGTCTCTTGGGCCTGGCTTTGCCCTACGGAGTGCAGTTCATCGTCGACCAGGCGCTGGTGCAGGCGGATATGCGCACCTTGAACTTCATCACCGCCGGCCTGGTTCTGCTCTTTGTGGTGCGCGCGCTGTTGGGGTTCGGCCAGACCTACGTGCTGGCCTGGGTGGCCGAACGCGTCGTCGCCAACCTGCGCGAGCAGCTTTACGCTCATCTGCATACCCTGCCCCTGCGTTTCTTCAACTCGACGCGCGTCGGCGAGCTGATCTCGCGCCTGACCAACGACGTCATGACCATCCAGGATGCGGTCACGACGACCCTCCTCAGCCTGCTCTCGCAGTTGGTGACGCTGGTCGGCGGCACCATTATCATCTTCTATATGGACTGGCGGCTCAGCTTGCTGATGCTCACGACGGTGCCGTTGGTGATCGTCGGCATGTTTTTCCTGGGCCGGGCGATCGGCCAGATAAGCAAGCAGGTGCAGGATGCGCTGGCCGACGTCAGCGCGACCTCGGAGGAGGCCCTGGCGGGAGTGCGCATCGTCAAATCGTTCGCGCGTGAGCCCTACGAGGTCAATCGCTACACTAACGGCGTGGAACGCCTTTTCGACATCGCTCTGAGGCGTGTGCGCGTGCGGGCCATCCTGGGGCCGATCATCGGCCTGCTGGCTTTCGGCGCGATCGCGATCGTGTTGTGGTTCGGTGGGCGCGAGGTGATCCAGCACCGCCTGACGGCCGGGCAACTGGTATCGTTCCTGATCTACACGATCGTCCTCGCCTATCCCATCTCCACCCTGACAGGGCTGTACGGCAGTCTGCGGCAGGCGCTCGGCGCAAGCGAGCGGGTCTTCGATCTGCTCGATACGCCGTCCGAAATGCAGGATGACCCGGATGCGGTCGCCCTGCCGCCCATCGACGGCAGCGTGGTCTTCGAAGGCGTGAGCTTCGACTATCGTGATAGCGACCAGGGGCACGAGGTGCTGAGGAACGTGTCCCTCAGCGTGCGACCGGGCCAGGTTGTGGCGCTGCTGGGGCCCAGCGGCGCCGGCAAAACCACGCTCGTCAACCTCATCCCGCGCTTCTATGATCCCACCGCCGGGCGCATCTGCATAGACGGTCAGGATATTCGCCACGTGCGTATGCGCAGCCTGCGCGAGCAGATCGGCATCGTTCCGCAGGAAACCGCCCTTTTTAGCGGCAGCGTGCGCGATAATATCCTGTACGGCGACCTGAACGCGGCCGAGGAAAGGATCCAGGCGGCGGCGCGCGCCGCCAACGCTCACGATTTCATCCTGGCTCTGCCGCAGGGCTACAACACGGCCGTCGGCGAGCGGGGCGTGAAGCTCAGCGGGGGACAGCGCCAGCGGATTGCCATCGCGCGCGCGATCCTCAAAGACCCGCGCATCCTGATCCTTGACGAAGCTACCTCCTCGCTGGACAGCGAGTCGGAGCTGGCCGTCCAAGGCGCCCTGGAAAACCTGATGCTGGGCCGTACGAGTTTTGTGATCGCCCATCGCCTCAGCACGATCACGAATGCCGATTGGATCATCGTGCTTGATAACGGACGGCTCGTCGAGCAGGGTACGCATGCCGAGCTTTTCGCCCGGCCCGATGGTCTCTACCGGCGGCTGCACGCGATGCAGTTCCGCTGGGACATCGGGGACGGGACGGCCGCGGGCTGAAGGCCTGAGCAGGTGCAAGCGCCTGATGGTGCAAGCACCTGATGGTGGAAGCCGGATAAGGAAACACACATGTCGTGGTCTCTGAAATTGGCAACTGTGCGCGGCATCCCCATACGGGTGCACATCAGCTTCTTGCTCATTGTGTTGTGGGCCGGCTACCAGGGGCTGCGCACTTCCCTTTATGCCGGAGGCGGCCCGGGTTGGGCGATGGCTTTTTCGGTGCTCCAGGTGCTACTGCTGTTCGCTTGCGTCGTGCTGCACGAACTTGGCCACAGCCTGGTGGCGCAGGTGTTCGGCATCCGCGTGCAGGATATCACCCTCTGGCCGATCGGCGGCGTGGCGCGCATGGCCCGGCTGCCCGAACGGCCCTCCCAGGAATTCCTGATGGCGGTGGCCGGTCCCGCTGTCAACGTGTTGTTGGCCCTGGCGTTGGCCCTGGTCCTGGTGGTGTGGGAAGGCCCGCGGCAGGCATTCGCCCGGACCTTCAGTTTCCTGGCGCCCTGGCTGTACGTGCCTGCCACCGGCCGCCTGGATGCGCGTGCCCTGCTCAGCGTCCTGCTGTTGAGCAACGTCCTCCTGGCGTTGTTCAACCTCCTGCCCGCTTTTCCGATGGACGGCGGGCGGATGCTGCGGGCTTTCCTGGCGGCTTTTCTGTCGCGCCGCCTGGCCACGCAGATCGCTTCTTATGCCGGGCAGGTGGTGGCCGGTCTGATGATGCTGGCCGGTCTGTTTGGGCCCAACCTGGTCTTGATCCTCGTGGGTTTCCTGGTCTTCCTCGGCGCAGGCGCGGAGCGCCAACAGGTGGTGTCCGCCGAGTCACTGCGCGGCCTGCAGGTGCGCCAGGCCATGCAGCCCATCGGTCCGCGGCTGCATCCTCTGCAGACCCTGGCTGAGACCGCGGCGCAGGTCGCGGCTTTGCCGCAATCGGCCTATCTCGTGGTCGACGGCGGCCGGTTAACAGGGCTCTTGGGCAGACACGAACTGCTGGGCGCGTTGCGCAAGGCAGGGCCGCAGGCCCGCATCTCTCAATTCGTGGAGCGAGACGTCTTGCGGGTCCGCCCGGAAGAGCAGCTGCTGAGCGTGCAGAGCCGTATGCTCGAACACCGCACCTGGGTCGCGGTAGTTGTCGAGGACGGCTGCGTCTCGGGGCTGCTAACCGGGTCGGCCATGACCCGGTTGATGGAAGTGGTCGACGCCTGCCCGGCGGCGCTCAAGTCAGCTGGGTATTGATACATGAGATTACCGCTGCTATAGCCAGGAGTTACGGGACATGCGGGATGTGCAGACCCTGATTGGGTCAAGGACGCCGTTTTCTACCAGATTTTCCCCGACCGCTTCGCCAAATCAGACACGCTGCCCAAACCCAGCAATTTGCAGCCATGGGGCGCGCCGCCCACCAATCATGGTTACCAGGGGGGCGACCTGATAGGCGTGGTCGAGCACCTCGATTGCCTGGTCGATCTGGGCATAAACGCGATTTACTTCAATCCGGTCTTCGCCTCGGGCTCGAACCACCGCTATCATACCTACGACTACTATCACGTGGACCCGCTGCTGGGAGGCAACGCCGCGCTGCGTAAGCTGGTCGACACAGCGCATGCGCGCGGCATCCGCGTGATCCTCGACGGGGTATTCAACCATGCCAGCCGGGGCTTTTTTCAGTTCCACGACATCCTGGAGAATGGGCCGGATTTGCCATACCTGGACTGGTTCACGGTCATCGGTTGGCCGCTCCGTCCGTACGGCAGCAAGAACCCCAACTACCAGGCCTGGTGGAATCTGCCGGCGTTGCCGAAGTTTAACATCCGCACGCCGACCGTGCGCGAGTTCACTTGGGATGTGGCCGAGCATTGGATCAAGTTCGGGGTCGACGGCTGGCGCCTGGATGTGCCCGGCGAGATCGATGACGATGCGTTTTGGCAGGAGTTTCGCTGCCGGGTGAAGGCGGTCAACTCGGAAGCCTATATCGTCGGCGAGATCTTGGGTGAGGCTCACCGCTGGCTGCGCGGCGATCAGTTTGACGCCGTGATGAACTACGCCATCGCGCGCTCGGCCCTGGGCTTCTTCGCGGGCGAAACGCTGGACCGGCGCTACCGGCCAGGCGGTTTCCGCATTCGCCCGCTTGCCGCGCGCACGTTTGGGCAAGAAGTGGAGCACATGCTCGGGCTCTGTACGGCCTACGCAGCCTGCGTCAGCTCCGCCGAAGCTGGTACGTCTTTTTCTTCCAGTTGCCATGGCTGCCGGAAGCGTTGATCCGCGCGGGCAACTACACCTACTTGCGCCGAACCTTGCGCCGTGACCCCTGCCGGGCAGAGGCGTTCAGCGAGTCTGACATCGAGGACTATGTGCAGGCTATCAGCCGGCCGGGGGCGCTGACGGCGGGCATCAATTACTACCGCGCTTTGCTGCGGGGTGGTCCCTGGGGGCTGCGGCAGGTCTTGCGCCGCATCGACGCGCCGGTGCTGGTGATCTGGGGCGAGCACGACCCGTACCTGGGCGTCGAGCTGGCCGCGCCGGATCC
>Ga0209540_10001647_pt1 | contig 16579 bp, 16 predicted proteins | sample BarGraIncu01121A_FD_184501 | JGI IMG/M metagenome (GOLD analysis project Ga0209540, IMG submission 184501) | Arctic peat soil microbial communities from Barrow, Alaska - Barrow Graham LP Incubations 011-21A (SPAdes) (version 2) | ecosystem: Environmental > Terrestrial > Soil > Wetlands > Peat... | reverse complement strand
ACCTTCCGCTTGTGGGAACGAATCCGGTCGATATCCACACCGGTGGCATAACCTGTGGCTATGACTGCAGCGATCCGGGCCAATAGTCCTTCCTCCTTTGGCTCATCAGTATGGGTATCGGTCATCTCGATTTCTAGTTTCAGATCGAAAGGATGTCCCTCGAAGCGGGCGTAGGTTTGCTCTTGCCATCTATACGGAAGATTGATTGCTCCATTTTCCAGATGGAACCAATTGATTTGCGTATCTTTATGAAGATCGTCATTTGTCCTAATAGTAAAGGCTTTTGCAATGGTGCTCAGATTGCGAATCATTTTATCAACATTATCTTTGTCTGCAAGGAGACTATCGGTCTTAAGCCAGATTCCAATAGGCCCTGAATCTATCAATATTTCCCAAATGCCTTCCTGCTCGAGGGCATAGTTACCGTAGTAAAATATGCCCTTGGCCCATTGGCCTAGATCATAAAATTCGCGTTGTTCTATGATAGGACGACTCTGGTGACGTGGGGGTCGCATTTTATTTATCTCTGCAACCCTGTCGTTCCACAACTTGTTTCTGATTTCATTTCGGTTACTACGCTCAGGCCAATGAAATTCTCGGATTTGTGCTAGCCGCAATCGATGCGAGCGACCTGTCTGTTCCATATTTTTTGGAATTCTAATTGAAAATCTTCCTAAGGGATATGCCTTCATTTCTGCATTAGCTCCTCGTTTTTTTTGACTGTTAAGGCCCATAATGCCTTCGTTGCCTGTACAAGAAATTACTGATAGCAAGAGTAGAACGAGTATACAGCCCCACTGTTTGAATCTTTTCATTCCTCCCCCTTTGCAGGATCCTAACAAGCACTTACTGGCCCTACTTGGTCGTCGATGTGCTTCTGCGCCAGATTCCAGATGCAAGTAAAAACAATTTCCTGTGCTCTTGGTGTGCCATAAATGTCCTGGTGACCGATTTCGAACCAGCTTCCCTCATCAGTGCCGATCTTCGTAGTTCTTTCTTCCCCCAAGGGAAGGGTTTTCCCTGACGAATCAGGAACGGTGCCGTCTCCTTTTCCGGCGGGCGGTTCAAGGGTGATGAGGGCTTCCACATCCACCCCATAGTCAGGCGCCCTATCCCGTTTGTCCACATGGGTGCGGAAGCTCCCCTTGTTGACGAAATGTAGCTCGCTTTCGGAGAATCGGCCTTTGGAAAGATGAGAGTAATTTTCGCGGGTAAATTCGACCCGATCAGGTGAATCAAGGTCCGTTCCGTAGAACTGGTAACTTTTGGAATAGAAACAAGTTTTCAAAGTATCGTGAAACTTCTTTGCTTGATTGAGATAGCCAGAATAAATGTGCCAATACGGGGCAGAGGAAAAAGTGATCGACTTCCTTGTGGTTGGGAGACGTGTCGGAATAGCAGTACATCTCAGGGCTCCAAAATGGGTTTCTAATAGGGTCGGATCACGCGGAGATGACCATCTCGTCCGTATCAGAAACGCCATGCGGTATCCGACCCGACAACTGCAGGCAACGACCGCTTGCTCCAGCGGGATCGAGGGTGTGAGAAACACAGATGAACTTATCCTAATCGCAACCATTGTCAATGGATCGGTAAAAATGAGCGGTAATGCCGTAAATTATTTGAGCGTGGAAGGAGTTAGAGTAAGTGGTCACTCAATGTGGAGAGGAGGTTGGTAGCTTGTATTTATCAGTGCAGGAGTTCACCCGATCACCAGGCTTCAAACGTACAAAAGGCGCCCGGTTCCGACCGGGTGCCTTTTTCATTTCCATGGGACTGGCTCCGTAGGTGCCAGTCCTTTTCGTTGCCCGACCACCAAAAGGGTACCCAATCGGCTTGTGGCTCGACTTCATGCCCCCCTCGCCAGCCCTCTTGACATTCTGTCGACAATCGGTACTCTAACGTGAATGCGCTAAGGTTGCCCGGCCGACTGGCGGCCAAGTTCGTCCAGTATTCTACCCGCAGCAATACTGAAGTGAAGGAGGTGCCGATGCAACGGAGAATGATAAAACGTGACTTCCGACAGATGCGTTCGCCTGCCAAATTCCTCGCCTTTTGCAAGAAAGTGCAGCACGGCCTGACCGACAACCCTAACCTCTCCGAATCAATTGCTGCCCTCCGGCAACAGTATTTCGAGAAGGTGGACAGCCTTGACACGACCTACCATCTGGCCCTCGATGGAGGCCGGTCGGTGATTCGCGAGCGCGAAAACCTAAGTCAGGAAATCGGGGTGCTCCTGGATCAGCTAGCATCGGTTCTGGAAGCTGAGTTAATACTGAATCCCGATGCTCTTTTGACCACAGGATTCACAGTTACCCAGGAACGGAGAAGCCCCAACAGGGTGAGGTTACCGTTGGTGGCTCCTCCGGATTTGAATGTCGCCAACGCTGGCGAACGTGGCAGGGCGCTTGCCACAGCCAGCACTTTCCCGGGCGCGATAGTCCACGAGATCCACATCAACCTGAAAGACCCATCGGTTGAGGACGACTGGTTCCACAAGGCGATCTTTCCCGATTCCCAGAATATGGTTATTGAGAGTCTCGCAGCTGGAAATACCTTCTTCCGGATGAGGCACCAGGGCCATGACGGTCCCGGGCCTTGGTCCGGTGTCGTGAGCACGACGATCACCTGATCGCCGTGTCAGCCGGTTGGCGCTACAGTTTCGTCCTGAGGGTACCTCAATGGTACCCTCTACTCATTCCCTTTCCCAATCAGCGATATTTTTCTCCTCTTCCCGATCTCCCTTCTCAGTTGCGTCTCCCGAGCATCCAAGGTAAGCCAGCTAAATCATTAAAACCTCTTTGATCGATTGCTGCCCATTTTGCCTGAGCACCAACCTCGCCATCATGAATTTCATCCTCGCGATGTTGATCTTATTCATCAAGGGGGTGAGCTTTATCCTAGCGATGTTGATCTTAATCATTAAGGGGGTGAGCTTTATCCTAGCAATGTTGATCTTAATCATCAAGGGGGTGAGCTTTATCCTAGCGATGTTGATCTTCATCATCGAGTGGGTGAGCTTCGTCATAGCGATGTTTATCTTCATCATCGATTGGGTGAGCTTCATCATAGCGATGTTTATCTTCATCATCGAAGGGGTGAGCTTTATCCTAGCGATGTGTATCTTCATCATAGAGGGGGAGAACTTCGTCCACGCGATGTTGATTTTCACCACCGAGGGGATGATCTTTATCCTCGCGATGTTTATTTTCGCCACCGAGGGGGTGGGCTTCATCCTCGCGATGTTGATCTTCACCCCCGCCAAGGATGATCTTCGTCCCCGTTGGGCGCGAGTTTACCGGACGCCCCTGAAATAATGGCTGGAGAGGGCGCCCCTTACATCCTGCCCGTAGGGGATCGAGCTGTAGCAGAAGAGGTAGACCGCGGCGTACATCAGCAGGGTGTGCGGGAGCTCCAGGGAGAACCGGAAGCAGGTCAAGGTTTCCGGTCGCTCCGCTCCCCTTAGCCTCAACCTTGACCTGCTCTTATGCTTTCCAGCAGGTGTCCCATCTTGTCGCGCTTGGTCGTGAGATACTTCACGTTGCTTTTGCAAGCGGCTATCTCGATAGAAACCCGCTCGACGATGTCGATGCCGTACCCCTGGAGGCCGACCAGTTTCTTCGGGTTGTTCGTCATGAGCCGGATCTTCTTCACACCGAGGTTCACCAGGATCTGCGCCCCGATGCCGTAGTCCCGGAGATCGGCCTTGAAGCCGAGTGCCAGGTTCGCCTCCACCGTGTCCTGACCCTGGTCCTGCAGCGCGTATGCCTTCAGCTTGTTGGTGAGGCCGATGCCGCGCCCCTCCTGCCGCATGTAAAGGATGACGCCGGTTCCTTCGGCCTCGATCTGCTTCATGGCTCTATGCAACTGGTCGGCGCAGTCGCACCTGACGCTGCCGAAGACGTCGCCGGTCAGGCACTCGGAGTGGACCCGCACCAGGACCGGCTGGTCGCCGCGGATGTCACCCTTCACGAGCGCCAGGTGCTCCAGCTTGTCGATGTCGTTTTCGAAGGCGACCGCCCGGAAGCTGCCGAAACGGCTCGGCAGCGCCACCTCGACGGACCTCCTCACCAGGGATTCGTGCTTCATGCGGTAGGCGACCAGGTCCGCTATGGTGCAGACCTTGATGCCGTACTGCTTGGCAAATTTCTTCAGCTCCGGCATGCGGGACATGGTGCCGTCCTCGTTCATGATCTCGCAGATGACCCCCGCGGGCTCGAGCCCTGCCAGGCGCGCCAGATCGACGGAGCCCTCGGTCTGCCCGGCGCGCACCAGGACGCCGCCGTTTTTGGCCCTCAGGGGAAAGATGTGACCGGGCCGCGCCAGATCGGACGCGTTAGCTCCGGGGGCTACCGCGGTCAGTATGGTGTGAGAGCGGTCGGCCGCGGAGATTCCGGTGGTGACCCCCTTTTTCGCCTCTATGGAGACGGTGAACGCAGTGCCGAAGGAGGAGGTGTTGCTCTGCACCATGGCCGGAAGGTTGAGCCGGTCGCAGCGCTCTCCGGTCATGGTGAGGCAGATCAGCCCGCGGCCGAAGCGCGCCATGAAGTTGATCGCCTCGGGCGTCACGCACTGTGCCGCCATGGTGAGGTCACCCTCGTTTTCCCGGTCCTCGTCGTCCACGAGGATCACCATTCTGCCACCCCTGATTTCCTCGATGGCTTCCTGTATGCTGGCAACGGACATATCCTTTTACCCCTCTTGGCGTTATGCAAATGAGAATCAATGTCACAGGTTTAGCAGTCTTGGGCATGAGAGCTAAGTTATTTTTGTGAACAGGGTATTAGTTCCCCCGATTGGCGGCGGTATAGACCTTGACCTGTCCCTGGATCGGTGTCATCCGGCGCACATGGCCGTCAAGGCCGGCACAAACAGCATCACGTCGGCCACAACCAGCACGTCGGCTATCTCGCCGATCGGCGCGTCCTTGTCCTTGTTGATGGCGACGATGAAGTCGGCTTTCTTCATCCCTGCCATGTGCTGGATGGCGCCGCTGATGCCGCAGGCGACGTACAGTTTCGGCCTGACGGTCTGGCCGGTGCTTCCAACCTGGTGGCTGTGATCGACCCAGCCGGCGTCGACCACCGGGCGGCTCGCCCCCAGTTCTCCGCCGAGGGCTTTGGCCAGGGCGGCTATGACCGGGACGTTGTCTTTCTTCCCGATGCCCCGCCCGGCGCTGACGATGACTTCGGCGCGGCTCAGGTCCACGTCCCTTTTCTCGGCGGCTTCGTAGCCGAGGAATTCCACCCTGCTTGCGCTGTCGGCCAGTTCGAGTTCTTCCAGCTGCGGGCTCCCCTGGGGCTCGCCTGCCAGGCTGAAGGCGCCGGCCTGGACGGTGAGGACGGTCCTGGCGGTCTTGGCTGCTACGGCCCGTCGCATCTTGGCGTTGCAGCAGGTGACTTCGGATTTGCCGTCGACTACCGCGACGACTTCGGAGATCTGCCCGGTTTTCAGGGCGGCGGCTACCCGCGGCGCCAGGTCCCAGCCGTAGGAGGAGTGGGAGAAGATGATGTAGTCGGGGTTTTCCTTGGCGACCGCTTCCAGCACCAGTTTCTTGTGCAGGTCGGGGTTGTATTCGCCGTATTTTGCGGCGTCGGCCAGGTATACTTTGCCGTTGAATTTCGGGGCCTGGGCTTCGCTGCCGATCAGGACCATGGCGCAGCCGGCCCCCAGTTCTCCGGCAAAGGCGAGCAGTTCATAAGTGGAGTCGAGCAGTTTCCCTTCCCGGTATTCACATATCAGTAGCGCTTTCATAATTTTCCTCCGTGCGGAAGCGGTTCTTTCGCTGTTTGGTGGCAGGCTGCCTATCGGAAGACGGCGGTTTGTCCCTTCAGTATCCCCATCAGCCTGTCGACCAGGTCCCCCACGGCCCCTTCGAGGACGAGACCCCCTCCCTTTTTGGCGGGGGGGTACATCTTGTCAGTGACGGTCAGTTCTGCTTCTTTGAGCAGCTCTGCGACCGGCACGGTCTGGAGTTCCTTCCTCTTGGCTTTCATGATGTTGGGCAGGGTCGGGTAGCGGGGGATATTGAGCCCCAGCTGGCAGGTGACGACGGCTGGGAGTTTCAGCCTGACGACCCCCTTACTCCCGCCTTCCAGTTCCCTCTTGACGGTGATGGCGCCGTTGTCGTAGGCAAAGCCGACCAGGGTGGTGGCACAGGCCAACCCGAGCTGTTCGGCCACGGTGACCCCTACCTGGGCGGAGCCCCGGTCCTGGGACTGCATGCCGGTGAAGATCAGGTCGAACTGCTCTTCTTTGGCAAAGCTGGCGATGGTGGCGGCGATCTGCCACGGGTCTTTCTGGTAGCATTTGTCGTCACGGATATGGACGCCGCGGTCCCCACCCATGGCGAGGGCTTTCCTGATGGCTTCGACGACCCGGTCGGGGCCGATGGAGAGGATGGTTACTTCGGGTTCGTTCCCCAGCTGTTCTTTGAGCTGTACTGCCTGCTCTACGGCGTATTCGTCGTATTCGTTCATACGGAAGGCCAGGTCTGCTTCGTTGTACCAGGTCCCCTCGCCGTTGGTCTTGAACCTGGATTCCATGTCGGGAACCTGTTTTATGCAGACAAGTATCTTCATACTACCTCCATTTTTTTCAGTCTGATTCAGAGAGAGCGTTTTTCGCTCCGTGGCTATCGGGTACCTGTGATTCAATCAAGCGCCGCTATTCTCTCGGCGACGTGGTTGCATCCATGGGTCCTCCGATGGTCCCTTTTCCAATCCATCCCTCTGCCCCGCCTGCAACCGATCAAACTCTTTCAAAAATCATCGCGACCGCTTCGCCGCCGCCGATGCAGAGGGTCGCCAGGCCGTAACGGCCCCGCCGCTTGTGCAGTTCCCGGATAAGCGTCCCCGCCAGCCTGGCGCCGCTGGCGCCCAGGGGGTGACCTATGGCGCAGGCGCCGCCGTTGACGTTCACCCTGGCGGGATCGAGCTCCAGCTTCTTGATGGCGATCATGGTCACTGCGGCAAAGGCCTCGTTGATCTCGAACAGATCGATGTCACTGACCTTGAGCCCGGCCCTGGCGCAGACTGCCTTGATCGCTCCAACCGGCGCCTCGGCGAACAGATCGGGATGCAGGCTGCTGCTGGCGTAGGCGACTATTCGTGCCTTGGGGGTGAGATGGCACCGCTTGACCGCGGCCTCACCCGCCAGGAGGGAAAACGCTGCCCCGTCGTTGATGGTGGAGGCGTTAGCGGCCGTGATGGTGCCGTCCTTCGAGAACACCGGCCTGAGCTGGACCAGCTTTGCCACGTCTACCTTGAAAGGCTCCTCGTCGTCGGACACCACCTCGTCACCCTTGCGCCCCTTCTTGACAACCGGAACGATCTCGTCCTTGAATACGCCACCGTTGACCGCATCCTGGGCCAGCCGATAGGAACGGAGCGCAAATTCATCCTGACCTTCCCTGGTGAGGCCATGCTTACGGACCGCATCCTCGGCGATCTCACCCATGTGCCGCCCCGAATAGGGGTCCTGCAGGCCGTCGTATATCAGCAGATCGGTGAGCTCGCCATTGCCCAGCCGGTAGCCGTAACGCCCCTTCTTCAGGATGAACGGGGCAAGGGACATGCTCTCCATGCCGCCGGCGACTACAAGATCCGAGTCTTCCAGCATAATGGAACCTGCGCCGAGCATGATCGACTTCAGGCCGCTGCCGCAGACCTTGTTGACGGTCATGGCGTGCACCTTGTCAGGAATGCCCGCCGCCCGCATCGCCTGGCGGGCCGGAGCCTGCCCCGCACCGGCGGGTAGCACCTGGCCGGCGATAACCTCGCCAACCTCTGCCGGGTCGAGCCCGGTGCGCTCCAGCAGCGCCTTTATGGCCGCGCCCCCCAGAAGGGGAGCCTCCACGTCGGATAATACCCCGCCAAAGGAGCCGAACGGCGTTCTCTGGGACTCAACGACGAACACGTCTTTCATGGTCACCTCCACCAGCAGAAATTTGGAAAAAACACCCGTTCGGTCGACAAGGACGTCACGCAAAGGTAATGCATGTTTCTATTCCGGTACGGTCAGCATCAACGCGGGATGGCGGCAGTCAGTTACCCGTACCCGGCACAGCTCCCCCGAAGCTGATCATGGTTGCTCTCCATTTCCCGGACCCCTGCTATACCTTCCGCCGCCATCAGATTAAGCACGAGTGGAAGGGAGCAAAGCAGCATGTTCCGCAGATTGGGACATCCGGCGCTTCCCCCCAGCACCTCGTAAAGCTTCCTCGTAAGTCCCTTGCCGACCGAAACACCGGCCAGCAGATCGAGTCGGGATTGGCTCTGCAGGCAGTCTCCCATCGGGGCCTTCCTGAACTCCACGCTGACTCCCCTGATAGTCAGCGATGCGTTGTCGATGACGGCCTCCAGCACGATTTCGTGGTACTTGTCGGTCATGACGCTGGTGACCCGGGTCGCGTTGCCGTCAACGCTTTCCATGCTGACGGCTATATTTCTGCGGAAATTGTTCATGAGGTTCATCTCTGGCACTCCCGGGCGAAAAAGGATGTCGTGCTTTGCGCAAGATAAACTGCAACTCCTCCCCTGCGGCACAATCGACGGCCGCTGGGGAGGTTTGATCAGACCCTTATTTCCTGCAACCCCGGGTCCACCGTCAGTTCCGCCCCCGTCGCGCGGATCACCTCATCAGCGGTCAGCCCCGGAGCGAGCTCCCGCAGCACCAGCCGGTCTTCGGTAACATCCAGCACCGCCAGGTCGGTAATGATGCGGTGCACCACCCCCTTGCCGGTCAGGGGGAGGGTGCACTCCGCGAGGATCTTCGGCTCGCCGTTTTTGTTGCAGTGCTCCATGATCACGACGATGCGCTTCGCCCCGTGCACCAGGTCCATGGCGCCCCCCATCCCCTTCACCATCTTCCCCGGGATCGTCCAGTTCGCCAGATCCCCCCGGGCCGAGACCTCCATCCCCCCCAGGATCGCCAGGTCGATGTGCCCCCCCCTGATCATGGCGAACGATTCCGCGCTGCTGAAGAGGGAGGAACCGGGAATCATGGTGATGGTTTCCTTGCCGGCATTGATCAGCTCCGGGTCCACCTCGCTCTCCGCCGGATAAGGGCCTATCCCGAGCAGGCCGTTCTCCGACTGCAGCACCACCTGTCTGTCCCCCGGGATGTAATTGGCCACCATGGTCGGTATGCCGATACCCAGGTTCACGTAAAAGCCGTTCTCCACCTCAAGTGCCGCCCGCCTCGCTATCTGCTCCCTCGTCAGCGCCATCTGCTCTCCCCCTTCAGGAACGAACCGTTCTCCGTTCGATCCTCTTTTCGTAGTTTTCGCACCGGATCACCCGCTGCACATAGATGCCCGGGGTGTGCACGGTCGCCGGGTCCATCCCCCCCACCTCCAGGAGTTCCTCCACCTCGGCGATGGTCGTCTTTCCGGCCGTCGCCATCATCGGGTTGAAATTGCGGGACGTCTTGTTGTAGACCAGATTGCCGGAGCTGTCCCCCCGCACGGCCTTGACCAGGGCAAAATCGGCGCTGAGCCAGGTCTCCATCAGATACTCCTTGCCGTTGAAGCTCCGCACCTCGCGCCCTTCGGCAAGCGGCGTCCCCACCCCGGCCGGGGTGTAGAATGCGGGGATCCCCGCCCCGCCGGCCCGGATCCGCTCCGCCAGGGTCCCCTGGGGGACCAGCTCCACCTCCAGCTCGCCGGAGAGATACTGGCGCTCGAACTCCTTGTTTTCACCGACGTACGAGGAGATCATCTTTCGGATCTGGCGGTTTTTCAGCAGGATCCCCAGCCCGAAATCATCGACGCCGCAGTTGTTGGAGATTACCGTCAGATTCTTCACCCCTTTCTCGCGAAGCCCCAGAATCAGCTTTTCCGGAATCCCCACCAGGCCGAAGCCTCCCACCATGAGGGTGGCTCCATCGCCGATACCCTCCAGTGCCTTTTCAATTGAATTGCGGACTTTCATAGTCGTTGTCTCCTGTCCCGGGTAGTTTCTGTGCCGCTTTAGGCTTTCGGATCCCCCTCCAGGCTGAATTCCCAGGAACACCAGTAATAGTCGGGATTGGGATCGGGGGGGCAGCCGATGCAGCGGGTGGTGATGCGCGGGTCGATGGTCCGGGCGAACTCGGCGTATTCGACAATCCCCACCGTCTTGCAGGGGAAGGCGGGAAGCCCCTTGCGCTGCCGGGCCGACTGGACCCGGCAATCCACCATCCAGAAGATCGCATGGGTATCGCTCACCTCCATCACCTTCTGCAGGTTCAGCCGGGCATAGAAGCGGTGCCGGAGGCACTCCACCAGGGCCGGTATCCCCCCGCCCGGCTTCATGCCAAGCCGCCCCATGATCCTTTTCGCCTCCACGACCGTGAACTGCCGCCAGGCCTCCCGGTCCGCGTCCATGGCAGTCTCCATGCCATGGCTTTTTTCCAGGGCCTGGAACCAGAGGCCGTCGTGGGCCAACCAATTCTTGGCGTCGTCGATGATGATCTGGACCAGTTCCTCCCGGTCCAGGTCATAGAGCAGACGTATGCCATCGTCCGTATGCACCGTCTGCGGTTCCATCGTTTCCATTGCGCACTGATTTCCCAACATTTCTCACCCCCATGATGGAGAAAATATGTTTTCCCGAGGCTCGCCGGCCCGGGAGACCCGGTGGTCCCCGGCCCCCGGGTTTCCCGGGCCAGCGGCAGTTAAATCCGGTTCATGCGCCGAGCCTCGGCAAGGAGCTCTTCCCGGAAGTCCGGGTGGGCCACCTCGATCAGATTCAGGGCACGCTGCCGGGCGGTCTGGCCGCGCAGCTTGGCCACCCCGAACTCCGTCACCACGAAGTCCACATCATTTTTGCCGGTGGTGACCGCCGCACCCGGGCTCAGGATCGGCACGATGCTGGATATGGTCCCCTTCTTGGCAGTCGCCGCCGTGGTGATGAAACTCTTCCCCCCCCTGGAGATGTTCGCCCCGCGCACATAGTCCGCCTGGCCGCCGGTGCCGCTCCACTGCAGGTGTCCCAGGGATTCCGAACAGCACTGCCCAAGCAGGTCCACCTCGATGGTGGCGTTGATGGAAACGACCTTGTCGTTTTGGCCGATGACGTAGGGATCGTTGGTGTAATCCACCGGGTGCATCTCGATCATCGGGTTTTCATGCATGAATTCGTACAGGCGCCGTGTCCCCAGGGCAAAGGTGCCGATGGACTTGCCCCGATGGATTTTTTTCCGGGAGTTGTTGACCGCTCCGGAGAGCATCAGGTCGACCATGCCGTCGGTGATCATCTCTGTGTGGATACCCAGATCCTTCTTCTGCAGCAGCGCCTTGCAGACCGCATTCGGGATCCCTCCGATCCCGAGCTGCAGGGTGGAACCGTCTTCGATCAGTGCGGCGATATGGTTGCCGATCGCCTCCTCCACCGGGGAGATGGGGGGGATCTGCAACTCGATGATCGGGTCGTTGCACTCGATGATGCAGTCCACCTCGGAGATATGGATGTGACAGTTGCCATAGGTGCGGGGGGTATTGGGGTTCACCTGAACCACGACCTTCTTCGCCTTGCGGACCGCCTCCAGGGTATAGGCCACCGACAGGCTGCAGGTGAAATAGCCGTGCTCATCCATGGGCGAGACCACGGTCCCGGCAACGTCCACCGGCCAATATTCCCGAAGCAGCTTGGGCACCTCATGGAAGTAGTTGGGGACGAAGTCTGCCCAGCCGTTTTGCACCGCTTTCCGGGATACGTGGCTGGTAAACCAGGAGTTGACCCGGATGTGGCGGCTCGACTCTTCGTTCAGGTAGGCGGGATTCAGGTGGTGCTGCTGGTTGACGATGACCCCCTCCAGTTCCTGCATCCGGTCGGCCAGGGCCTGGACGAAGAGGGTCGGCTCTCCCGCGCAGATGGGGAAACAGAGATGATCCCCCGATTCTACGATGACCGCCGCCTCTGCGGGTGTGCAGAGTTTCTGCAGGTACTGCTCTTCGTAACCCGGGGCCAACCTGCGAGCTGTGTTTGTCATGAGGCCTCCTCTGTTCGATGGCTAACTAGCGGTTATTGGCGCGTTGGTTTCTCGGCTGGTGCGGTACTGCAGTTTCCGGCCCGCGCGACCTTGGATCCTGAGGGGCGTCCAAGGAACTGCGCGATGTAGTTGCCGGCGTCGATAAGCCTGGCAAGGTCAACCCCGGTTTCGATCCCGAGGCCGTTAAGCATGTAGAGCAGGTCTTCACTGGCCACGTTGCCCGAAGCCCCGGCGGCGTAGGGGCAGCCGCCGAGCCCGGCGACCGCGCTGTCGACGACGCTGATCCCCTGCTCCAGCACGGCCAGGATGTTCGCCAGGGCCTGGCCGTAGGTATCATGGAAATGGACCGCCAGCTGCTCCCGGGGGACCCGCGCCGCCACCGCCTCAACCATGGACTGAGCCTTGGCGGGGGTGCCGACACCGATGGTATCCCCCAGGGAGATTTCGTAACATCCCATTTCCCGCAGGCGTGCCGCCACCGTCGCCACGGCCGCCGGTGCGATCTCTCCCTCGTAGGGGCAGCCGAGAACGCAGGAGACATACCCCCGCACCCGCACCCGCCGCTTTCCGGCGGCGGTGATCACCGCCTCGTACCGCTCCAGGCTCTCGGCGATGGAACAGTTGATGTTCTTGCGGGAAAAGGACTCGGAAGCAGCGGCGAAGACGGCAACCTCCTCCACCCCCGCGGCCAGCGCCCCTTCAAGCCCCTGCAGGTTCGGCACGAGCACCGGGTAGCTGACCCCGGGGCGGCGGTCGATCCCGGCCAGGACCTGGACGTTGTCGGCCATCTGCGGCACCCATTTGGGGGAGACGAAGCTGGTCGCCTCGATGGTCACCAGCCCCGCATCCGCCAGCCGGTTGATGAGCCCGATCTTCACCTGCGCCGGGATGACCGTCCCCTCGTTCTGGAGGCCGTCCCGCGGCCCCACCTCCACCATCCTGACCCGTTTCGGTAGCGGCATCTCAGTTCCCCTCCTCGGCGGCCAGAGCGAGGAGCTCCGCACCTTCGTGCACCAGTGAGCCGACGGCGAAGTTCAGCAAAGAGACCACCCCCTCCCGGGGGGCCGTGATGGTGTGCTCCATCTTCATCGCCTCCAGGATCATGAGTGGCCACCCCTTTTCCACCCGGTCCCCAAGATTCACCAGGACCGCCACCACCTTCCCCGGCATGGGGGCGCAAAGGCTCCCCTCGGCCCCTTCTCCCTCACCGCTCAGGGCATAGGGGTCGTAGATGGAGAGGGTGTGGTGCCGTCCCTGCGCCATGATGGTGAGAACGTTGCCGTGGCGTACCACCGTTGCCTTCACCCGCGCTCCCCCCAGGTCGGCCAGGAGATTGCCGTCGGGGTCGAGTTCGCCCCGGACCAGCAGCTCCCCGCCCGGCAGATCCAGGAGGTACCCCTCGAGACGGTAGTGGACCGTCACCATGACCGTCTCCTCACCGTCCAGCAGGTGGAGGTAGTGATGGTTGTCGCAGTTGAGCCGCCAGCCGCTGGACAGGTGCCAGGGGGAGTGGGGGTCTCCGGTGCTGCGGGCCGCAGTCCGCGCTTCCTCGGAGCGGCGCAGCAGCACGTCGAGGGAGGCGAGGGCGAGGGTATGGTCCGTGGCGGGAAGGGGCGCAGGGAAGAGATCGTTCCTGTGCCGCTCGATGAAACCGGTGTCCATCTCCCCGGCTATGAAGGCGGGGTGGGCCGCCACGCTTCCGAGAAAGCCCGTGTTGGTGGTCACTCCCACCACCTGGTAGTCGGCCAGCGCCGTGCGCAGGCGGCGCAGTGCCCCGGCCCGGTCGGTGTCCCAGACGATCAGCTTGGCGATCATCGGGTCGTAGTAGATGCTCACCTCGTCCCCCTGCCGCACGCCGGTGTCGATCCGCACATGGGCGCTCTCGACGGGGGTGCGGAGATGGCGCAGAAGGCCAATGGAGGGGAGGAAGTCGCGCCCCGGGTCCTCGGCATAGATACGCGCCTCTATGGCGTGGCCGCCGATGGCGAGCTCCTGCTGGGAACAGGGGAGCGGCTCGCCGGACGCCACCCTGAGCTGCCATTCCACCAGGTCCTGGCCGGTGATCATCTCGGTCACCGGGTGCTCCACCTGGAGGCGGGTATTCATCTCCATGAAGTAGAAGGAGCCGTCCTCGTCGAGGAGAAACTCCACGGTCCCCGCCCCCACGTAGCCGATGGCCCGGGCTGCGGCCACCGCAGCCGCTCCCATCTTTTCCCGCAGGGCCGGCTTCATCCCCGGGGCCGGCGCCTCCTCCAGCACCTTCTGGTGGCGGCGCTGGATGGAGCAGTCGCGCTCGAAGAGGTGGACTGCGTTCCCCCGGGAGTCGGCAAAGATCTGCATCTCCACGTGGCGCGGCCGGGTCAGGTACTTTTCCAGCAGGACATGGTCGTCGCCGAAGGAGGCCCGCGCCTCCCGCTTGGCCGCGGCCAGGGAGGGGTCAAAGTCGCCGGCCGCGAGGACCGCACGCATCCCCTTGCCGCCGCCGCCGGAGCTTGCCTTGATGATGACCGGAAAGCCGATGCGCTCCGCCTCCTGCCCGAGGAACTGGGGGTCCTGGTTCTCGCCGTGGTAGCCTGGGACCAGCGGCACCCCCGCCGTCTCCATGATCTTCTTCGCCGCGCTCTTGGACCCCATGGCACGGATGGCACCGGTGGGGGGGCCGATGAAGACGATCCCGGCCCGGTCGCACGCCTCGGCGAATTCGGCGTTCTCGGAGAGGAAGCCGTAGCCGGGATGGATGGCCTGCGCGCCGCTTCGGATGGCTACCTCCAGGATCAGGTCCCCCTTCAGGTAGCTGTCCCGGGCAGCAGCGGGGCCGATGTGATAGGCTTCGTCGGCCATGGCGACGTGGAGGGCGGAGGCGTCGGCATCGGAGTAGACCGCGACGGTGCGGATGCCGAGGCGTTTGGCTGTGCGGATGACGCGGCAGGCGATTTCGCCTCGGTTGGCAATGAGAATGGTATCGAACATGGTCGTTATCCTTTCACCCACGAGGGGTTCCGTTTTTGGAGGAAAGCGGTGAGCCCTTCCTTTCCTTCCGCCGAGGCGCGAGTCTTGGCGATCCGCTCGGCGGTGTCGCGGATCATCGCACCGTCGAGCGGGGAGCGGCTCACCCGGGATACCAGCTCCTTGGCGGCGGCCATGGAGGCGGGGCCATTTTTCAGAAACGCCCCGGAGAGGCGGAAGGCGGCGGCAGGGAGCTCCTCCTCCGCCACCACCTCGTGAAGGAGCCCGATCCGGCGGGCCTCGGCGGCGTCGAAGGTCTCGGCGCTCTGGAAGTAGCGGCGCGCCGCCCGGGGTCCGATGGCGCTCACCAGATAGGGAGAGATGACCGCCGGGATGAGCCCCAGCTTCACCTCGGAGAGGCAGAAGGAGGCCCGGTGGCTCGCTATCGCCAGGTCGCAGCAGGCGACGAGCCCCACCCCGCCACCGTAGGCTGCCCCCTGGACCAGGGCGACGGTCGGCTTGCCCAGCCCGTCCAGGGTCTTCATCAGCTCGGCCAGCGCCATGGCGTCCGTCAGGTTTTCCTCAGGGGTGTAGTCCGCCATGCGTCGCATCCAGGAGAGGTCGGCCCCGGCGGAGAAGCTCCGGCCGCTGGCCGCCAGAATGACGACCCGCACCCTGGGGTCCGCCTCCAGCTCCCGGAGCCTTCCGGTAAGGGCGGCGATGAGGGTGTCGTCGAAGGCGTTGTGGATTTCGGGCCGGTTCATGGTCAGGGTCGCCCGGCCGTGCTCGTCGATTGTCGTAAGGAGCGCAGTTGTTGTCATGTCATCACATCCTGAATACGCCGAAGTCGGTTTTTTCCAGCGGCGCGTTCAGCGCGGCCGATATGCCCAGGCCGAGCACGTTCCGGGTGTCCGCCGGGTCGATGATCCCGTCGTCCCAAAGCCGGGCGCTGGCGTAGTAGGGGTTCCCCTGGTCCTCGTACTGCCGGCGGATCGGGCTCTTGAACGCCTCCTCTTCCGCGGCGCTCCAGGTTTCGCCCCGTCCCTCCATCCCGTCCCGCTTCACCTGGGCAAGGACGCTTGCCGCCTGTTCTCCCCCCATGACCGAGATCCGGGCGTTGGGCCACATCCAGAGGAAGCGGGGTGAGTAGGCCCGGCCGCACATGCCGTAATTTCCCGCCCCGAAGCTGCCGCCGATCAGGACGGTGAACTTGGGGACCTTGGCGCAGGCGACGGCGGTGACCATCTTCGCCCCGTCCTTGGCGATCCCCCCCGATTCGTACTTGCTTCCGACCATGAAGCCGGAGATGTTCTGGAGGAAAACCAGCGGGATCCCCCGCTGGCTGCAGAGCTCGATGAAGTGGGCCCCCTTCTGGGCGGACTCGGAGAAGAGGACGCCGTTGTTGGCGACGATCCCCACCGGGTACCCCCAGATGCGGGCGAAGCCGCAGACCAGGGTCGTGCCGTAGAGCTGCTTGAACTCGTCCAGTTCGGAGCCGTCCACGATGCGGGCTATCACCTCCCGCACGTCGTACGGCTTGCGGGTGTCGGTTGGGATGATGCCGTACAACTCCGCCGGATCGTAGAGCGGCTCCGTCGGCTCCCGGAGGGAGACCTCGGGGCGCTTGACCACGTTCAGGTTGGCCACGACCCGCCGGGCC
>Ga0209540_10001644_pt1 | contig 16596 bp, 20 predicted proteins | sample BarGraIncu01121A_FD_184501 | JGI IMG/M metagenome (GOLD analysis project Ga0209540, IMG submission 184501) | Arctic peat soil microbial communities from Barrow, Alaska - Barrow Graham LP Incubations 011-21A (SPAdes) (version 2) | ecosystem: Environmental > Terrestrial > Soil > Wetlands > Peat... | reverse complement strand
CTCGGCGTTGGCGCTGACCGGATCTACGCCGACCAAGGCGGCCACGCGCTCATGCACGAGCGGCCCGAACTACTCGTCGCGCTCGTCAGCGACTGGCTCGATCGGACACGCCCAGACAACAATTGACCGTCTCGCCGCCGACTCATCAGGCGTTACTCGTAAGGGGACCGCCTGCGAGAACGTCGCAGGTCAAGGAGTCGCCGCCAGAGGTGGTGTCCGTAAGCCCGGCCCGGAGAGGATTCCCGCTCACATCCGTCATGCGGCGCTAAGTCAGTCGCCGACGAAGCGGACACGAAGCCAGGGAACAAAAAAGGAACAAACCCAAGGCCACCGGACCGAACTAGACGAACCAGACGCACCGCTATCGTGCTCAGAACGCCACCGACCGTGCTCAACAGCACGGCAGTGCACTGTGGTCCCCCGTTCGGGACGAAGAGGCCGCAGGTTCAAATCCTGTCACCCCGACCATTCCCGCAGGTCGCTGACCTGCGGGAATGCCGTTTCCTGCGCGCGGCGTCCCACCTCCCAGCCCTCGCGACAGAGGCCTCGAGGGAACAAAAAGGAACATGAGGGAACAAAAAGGAAAGCCGGGGCCGACTTCGACGGACAGAAGAACACCGGCCTCCCAGCACGACGCAGTAGACCCAGCGGCACAGAAGGGTCCTTCAGGGCACTGTGATCCCCCGTCCACAACGAAGAGGCCTCTCGGGCGGGACGTCCGCCGGCCAGGAACCAGTGCCGATCCGAAGTCTGCAAGCTCGTCAGGCTCAGGACCGTCAGCGAGCCCCACCCCGCAAGAGGATCCAGTCGACCCTCGCGCCCTCAACTCGGCCAATGAGTGTGTTGACATGACGCGGGGCCAGACCTGTGGTCGTCCGTAGGGGATCGGTGACCGGTCGGCGATCGGTGACCGGTCGCCGACAGCTGACCGGTGACCGTTCCTGATGGACACGTGCGCCGTACGAGTGATGTACCTACGGGTCACAGCGTCACCCTGAGCTGCTGCGCACGACTTGCAGGATCGTTTGTAGCCCCGCCGCGGCTGGGGTACAAGGGGCCGGGCCTCGCGTCACGATCGTGCTCACATCCATCAGGACAGCACGTGGCGCCAGGGTGGTCAGGTCCACCCGCCGCAGGGATTCGGTCAACTCGAAGATGACCACACCAGGACCAAGGGCCAGCGCCGAGCTGACCGTTTGGGGGTCGAGCGCCGACGCGACCGTAACCTCAATACCAAGCTGGGCCAGAAGGTATTTGGCGATCCCCTCGCCGAGCAACGCATGCTCATACAGGATCACCACCGGGCGTGGCGTCTTATTGGCCACGGCTCTGCCCAACCTGGACGGCACGGACCCGTATCACCTTCACGAATGAGCGCCATTCGGAGCATCCCCAAATGGGGCAGCCCAACGGTGGTGACACAGCCCGGGTATCAAAGCTCCACAGGTTCGGCTCGAAGCCCCAGTCTCTCCCCTCCTGGGCCGCGTTCGAGCTGCCTCCGGTGACCGATGGGCATGCGGATTGATGCGCTGGCAGCATTCGAAGTGGGTCAAGTTGTCGGGGTCTTTTCGTCGGAGGCGTCGGTGCGGTGCTTTCGGATCCGCCAGACGAGCAGGGTGACCAGGGCGATGCCCAGCATGATCAGGGCGGCGTCGCGCCCGAGGGTGGCTTCGACTTTGGCGTAGGACTGGCCGGCGAAGTATCCGGCCAGAACGACGGCGGTGCCCCATGTGATGCCTCCGGCTGCGTTGAACGCGAGGAACTTGGGGTAGGGCATGTGGGCGGTGCCGGCCAGGGCGGGCATGACGGCGCGGAAGAACGCGACCCAGCGACCGAAAAAGACTGCGGTCCCGCCGCGGTGGGCTAGGAAGGCCTGGGCGTCGTCCAGACGTTTGCGCCTTTTGTGGAGGATCGGAAGGCTCAGGATCCGGGGTCCCATCTGCCGCCCGAGCTCGTATCCGACGCTGTCCCCGACGATCGCAGCGGCGACGACGACCGCAACCACGGCAGCCAGCGGTGCGTGGCCCAGGCTCGCGGCGACTCCGCCGAGGATGGCCGCGGTCTCGCCGGGAATCACGAACCCGATGAAGAGGGCGTCCTCGACGAAGACCAGCAGGGCGGTCAAGGCCAGGACCGCCCAGGTGGGGGCGTTCAGGATCTGGTTGATGAGCCCGGTCATGGGCGCAATGGCACGCCGCCGGTATGGGCCGAAGCTTCCTCGGCGAAGAACCCCTTGAGCCCGGGCTGGCGGCGCAGCCAGCTGGTCGATGCGGTCAGCGGGTGACGCAGCAACAACCAGCCCAGCAGCGTCACGCTCGCACCGAATGCGAGTCCGGCCAGGACGTCCCACGGGTAGTGGGCACCGATGTACACCCGGGCAAACGCCAGCAGTGCCGCAGCCACGCAGGCAAACAAGCCGAGGCGCCGGTTGACCAGCAACAGGCCGGCAGCCACTGCGCCGCCCATGACGGCGTGGTCGGAGGGGAAAGAGAAGTCGGTGGTGAGACCGGCCAGGCGCAGCATGTGCGGATGAGTAACGTAAGGACGGGCCTCGGCGAACACTTTGCCGAGCGGCTGGTTGAGCCCGACCACGATCAAGGTCGCGAGGCAGGCCCACCCCGCCGCGGCAAGGACTGCGGACGGGGCGCGGCGCGAGATCACCACCCCGGCGACCAGGAGCACAGCGAACAGGACCAAGCCGTAGGTGGCGTACGCCAGGGCCGAGGCGTGCAGCCAGGTCGTGTTGCGGGCAAAAGAGTTGATCGCCAGGAGCAGCTGGTCATCCAGCCGGCGCAGGGAGTCCATGGTCGGGCCTTTCGGGTCAGGACCTCAGTGAGGCATCATGGAGGTTCGACCAACTCGGTCGTACTACAGAGACGATAGTAGACGATCGGAGCCCTGGATGTCATCGACGCCCCGCCCCCGCGGAGGTCTCGAGCGCGAGGTCCTGGCCGCCCTGTCGGCAACTGGGCACCCGATGTCCGCCACCCAGGTCCTGGTCGAGCTCGGCGGCGAACTGGCTTACACCACGGTCATGACCACCTTGGCCCGGTTGCACGCCAAGGGAGTGCTCACCCGACAGATGTCGGGACGCGCTTATGTGTACGCCGTCTCTGGTGACCCTGGCAACGTCGAGGCGTCGCTGGCTGCGCACCGGATGCGGCGCGTGCTGGACTCCCGACAAGACCGGGCCGGAGTCTTGGCCCGGTTCGTGGCTGACCTCTCCCCCGAGGACGAGCGGACACTTGCCGACCTGCTGGCCGGACGCAACGGGCGCGGACACGAGAAATGAGCATGCGCGCGGCGATGCTGCTGCCCCTGCTGGTCAGCGGGGCCCTTTGGCTCATCGGCACACGGTTGGGCCGCTGGCTGCCACCCGCGACAGCGGTACGGCTGCTCAGCCTGGCTGCGTTCGTCACCGCCCTGTCGACGGGGTTCGTCCTGGCCATCGCCGCATTCCTGGTGCTGGCCCGCGCTCCCGCTATCGCCACGCTCGGCCGCTGGTCGATCGCGACCTTGTCCTTAAACGACCCCATTCCTACCAGTGCCGGCCTCCTGGCCGGTGCCACCGTACTCGTACTCCTTGGCGCCGCCCTACGACGCTTCGCGCTGGCCGGCCGAGACCTGGCCACCGCCGCGGCCACATGCCGGCGACTGGGCCCCGGCACCAATGGCCTCGTCATCGTGGACGACGAAGAACCCGACGCGTACGCGCTTCCAGGGCTGACCGGACGCGTCGTGGTCTCGACCGCGATGCTCAGAGCTCTACCCGCCGACGAGCGCCGAGTGCTGCTGGCGCACGAAGCCGCGCACCTGCGGCACCACCACCACCTATACATACAGCTAGCAGAACTCGGTGCCGCAGCCAATCCCCTGCTACGCCCGCTGGCACTGGCCGTCCGCGACGCGACTGAACGATGGGCAGACGAGGACGCCGCCGACGCCGTAGGCGACCGAAACCTCGCCGCGCGAGCCCTGGCCCGAGCCGGACTGGCCCGAGCCCACGCGTCTCCAGGGCGGCGTCTGGCACCTCTTGCCACACTGCCCGCTGTCGACTCCGGCGTCGCCCACCGGGCACTCGCCCTGCTCGCCCCACGACCCCGCCGTCGGCGCTGGCTTGCCGTCGCGGTAGCCGCCCTCGTCCTCACGCCACTAGCAGCCGCAACGATCACAGCCCACGACACCGAACACCGCTTCGAGCTCGCGCAAGCCGCCTACTCCAGACCTCGCTAACATCGCTGATGCCCTCACGCCGCGAAGACATCGGAACATCACCGAGAGCGCCAGCGCGCCAGCCATATCCACGTGGAGAAGGGCACCCCTGCCAAAACGGTGTCTCAGACCCGATGGCCTCCAGAAAGTCAGGCCAGGATCCTGTGCCACGGACGACCCTGTCGTCTAGATGACAGGCCCAGTCGAACACGGAAAGCCACCCTGCGTGTCTCATTTGGTTTCTGTCTGTGACAGAATCTAATCGTGTTCATCAGCAACTTCGACCTGGGACCGTTGACTCGAGAGTCACGGCGCCCGCAGTGGGTGCGGGAACACCCACGCGCGCCCTGGGCCGCGGTCGGCGCGGTGTGCCTGGGTGCGTTCATGGGACAGCTGGATGCCAGCATCGTGACGCTGACCTACCCGCAGCTGCAGGCCGAGTTCAACACGGGGCTGGGCAGCGTGCAGTGGGTCTCGCTGTCCTACCTGGTGGTCCTGGCGGTGCTGCTGGTCCCGGTAGGTCGCTGGGCGGACACCCGAGGCCGCAAACTGTTGTACCTGTATGGGTTCGGCCTTTTCTCACTTGCCTCCGCTGCGTGCGCCCTCGCGCCGAGCCTTGGCTGGCTCGTAGCAGGGCGCGGGTTCCAGGCAGTCGGAGCCGCCCTGCTGCAGGCCAACAGCGTGGCGCTGGTGGTACTCAGCGTCCCCCGGTCCCGGGTGCGAACCGCGCTCGGCTTTCAGGGTGCCGCCCAGGCACTGGGCCTGGCCCTGGGTCCCACCCTGGGTGGGGTGCTGGTGGATGCCTACGGATGGCGATCGGTGTTCTGGGTGAACGTCCCGATCGGGGTCGTAGCGATCGTGGCCGGGTATTTTCTCCTGCCGCGCAGCCGGGACCTCAACCCCGGGCGGGGCAAGGACATCGCCGGCTTCGTCCTGCTTGCGGCCGCGATCGTGTCGACTCTGCTGGTACTGAGCGCCCTGTCCGGTATGCCCCTGCCGCCGGCTGTGGTGGTCGGACTGGGTGTGGCAGCGGTCGCGGCCGCCCTCCTCTTCTGGCGGACCGAGGCACGCGGCGTGGCCCCGTTGGTGGACACCACCCTGCTGCGCCGCGGCGGGCTCGGTCCCTCCTTGACTGGGGCGCTGCTGGCCTACCTGCTCCTGTTCGCCCCCCTGGTCCTGTATCCGAACGTCTTTGCCACCTGGGACATGAGCACGGCAGCCGGCGGGCTGGTGCTGTCCTGCCTGCCGGCCGGTTTCGCCCTCGCTGCGGTCGGAGCAAACGCTGCCCACCTGCGAGCGTCCAACCATCAACGGGTTGCAGTTGGCGCTGTCGGGATCTTCGGATGCCTGGCGGCCAACATCGCACTGTGGCGCTCCCCCGGCCTGGTCGCCGTACTACTGCTGCTCATGGGAGCCTTCCTGGGCCTGGTGATCCCGGCGAACAACGCCACCGTAATGGCCGCGGTCCCGGCCAGCGCCGCCGCCGTGACCGGAGGCATGGTCAACGTCGCACGCGCCATGGGCACCGCCCTGGGCGTCGCGGTAGCAGCCATGGGCCTGCACGTCGCCGACCTGAACCACTGGGTGGGACCCCAGGTCGTGCTCGCCGCCCTGGCAGTGTGCTCAATCGCCCTGGGCGCCACCACGCTGAGCCGGCCCACCACGTCCGTGAACAAACATCCACCAACAACGATGAAGAGGCGAGGTCGATGAAAACGGTACCTGCCGAGTCCGCGCTGCCCGAAGCCGTAGCGGAGTTCGTTGCCCGGTTGCGACGCGCGATGCGCAAAGCCGCCCGGGCCCGGACGCCCACCATGGCGCTGAGCGTCGCACAGCTGGAGTTGCTGAGCCTGGTGCAGGAGCACCCCGGCGCCAGACCCGGCGACCTGGCCGGCCTGCTACACCTGGCTCCCAACTCGGTGAGCACCCTGGCCCATGCCATGACCGGTGCCGGGATGCTGGACCGCTGCCCCGGCGCCACAGACAAACGGACCGTGGCGTTCACCCTCACCCCCCAGGGCGCCCACCTCGTCAGGCAGTGGCGAAGCACGAACGCCGCGCTCCTGCAGTCCGCCATCGCCGCCCTGAGCTCACAAGATCAACAGACACTGACCGAGGCCCTGCCAGTCTTGGAGCGCCTGGTAACAGTCATCGACGAGCAGGCCCAGACGCCCACCCACACCAGTGCAGCACGCACCGCATGAACAAGGACAACATGCCAGCCGACCCAATCGAAGGCAACCAGTGGGAGGCGATGTTGCGTGACTGGCGGGCGTTGCTCATCTGGGAGGTTGTTGTCACGATCCTGACCGTTGTGATGGTCCGCCAGCACCTCGGCCTGGCCGTATCGGTTGCCGTGATCGACCTAGCCGCAGTGCTCCAGACACTTCAGGTCACCAGAGAACAGTCCACCAGTTCGGCAGGCGAGACGCGCCAGCGAGCGTCCGTGACCACCGGGCTGGGCGCCGCCGCCCTGATCACTGTCGTCGGCGCAGTAGTGGCAGTGGTCACCGTCCTCTGATCGCGTGCACATCCGCTGATGCGCCCTCACCGCAACCCACTGACAAGAAAGGACAACAGCCACCTTGATCATCCCCATGTTCATTCCCATCTTCATTCCCAGCCCCCCGCAGGCCGTGTGGCACCTTGGGCCCTTCCCCATCCGCGCCTACGCGTTGTGCATCCTGGCCGGGATCGGGGTCGCCGTCTGGATGGGCGAACGTCGATGGGTTGCCCGCGGCGGCGCGCCCGGCGTCGTGGAGTCGGTGTCTTTGTGGATAGTGCCGTTCGGCATCGTCGGAGGCCGGCTCTACCACGTCGTCACAGACCCCGAGCTTTACTTCACCGCCGGCCGGAACCCGTGGAACGCGTTCAAGATCTGGGATGGCGGCCTGGGAATCTGGGGTGCGGTTCTGCTCGGCGGGGTCGGCGCCCTGATCGGTGCCCGCCGCGCGGGCGTGCCCCTGCCCCCGCTCGCGGACTCGATCGCCCCCGGCATCGCGGTAGCCCAGGCGTTCGGGCGCTGGGGCAACTGGTTCAACCAGGAGCTGTTCGGCCGCCCGACCACCCTGCCCTGGGGACTGTCGATCGACCCCGCACACCGCCCGCCAGGCTACGGCGCCTACGCCACGTTCCAGCCCACGTTCCTGTACGAGTCACTGTGGTGCCTGGGGGTGGCCGCCCTGGTGATCTGGGCCGACCGCCGCTTCACGCTAGGTCACGGACGCGCATTCGCCCTGTACGTCGCCGCCTACACCATAGGGCGCGGATGGATCGAGTACCTGCGCATCGACACCGCCAACCACATCCTCGGGCTGCGGCTCAACGACTGGACATCCCTGATCGTGTTCACCGGGGCAGTGGCCTACCTCGTCATCAGCACCCGCCGCCACCCAGGCCGAGAAACCCTCACCAGCCAAACAGCGCCGGGTAGCCAGGACGCGCCGACCGAACGGCCCGGACACGCGCCCGAGCCGCAGTAATGACAAGGACCACACATCGATGGCGCCGCGCAGCGGAGCCGACGGGCGCGCGTCACTCGACCTGGAGCGGCGCCATCATCGACAACCAAAACGTAGGGCCCATCCACACCATCGTGGCGGGCACACCAGGAACGAGGACGAAGCATGAACGATGACCAAGACCCGGCCGACGGCCCGCTGGCCGCCGCGCCGCAGAACGCTGACCAGCACCAGAGCGCAAACGCCACCACTTTCTCGCCCAGGAGGTCCAGACGCAAGGTCGTCCTGGTCGCTGGCACGTGCGTGGCTCTGGCGATCGCAGCGGGAACGATTATCCAGCTGCACTCGGCCTCGACAAGCTCCACCCGACGCCTACAGGCCTCGCAGGCGGCGGCCCGGTTCATTCGAACCTGGCAGGCCGGCGACGCAGCGGCGCTACCGGCACAGACCGTGACCGGCGCCAAAGGTGTCGGCCAAGCCTATGCGTTCCTGGACGTGGCCCTGGGTATCTCCAGAAATCCCGGCAGCACCCGCAGCGCGCAGCCGTCAACCAGCACGGTGACGGCAGGGTCACCGATCCACGTCAAGCTCGGGACCCCTCTGGGCTCCGGCGACCTCATCAGCGTCCCCGCCGCCATCACCATCGATGTGCCCGGTCTGGGGCCCTGGAGCGTGCACACCCAGTTTCGGGTCCGCGCCGTGGGCAGCCATGCGCTGATCGACTGGTCGCCGGCCAACATCAGCACTGCGCTGAAGGCCGGTGACCAGTTCCGGCTGACCCGAACAGCACCCAACCGCGCCAAGATCCTCGGCTCGGGCGGCCAACCGTTACCGCTCGATGCGAACGTGAGCGAGCTGGTCGGTGTTCTAGTGCCCGCCACCGCGGCGCAGGCCAAGGCCGACCCGACACTTGCCGTCGGTGAGCTTGTTGGCCAAAGCGGGCTAGAGCAGGCGAACGACGCGGCGCTGCGTGGCTCCGCGTCGGGGGCACTGAGCGTGGTCGACCCGACGGGACACACCGTGGCGATCCTGGCAAGGTGGGCGGGCAGGGCCTCCCAACCGGTGTCCAGCACGGTGAACCCGACGATGCAGGCTGCGGCCGCCCAGGCCATCGCCCATACCGGCCACCCGTCGGCACTGGTGGCAGTGGACACGCGCACGGGCGCCGTTCTGGCGGCGGCGTCGAACCCGGCCGGCTACTCCCGTGCACTGCTGGGCCAGTACCCGCCTGGCAGCACCTTCAAGATGGTGACCCTGACCGCAGCCCTGATGTCTGGGCGCACCCTGGCCTCTCCCACGTCCTGCACCCCGTCGGTCACCCTAGACGGCACCACCATGCACAACTCCGGTGGTGAGTCCCTCGGTAGCATCCCCTTGCTGCAGGCTTTTGCGGTGTCCTGTAACACCTCGTTTATCAACCTGGCCGAGACCCTACCCACCGGCGCATTGGCCACGGCGGCCAAGCTGATGGGCTGCAACGCCGGCCGCGCCCCGCTGACGGTTCCCTCCTACGGCTGCTCCTTCCCAGCCGGCGCCACCGGCGCGGGATACGCGATGTCCGCCTTCGGTCAAGGAACCGTGCTGACCAGCCCCCTGGCCATCGCGGCCATCGCCGCCGCGGCCGCCTCCGGGACCTGGAACCAGCCCCACCTCGCTCCGGGTCCGCCGCCGATCAGCCATCCGCTGCCGGCAGCGGTTGCTGCCGGGCTGAAGCAGGCGATGCGGGCCGTGGTCACCACGGGAACCGGTACCGGCGCGAACCTGCCCGGGACCCCCGTCTACGGCAAGACCGGGACAGCGGAGATCGGCACCGGATCGAACCCGCCCACCGACGCCTGGTTCACGGCCTTCCGCGGCAACGTCGCAGTGGCCGTAGTCGTAGAAGACGCAGGGTTCGGTGCCACCGCAGCGATCCCGGTCGTCGACAGCTTCCTGAGCAGCGTCACGCGCTGACCCGCGGTGGTTTCAGCGGATCAGCGCAGCCTCAGGGGTGCGGCGAAGGCGGCGTCGGCCTGTCGCGGGGACAAGACATTGGTGGCGACCAACCGATTCAGGACGTGCCGCTGGCGCAGGCGCCCGGTGGACAGGTGGTCGATCGGGTCGTAAGCCGAGGGGGCCTCGACCAGACCGGCCAACATGCTGGCCTGGGCCCAGCTCAGCTGGGCCGGGCTCACACCGAAATAGCCGTGGGCCGCTGCCGGCAGGCCGTAGAAACCGTGGCCGAAGTACACGTCGGCCAGGTACAGCCGCAGAATGTCGTTCTTGGAGTAGTGCGTGTCCAGCTTCAGGGAGAGCTCGGCCTCTTTCACCTTGGACAGAACCCCGTCGTTCTGAGGGTAGTAGAGGTTCTTCGCGAGCTGCTGCTCGAGTGTGGCGGCGCCGGTGTCGATGTTTCCGGTCACGGTCGCCAGGCCCGCCCGCAGCGTGCTGACCGGGTCGATCCCCGGCGTCTGCCAGAAGCGGCTGTCCTCGGTCGCGATCAACGCCTGCCCCACCCGGTCGGGCTGCGGCAAGGCCACGAGCTCAGAGCTGTGAAAACCGCTCAGGTGCGTCCGAACCAGCTGGGCGGCCCCAGCCACGCTCGGCGTCAACGGCCACAAGGCGGCGACTCCCAGGATGGGCACCCCCACCAGCACGGCCACCGCCCAGCCCGCGCGCCGACGCCATCGATGCCTGGTACCTACCACTGCGGGCCACCTCTTCGCGGGATCTGCTGCGGGCGCCGTCTCGTAGTCAACCCGATATGCCCGATCGTAGATGCCCTGACTGAGTCACTCAGAAACGCGTCACCGTACAAGCGTTGTAGCGCTGGGCATCGCACTCGCACTCATCCAGCTCGTTCGCCCACGCGGCCGACAACGGCTTCCCCTCAGCCCATGCCGTTGCGGCGCACCAGCGCACTACCTGCGCACCACCTGATAGCTCGTGAAGCACAATCCGAAGGCGACGAGGAACCACCCGAACGCCTTGCGTAGCGTTGGTCCCTGGACACGGTGCGCCAACTGGCTTCCCGCCGCGCTGCCCGGTAACAGCCCGACGGCGAACTCACCGGCGAGCGTCCAGTTGATGTGACCGAGCGCCCAGTGGGTCGCCAGTGTCGGGATGGACAGGACTGCGATGACGATGAGGCTGGTTCCGACGGCTTCTCGCATGCGGAGCCCGAAGACCAAAAGGTAGAGCGGCACCAGCAGGAACCCACCGCCGTTGGCCAACAAACCGGTGAACACCCCGACGCCAGCAGCGCTGGCGACAAGGAGCGGTCGATTCTGGCGACGCCGGGTGCCGGCGTCGCGTGCCGCATGCTCGATCGGCCACAGGACACGCACGCCCACCACGACCAGGACGACGCCGGACACGAGCAGGAGGGCCGAGCCCCCGACGAGGCGGGACAGCAATGCTCCCACGATCGTGCCCGGAATGCCGCCGAGCATCGACCATCCCGCGGCACGCGGGCGGGCTTCCCTCGAGCGGAGGTACGGCGCCGCACCCACAACCGCGGCGGGGATGGTGGCCGGCAAGGGCGAGGCGACCGCTATTAGTCCGGGAGCACCGAGCAGCGCCAGGACGGGCGTGGCAACCGAAGAGCCCCCGACGCCGAACAAACCCATACACAACCCGACAGCCGCACCAGCGATGATGATTATGGACCAAGGAGCCATGGCGTCATGATCGCATCGCTGGGCAGTCGAATGGTGCTGGTCGTCTCGAATTCCGGGTAGGAGCCGGTCGCGGGGATCGCCAGATCTCCACCGTCGTTCGTGCCCCAGAAGGTCACCTGGGCCGCGACTTTGTCATTCTCTGCGCTGCGTGGTCGGGAGCGGACGACCGCTGTCGGCTGCGGTCGGCGTCAGGATCGCGGGAGGACCGTAAGGACCCGCTTGACGTGGTCGCGAAACTCCTGCATGAAGTCGGCCAGGAACGCAACCGTCGACTCGTCGGTGACCTCGCCGTCGACGGTGAACAGGCCGGCCTTGAAGGTGACGTAGCCTCGAGCGCGGTCATCTGACGGGCGTTGCAGAAGCTCAGCACCGCGCGCAGGCTCTGCTGTCCCCGTCGCCGAGCGCCCCCTCGGCGCTGATCCGGTTGACCCGAGCGCCCTCAACTCGCATGAGAGGTCGTGCCTCTCGACCGTCCGCCGTCCCAGTTGCTGAACGTCGCGCGGCGTCCGGCCGACAGCTTCGACGACGCTCGGCCAGCAACGATCGTCGGTAGAGGATCGGCTTGCGGTACTATCTGCGTATGCATGCAGATAGTGGAGCGTCTGAGGGGTTGGCGATCGAGCAGGCCGAGCTCGCCGTCGAGGTGTTCCGGATGCTGTCTGACACAACCCGGGTGCGCCTGTTATGGGCGTTGATCGATCAGGAACTGGCGGTCAACGAGCTGGCAGCCCGGGTCGGTAAGCCGGCGCCCTCGGTTTCCCAGCACCTGGCCAAGCTGCGGATGGCCAGGTTGGTGCGGACCCGGCGGGAGGGTACGCAGGTGTTCTACCGGCTGGAGAATGAGCACGTTGCCCGACTGGTCCGCGACGCGGTGTACAACGCCGAGCACGCCGGCCCGGAGGTTCCGCGCCATCACGTGGACGACGAAGGAGTCGCACCGTTGGAGTCCGTGCCCAGGTCGAGATCCCGTGTTCAAGGCGAACCGCGGTCGCGGACGTCGTAGGCCGCCGAACAAACCCAGCCAGCCCGCCCCTTGGGCTTCGGACCACCGGGACCCGGTCACCAACACAATCACAACGCTTTGGAAGTTGACGCCCATGTCTGACGCCCACCTCGAAAGTGGTCAGTCCGGCCATGAGCACCCGCCGGTCGATCACAACCACGATCGCGATCACGGTGACGTGCACGATGAGGGATCGGGGCACGGTCACGGCGCCGGTGATGACCACGACCATGAGCACCCGACCGGCATGAAGGGCTTCGTGCTGTCGCTCTTCAGCCCGCACAGCCACGACGCGGCTGACTCGGTCGACTCGGCTCTGGAGGCCAGCGCTGACGGGATCCGGGCGGTCAAGATCAGCCTGGTCGCCCTGGGCGTCACCGCGGTGGCGCAGCTGATCGTGGTGCTGATCACCGGATCGGTTGCCCTGCTGGCCGACACCATCCACAACTTCTCCGACGCGCTGACCGCCATACCGCTGTGGATCGCGTTCGTGTTGAGCCGGCGCGCGGCGAACCGCCGCTACACCTACGGGTACGGGCGAGCCGAGGACCTGGCAGGCGTCTTCATCGTGGCCATGATCGCGTTGTCCTCGATGATCGCGGCCTACGAGTCGATCCGCCGGTTGATCGACCCCCAGCCGATCAGCCACGCCTGGGTCGTGGTCGCGGCGGGTCTGATCGGGTTCGCTGGCAACGAGCTCGTGGCGGTCTACCGGATGAGGGTGGGTAACAAGATCGGCTCCGCGGCCTTGGTAGCGGATGGGCTGCATGCCCGGACCGACGGGTTTACCTCCCTGGCCGTGGTGGTCGGGGCGATCGGGGTCATGGCCGGCTTCCCGCTGGCCGATCCCATCGTCGGGCTGCTCATCACGGGGGTGATCCTGAGTGTCCTGCGTGGCGCGGTGCGGGACATCTACCGCCGGCTGATGGATGCGGTCGATCCCGATCTGGTTGACGCCGCCGAGGCAGCGGTGCGTGATGTGCCGGGTGTCCTCAGCGTCGAGAGTGTGCGTCTGCGCTGGATCGGGCACCGGATGCGCGCGGAGATCACCCTGACGGTCGACAACACCCTGGGCGTTGTTGAAGCTCACGCGATCGCCGACGAGGCCCAGCACCAGCTGACCCACCGCGTCCCCCGCCTGGATGACGCCACCGTCCACGTCAACCCGGCCGTCCAGCCCGGCGTCAACCACCACTCCGCCACGGGACATCACCGGGCGCAGCCTCCAACCGAAGCCTCGTGATCGGCGGGCCGGCCATCCATCACCGCCAACTGGGTCACTGGGATGATCTACCCGTGACCACCACCCAAACCGATGTCAACCGCAGACAGCTCCTGCGAAAAGGATTCGCGCTGGAGTACGTCACCTTGGGCTGGAATGTCGCCGGCATCGTCGTCCTGGCGATCGCGGCGGTATCCGCGAGGTCGGTCGCCCTGGCCGGGTTCGGGATGGACTCCCTGATCGAGGTCGGTGCCTCGACGGTTGTGCTGTGGGAACTGTCCGGCACCGGAGAGCACCGCCAACGCCGGGCACTGCGCCTGATCGGCAGCGCGTTCGGACTTCTCGCGGTCTATCTGGTAGTTCAGTCGACGTTCGTCCTTGCGGCCGGCTATCACCCCAGGCACTCGGTGCCGGGCATCATCTGGACCGGCGCCACTGCCCTAGTGATGTTTGCGCTGGCAGCCGGCAAGGCACGCACCGGTGCCGCGCTGGGCAACCAAGTACTGACCACCGAGGGGCGGGTCACACTCATCGATGCTGTGCTGGCCATGTCCGTCCTGATCGGGTTGACCCTGAACGCGATGCTGGGCTGGTGGTGGGCCGACCCGATCGCTGGCTACGTGCTGGTGTTCTACGCCGCACGCGAAGTACGCGACACCTTCCTCAGCCACTAGCAACCGGCACCCGCGACACCATCGCCGGGACTCCCCCGGAGCCGACGCCGACCTGCCCGAGATCACCGGGGCCATGGCCGACTACAACCTGCTCGTCCTACCCGTCCTCGACCACGACGACCGCCTCATCGGCGTCCTGACCATCGACGACATCCTCGAAGCGACCATCCCACCCGAGTGGCGCCGCAGGCGCGAGTGAGGCCCGATGAAGGACTCCGCGGTTTCGATGGGTCCAGATCGAGGTGGGGCTAACGACCTGAGGCACTCGCGGTCACGGCGGATTGAGGGGTGGCAACAACGGTCGACGTTGGAGCCTTGCGACCTTCACACCCTGACTGCTTGACGCTAGCGACCGGGTTCTTGGGGTCCACGGAGCACAATGACGCCATGGCCGAAAGAGAAGAAGGCACAAGGGCCGAACACGAAGAGCCTTCACCCCGCGATGCGGATTCCGCGGGACGCCCAGCTCACCCCAAGGTGGCCCAGATGTCCCGGGCTCGGGCCAGACACGCTGTCGAATCAGACTGGATACCGGCTTGGCTGAGGCCCACCGGTCCGGAGAACCGCCTGCCTGTCTCGGCCTCCATCGTGGTCGTCATCGCCCTGCAGATCTGGCTGTCCGGCCGTTATGGCTTGCACCCACGGTGGCTGTTGCCCCTGCTGGAGATCGCACTATTGGTGGTGCTGACGGCGATCAACCCGGTCCGGTTGACTCGCGAGACGCGGATCGGGCGCTACATGTCCATGGCGCTGGCCGCTCTGATCACCCTCGACAACGTGGTCTCGGCCCTCGTCCTGGACTACGGCATCCTGAGTGGCAAGACGAGCAACGATGCGATCGGTCTGCTCAGCACCGGCGCCGCGATCTACCTGACGAACATCATCGTCTTCGGCATCTGGTACTGGGAGCTGGATCGTGGCGGCCCCTTTAACCGGGCAGCCGGAACCGACCCGCACCCGGACTTCCTCTTCCCCCAGATGGTCTCGCCGGAGATGGGTCCCGAACACTGGGAACCGCGTTACCTCGACTACCTCTATACCAGCTTCACCAACGTCATGGCCTTCTCGCCGACCGACACCATGCCGCTGTCGCGGTGGGCGAAGTCATTGATGGCCCTGCAAAGCGCCATTGCCCTCTCGACCACGGCGCTTGTCCTCGCGCGAGCGGTCAACATCCTGAAATGAGGTCGGCCGCACAGCGGCCCGCGCCCACGTTCAGCTATCTCCTATGAACGGATCGTTAGCACGTGCTGCCCACCCCTGAGACTCCCCTCTGCGTACTTCACCCCCGACTCGCAGAATGGATATGCCTGGCGGACGATCTGACCGTGGCCGTCAGGATCGGCGTTCGTGACGCGCCTGCGATGTCATGGATGACCTCGCAGGCGAATCGGGCGATATCCTGCGACGGGGCCTGCGCGGTGTTGAGCGCTTTTGACCCGTCGTCCAGCTCGGTAGCCGTCTGCTAGTCCAGTTCTGGCTCCTGCCCACCTGGTGAGTCGAGCTCGACGCCGCGCTCCTTGGCCTCCCGCAAGTCGATGCTGAAGGTGTCCTTAAGACCTGCCTCGTCACCGGTTTCCTCATCGGTGTCGTGCAGGGACGAAACAGGGTCCTGTTCCAGGTCGCCTGGCTCGGTCTCGTAGAACTGGCCGCCGTCATCGGATCCAATGTCGTCACTCTTGGCGCGAACCATGATCCCAGTGTGGACCATCCCTGCTCGAACAGTCATCACGGCGGCGCAGATCTACGGTTGGGCTCACAAGGCGTGACGGCCGGCAAGGACGTCGTGGAACGGCCTGCACGGTTCAAGACCCTGGTGGTGGTGTTCCCGTGTGGTGATGTCACCCACTCGGGGGGAGGCGTGGCCATCGCCGTCGCGGTCGGATGGGGCAACTGGAACTGGAGATATAGCACCGGCTGATCGAGGACCGGCCCACCCTTCCAGCTTCCTGTTGGTGGTCGTTGGTGTGATCCTGTGGATCCTCGGCGCCATGGGTCGTGCAGTAGGCGGACGCAGGCACTACTACTGAACAGAGATCTCCCGGCAGGCTGGCACGATAGGTCCAACCCGCGACAACACGTCATGGACTCAGCACACGCGAAAGGAGACCGATGATGGGCTGGGACGACAAGTTGAAGAACAAGAAGGACGAGGTCAAGGGCGCTGCCAAGGAGAACCTTGGCAAAGCGAGGGACGACGAGCAGATGGAACGTGAAGGCCGGAGCGACCAGACCGTGAGCAACCTCAAGCAGGCTGGCGAGAAGGTCAAGGACGCCTTCAACAAGGACTGAGGGTCAGGTCCCCATCGACGCTACGTAAATGCGCACCAGCCGCATGGATGTGCCGAGCTGGCACACCGGCAGG
>Ga0209540_10001643_pt1 | contig 16601 bp, 13 predicted proteins | sample BarGraIncu01121A_FD_184501 | JGI IMG/M metagenome (GOLD analysis project Ga0209540, IMG submission 184501) | Arctic peat soil microbial communities from Barrow, Alaska - Barrow Graham LP Incubations 011-21A (SPAdes) (version 2) | ecosystem: Environmental > Terrestrial > Soil > Wetlands > Peat... | reverse complement strand
AACAGGGTGGTATATGATATAAGCTCAAAACCACCATCGACTATTGAATGGGAGTAAAAAGAAGCCGGGAGAGCTAAAGTTTAGTCTGAATAAAGTCAGTGAAGAATCGAACAATTACGTTGAAGCGCCGTTTATAAAGAACGGATTATAATAAGTTATAATAATTATGAAAGTCGGGAAAGCAATATCAATAGCCTTATTTTTTATTCTTGTGTTTTTCAACATGCCGGTTACGGCACAGACACTAAATGAGGGAACGTTCAAGATTGGAAGGACTTTGGGACTGATCGATCAGTTTTATGTCGATTCCGTGAACCTTGATCAGCTGACTGAAAAGGTGATCATAAGCTTGCTTAAGGATCTTGACCCGCACTCTACTTATATTTCTGCAAAGGATGTCAAGGATATGAATGAACCGCTCCAGGGTAACTTTGAAGGAGTCGGCATTCAGTTCAATGTTCTGTACGATTCGATAATTGTTATTGAGACCATTTCGGGTGGTCCCTCTGAAAAGGTTGGCCTTCACGCCGGCGACAGGATAGTTACAATTGACGGTGAGAAAGTCGCTGGTATCGGTATAGCAACCACCGGAGTAGTGAGCAGACTTAGGGGGCCCAAAGGAACTACTGTTGTTGTTGGCATTGTAAGGAAAGGAGAGAAGGGTATTCTTGATTTTACGATTATACGCGATAAGATCCCGTACTACAGTCTCGACGCTGCATATATGCTTGATAAAGAGACAGGTTATGTGAAGCTTAACAAGTTTGCTGTCACCACCGATAAGGAATTCACTGATGCTATTGCCCCTCTTAAGAAGAGCGGAATGAAGAATATAATAATAGACCTCAGGTCAAATGGCGGAGGGGTAATGTCGGCTGCAACAGACCTTGCGAATCATTTCTTTGCCGATCAGAAGCTGCTTGTCTATATGTCCGGGAGAAAGATGCCAAGACGCGATTTCAAATCTTCAGGAGCAGGCGATCTTTCTGCCTCAAGGGTGGTTATCCTTACGGATGAAGGATCAGCCTCAGCCAGCGAGATTTTTACCGGCGCCCTTCAGGACTGGGACAGGGCAGTGGTAATGGGCAGACGCTCCTTTGGAAAAGGACTGGTTCAGAATGGTTTTTATCTTACCGATGGTTCGATGATAAGGCTTACGATAGCGCGTTATTACACACCGACAGGACGATCGATTCAAAGCCCGTATAATGAGGGTTACGATAAATATATGACCAACTTCTATAAAAGGTACACAGATGGTGAGATGATGTCGGCCGACTCGATTCATTTCCCCGATTCACTGAAGTACACGACCCTTATAAACAAACGTACCGTTTATGGCGGTGGAGGTCTTATGCCTGATGTCTTCGTTCCGGCGGATACTGCTTTCTATTCAGACTATTACCGGGATCTTGGCAGGAAAGCTGTCTTCACCAGCTTCATCCTTGAATATGCCGATAAAAACAGGGATAAGATAAAGTCGGCATACACATCCTTCGATGATTTTAATGGAAAATTCCGGTTTTCAGATGAGGATATCCGCGCATTTATAAAGAAAGGGGAGGATGCCGGCGTAAAATACAATGAACATCAGTTCAAGGTATCTGAACAGGAGATGCTTCTTGCACTTAAAGCGTTGGTGGCTAATAATTTCTGGCAGACTAACGAGTACTTCAGGATAATTAACGCGAACGATAAGCTGATAGAAAAGGCCCTGAATTTAATATCTGACAAGGATGCCTATAACAGGATTCTTGGTAACAAATAGCTGACTTTACTGATTAGCTTGATTTTTTCGCAGAATAAATGAAATCGTAAGAAATCGTCGGATCAGTATCATCTGTTAAAGAATATGTCCATTCAAGAATATCATTATCAATTGTGATATTCCAGGTGGATGTCGATCCGATTATAGTCACAGTATTGCCGCTTAAAGTCCAGGAAAACAGACCGTAGACATCTCCGTTCTCGTAATATATTCCTGTACCGCTGGAGGCAAACTCATATGTCTCTTCATTGTCTTTGAGATAGGCCGTATATAAGTCCTGTTTAACACTATTACTATATGTGACCTGTGTTTTTGAAATAACATTCCATTTACCAATGATGGCTTCACTCAGCGGAGTCTCCTTTTTACACGATGCAACTGAAACCAGGAAAATGGCAGAAAGTAATAACAGTTTTTTCATAATATCTCTGTATTTTAAATTCAGGTATGAATACTTTTTGTAAAGAAACGATAAAAATTGAAAAGTGGTCTATGTCAAAATAAAAGATTCCGTAAAAACTTATTTTATATAGGCAAATGACTAATTTTGAAAATCACTTACGGATAATGAAATTCACAGCTAAGACTCTATACGGGCTCGAAAATATACTGGCCGGCGAGCTTGAGGGACTAGGTGCCTCAGATATACAGCCAGCCAACAGGGCAGTTTTATTCAGCGGCGATAAAGAGCTTCTTTATAAGGTTAATTACTGTTCAAGGAGTGCACTCTCATTTCTTGTCCCTTTATCAGGCTTCAGGATCAGGTCGAAGGAAGATCTTTATAAAAAGGCATCGGAGGTGGAATGGTCTGAAATTATGGACCACGACTCCTCATTTTCTGTAGCGCCTGTTGTGAGATCGGAACTTTTTACTCATTCAGGTTACCCGGCTCTCATAGTCAAGGATGCCATTGCTGATTATTTCAGGGAGAAAACCGGCAAAAGGCCATCAGTCAACACCACTGACCCCGATGTGGTTATCAATCTCCATATAAGCAACGATCATGCTGACATATCGCTCGATTCGTCGGTAATACCGTTATACAAAAGGGGTTACAGGGCAGAACAGGGATTGGCTCCGCTGAATGAAGTGCTTGCAGCAGGAATGCTGATGCTGGCAGGATGGGATGGCACTGTGCCGCTCCAGGATCCCATGTGCGGTTCCGGCACTCTGCTTATTGAAGCACAGTTGATTGCAAACAAGATACCTCCTGGAAAATTCAGGCAATTTTTCGGATTTACACGATGGAAGGATTTTGACGAGACCCTGTTTAACAAGGTGAAAAAGGAGAGTGAAGCTCAAATAATAAAATCAGGCACATTGGTTACCGGTAGTGATATATCGGAGATCGCTGTAAGGCAGGCGGAAGCAAATGTCAGAAAAGCAGGGCTTGAAGGACTGGTATCAATAGGGCTGTCCGATTTCAGGGATGTCGGGAGAGCGTCTGACAATGGTTATCTTGTAATTAATCCTCCCTATGGTGAGAGGCTTAAACCCGCTGAGATAGAGAACCTTTACAGCATGATAGGCACAACGCTAAAGCACCATTTTGCCGGGAACAAGGCGTGGATTATCACGTCCGGCAAAGAGTACCTGAACAACATCGGGCTCAAGCCGAAAAAAAAATATACTCTTTTCAACGGTGCTCTCGAATGCGTGTTTGCAGGATACGAACTCTATGAGGGAACGAAAAAGCAGGCAGGTGTGAAATCACCATAAAAATGGTGTTTATCACAATAATTGCATACTTTTATCAAAAAGGAGGCGGGACCTGAAGGTGTAATGTGAAAAAGTTATAATTTGGTAACTTCATATTTTTATTATATTTGTTATTGGAAAAAGGGTTCCTTACCCAAAAAGAGGTTAAATGGGTTTTGATATAGATAATTACTTAACCGGCCTGGCAAAGAACAATGTTATTCTTCATTATAAGGGTAATGTTGATTCTGAGGTCATAAATCATATTCTTGATACGGTTGAGGATAAGATGGTTCAGGTAAATGAGCAGGCCAAGCTCCGGAAAAAGGTCTATAATGTCCTTGTAGAAAGCCTGCAGAACCTGTATCACCATGTCGATAAAGTTCCTGACGATTTCGAGGACCAGACGTCCGAAAAGTTTGGCCTGCTTATTGTAGAGAAGGTCGACAACGGTTATAAAATAATTACCGGGAACTTTGTACATGCAGATAATATTGAAAAGCTCGAAGAAAAGATCAAACGGATCAACAGGTCAAGCCACGAGGAGATTAAGGAACTCTATAAATTCATCCTCAACCACCAGCGCATCTCTGCCAAGGGTGGCGGCGGACTTGGTCTTGTCGACATTGCCAGGAAAACAGGCAACAAGCTAGATTATACATTTAAAAAATATAATGACAAGTACTTTTTTTTCTACCTGAATATTCTGGTCGACGAAAGAGAACAAGTATAAATTAAAATAACAAAAACTTAAAACTTAATAAAAATGGAACCGATCATTATCGAAGGAACGCCGAAAACTCCGACAGTTAAATTTGATGCTACAGAAGGTGTATTCGAAATCAAAGGACGTTCAATTCCCGAAAACTCAGTTGAATTTTACAAACCTCTGGTTGACTGGCTCGACAGCTACAAGGAGACACCTCTGCCAAAAACAGTTGTGAATATCCGGCTTGAGTATTTCAACACAAGCTCCTCGAAATGCATTCTTGATGTATTCAAGAAGCTTGAGGCAATTCATAAGGCCAAGAATGAAGTTGAAGTAAACTGGTACTACGAGGAGGATGATGAGGATATGCTGGAAGCCGGTGAAGATTATGAATCTATCATCAGAGTGCCGTTCAAGATGATTGAAATAGTAGAATAATCTTCTTAAAATCTCTTTTTGATCGTTATCAGATCGGTTATTCCAAAAACTAAAAGGGGCTTTTGAAAAGCCCCTTTTTTTATTCAGATCCCTTGAACTTTTTCCCCATTACCACTTCTCCCGAATCAAGCAATTTCTTGAGTATCCTGAAATAAAGTGCAAGATAGAGCAATATAGTCATCACCCAGAGAACAATCACGTTCACGGTAAATGTATCCATATCCTTTCCGAATATCCTCTTTACAGGCGAGTAAAAATGAGCCTTTATCATGTTGCTTCTGGGGTCGGTATAGATGGGATCGAGCTTCTGAATAATCTCTCCGTTGAAATCAATGGTCCTCACTGTCTCATTCTTATTGGTGACAAACTCGTCGAGCGATTCGTTTGCATAATCGTCCCTTAGTTTCAGGAATGCCTCGCTGTTTGCGCTGTTAAGCTTCGACACAAGAGCATCCCTCATCTGGCTGGCTGTGTTGGAATATGCAACATAGTATTTTCTTATTATGTCGACATATTTAAGAGCTTCGCTGACAGCATCCGGAGTAACCTTCTCAGGAGTGAGTAAATCGAGGTAATCGAATTTAATATCCGGAGTCTCGGCAAGCTGCTTCCTGATCTCATTTCTTGAAATTAAGAGCTTGCTGTTGAAATCTGAGCTTCTGGAATCTCTGTCGAGATCAGTCTTGATGTTTTCAAGCTTTCCTCTTATTTCGGAATGCCAGTAATCCTTTTTGAATTTAGCCCTGCTTATTGCTTTATCAAAGACATAAAATTGCCTTTCAAATTTATTATCCTTAAACTGTTTTACTGCCAGCGCTTCATATCCCCATCTGGCGGTTATGAATTCACCATATATCGGAATTGAAATAGGCGATGAAAGGTTAGGATTAAGCTTTTCGAACTTCACCATGATACCGCTGAGTATAATCTGCGGGATTACAAGGAAAGGTATTAAGATATAAATGGTAACAACGGCTTTGAAACTGTCGGAGATGACCAATCCGAGCATGTTTGCTCCGGCCCAGCAAGTGAAGAGCACCAGCCAGTACTCGAACCACATTCCTTTTATGCCGATAATGGAGTTGCCGATAATCACAAAGCTAAGTGCCTGGATGGCAGAGATACTCAGCTGAACTAAGACCTTGGACATAAGGTAGCTGTTCCAGCTGAGGTTAAGGAATGCCTCTCTCTTAAGTATTTTCCTGTCCTTGATGATCTCTTCGGCGCTCACAGTAAGTCCCATGAATATGGCAATGATTACCGACATGAATATATATACAGGCAGGTTGCTGTTCTGATAAAGAGTGTACTTTGGATGTGCCACGCTCTCGTCAAAATATCTGATCAGGAAAGCCAGTGCAAAAGCCAGTACAGGAGCTTCAAGCAGAGTAATGAGCAGATACTGTATATCGGCAACCTTTGACAGCACATCACGCTTTGTAAATACAAGCATCTGCCTGAATTTATTAGGCGTTTTGAAATTTATCTCCGGGATAGCGCCGCCCGGCTCAATAACATCTTCTTTTTTCTCATCCTTGTAAAGGCTGCTCCAGTCGGCAGGCGATATGCGCCTGGTATCAGTAGGCTGACCGCTTTCGGTGAAGACCCTTGTTTCAACAATATTGAAGATCTGCTCGGGGTTGACGTTACCGCAGACATAGCATTCGCTCTCGTTGTAGTTTGCCTGCTCAATTTTTCTCTTGAAGTATTCGATCGACTCAACCGGGTTGCCATTATAAATAAGGTATCCGCCGGTATCAAGAATGATGAGCTTATCGAACATCTTGAAAATTTCAGAGGAGGGCTGATGAATTACTATAAAGAGAAGCTTCCCTTTCCTGGCAAGCTCCTTCAGAAGGTCAAGAATGTTTTCTGAGTCGCGCGATGAGAGACCCGAGGTGGGCTCATCGAGAAACATTATTGCAGGTTCACGGATAAGCTCCAGTGATATGTTTAATCTTTTTCTCTGACCGCCGCTGATCTTTTTGTTGAGAGGGCTTCCGACCTGAATATCGCGAATCTCAAAAAGGCCCAGGTTTTTCAGGGTATTGTCGACCCTTGTCACAATCTCCCCTTCGGTAAGGTTATCAAAGCAGAGCTTGGCATTATAATAGAGGTTTTCGAAAACCGTAAGCTCTTCTATCAGCAGGTCATCCTGCGAAACATAACCAATAAGACCCTTGATCTTTTCCTTATCCTTATGGATGCTCACGCCGTTTATCAGGACCTCCCCGTCATTCGGGGGATTGGTTCCGTTCAGGACACCCAGAAGGGTCGATTTCCCGGCTCCGCTGGCTCCCATGATGCCGACCATCCTCCCGGATTCTTCCCTGAAGCTCATATGGTGAATTCCCACCTTGCCGCTCTTGAACCGGAACTCTATATTGTTTACCTCATATACAACCCTGGAAGCTTTGAATTCCTCCTTGAGGAACTGCATTGTCACATCCCAGTAATAGATAGGCTTTATCTTGTTCCCCTTTATTGATGAACCCTGGCTGAAGGGATATACTTTGTCTTCCTGCAGCAACTGACCATTCATCGTAAGTTCGCCCGTGCCCGTAAACCTGACGAAATAGAGTTTCACTGAGGGAACGAATAATATCCATATTTGTCCCTTCATCAGATCCTTGTAAATATGCTTGGCCTCCTTCAGACCAGGTTCCTTATTCCCATTGATCAGAAGAAGATTCTGAGAATCAGGAATATTTGTGAAAGGATTCAGAACGAATCTTTCAATGAAACTATATTCTTCCTCGGTAATATTTAACCCTTCAGCAAGAGTGCTGATAAATCCAAGTTCGAGCTGGCTCACGTCCTGCCCGCCGGATTTGCAGAATTCAAGTGCCTGGATCACTACGACAATTCTCTGTTCCTGGTCAAGCTGTCCCTGCTCGTTTATCTCCTTACATAGCTTCCGTATCCTAATGGCAATAGCCCCTTCACGACGTTCAGCGCTGCTCTTTTCAAGCTTCTTCCTCGCTTCCTCAAACTCAGCATCATATTTAAGAAGGTACTCTTTTACCAGTTCCTGGTTAAGCAGCCGCTTTAGAAAAGCCTCGACGACACCTCTTCTTTCTTTGTCATTGCTCTGAGGTTTCGCAATTATGGCAAACAACTGCATGAGGGTTTCCAGGATCTTTTCACTCATATAAGGTCACTTTTTATTCCGACTTGAAGTTATGAAATTAATTGTATGGTACAAAAAATCCAAGTTTGATTTTTTAAGCCCGTAATCAACCTTTTCTTTTCTTTTTCTTCTCGACGGAGAAGCCGAATTTGCCTATTAACCTGCCTGTCTCATAATATTTTCCGTGCAGGTACCCTACGGGATTGGCATCGGCCAGGTTGAAGCGGCCGCTCTCTTCGTCGATATACTTTTTATCGGCATTTATTGCCACCACTTCGGAGATGAACATATGATGGCTGCCCAGTTCCTTTATTTCCCTTACAACGCATTCAATGTTGACAGGAGACTCTTTTATTAGAGGCGCCTTTACCTTTGAGGCCGGCACGGGAGTCAACCCCATCTCTTTGAATTTGTCATGATCGCGGCCCGATTTGACACCGCACCAGTCAGTTGCGTATGCAAGCTCCCTTGTAGTGAGGTTTATCACAAACTCGCCATTCTTCTTAATAATGTCGTAAGAGTGACGCATTGGTCTGACTGATATATAACACATTGCGGGATCAGAGCATATTGTTCCGGTCCATGCAATTGTAATTATATTGTATTCAGATGGTTCCGATCCGCATGTTACCATAACAGCAGGAACAGGATAGATCATTGTACCGGGTTTCCAGAGAATTTTAGTCATTGAATTAAGCATTTAAGGTTAAATATAATGTTTATTTCCTCTTTTAGTCACGAATGTGGCTGGATATGAATAACCCCCGGCGAAACCGGGGGCATAGACTGACCTATGATTTCAAGCCCTGAAAGGGCTTAATATAGTTGGGATTAAGTGAAGTATTTATAACTTGGTACTTTCTCGCTGGAGTGCTAACTAAATAATTAAAATCATATCAAGTTATCGTCAGCTTATGTATCACCTTGTTTTCAGAACAAAGGATAGTTTGCCGACCATAAAGCAGAATCATACTGATCAGCTTCAATCGTACATTTCAGGAATAATTAAGTATAAAAACTGTCGTCAGTATCGAATCAATGGTACTGAAAATCACATCCATATCCTTACCGATCTGCATCCCTCTTTGGCACTCGCAGATTTTGTGAGAGAGATCAAGGTATCATCTTCAATATGGATGAAAAGTAGTGGATACTTTCCTGAATTTAATGGTTGGGCGGATTGGTATGGTGCTTTTACCTGCTCATACATGGATATAGGAAGGCTAATCGATTATATTAAGAATCAACATGAACATCACAGGAAAAAGAGTTTTGAAGAAGAATACAGAAATCTGATTTTGGAATCTGGGATTAAGATAGATGAGAGGTTCTTTCCATGACTTTTATTAAGCCCCTTCAGGGCTTGTCAAGCAAGTAAGGATGTTACCACCGGTTTCGCCGGGGGTTATTCATATTTGGCTCTTTCAGAGCCGGGAGTGGCAAACAATCCAAAAAATGGAATTATTTTTTTAGCTTTCTTGTCAGTATGACATAATTAGACTAAATTATAGTGCCAAAAAGTCCTTGTTTCAGGTACGGCAGGCAATTTGATCCTTCCCAGTAAAACAAAATAGAATGAATCTGAATAATTTCACATTAAAAGCACAATCCTCGGTTCAGAAGGCATTTAACATAGCAGCTGCAAAAGGCCAGCAGGCAGTAGAATGTGCTCATCTTCTCAAGGGGATAATGACGGAAGCTGAAAGCGTCACCGATTTTTTGTTTGGGAAAATGGGCGTTAATACCGCAAATCTGTCGCATGGCATGGATAAGCTTATAGATTCATATCCGAAGGTTTCAGGTGCAGAGGCATATCTCTCTTCATCTTTATCCGAAGCAATCCGGAAAGCCAATGGCTTTGCATCCGGCATGAAGGATCAGTTTGTCACTGCCGAGCACCTTCTTATGGGTATTCTTGATAGCAGCGACAAAGCTTCAAGACTGCTTAAGGATCATGGAGTGACAATGGAGGGTCTTAAGGGATCAGTTAATGAGCTCAGGAAAGGTGCCTCGGTTGACAGCCAGACAGCAGACGACACATTCAATTCTCTGAACAGGTATGCCATAAACCTTAATGAAAGAGCCAGGTCAGGAAAGCTTGATCCCGTGATAGGCCGTGATGATGAGATACGCCGTATTCTCCAGATACTTGGGCGGCGCACGAAGAACAACCCGCTGATGATCGGCGAGCCGGGCGTGGGCAAGACTGCAATTGCAGAAGGGATAGCTCACAGAATAGTAAGGGGCGACGTCCCTGAAGATCTTAAATCGAAAGTTATTTATTCACTCGATATGGGTGCCCTTATTGCAGGCGCCAAGTACAAAGGAGAGTTTGAGGAGAGGCTCAAATCGGTGATAAACGAAGTTCTTGGCTCAAACGGTGAAGTCATCCTTTTCATCGATGAAATACATACCCTGGTAGGCGCGGGTCAGTCTGAAGGTGCCATGGATGCTGCCAACATTCTCAAGCCGGCACTTGCTAGGGGAGAGCTCAGGGCCATCGGTGCCACGACTCTTAACGAATACCAGAAATATTTTGAGAAGGATAAAGCTCTCGAACGAAGGTTCCAGGTAGTTATGATCGATGAACCTGACCGTGAGGACACAATATCAATACTGCGGGGAATACGCGAAAAATATGAGACGCATCATAAAGTCATTATCCGGGACGAGGCAATAATTGCAGCAGTCGATCTTTCTGTCCGCTACATTACCAACAGGTTTCTTCCCGACAAGGCTATCGACCTGATTGATGAGGCTGCGGCAAAACTCAGGCTCGAAATGAATTCCGTGCCCGAAGAGGTTGATGAGGCACAGAGATCAATTACCAGGCTTGAGATCGAAAGGGAAGCAGTAAAAAGAGATGGCGATAAAGACAAAGAAGAAGAAATTTCACGTGGGCTTGCAGAATTACAGGCAAAAAGAGATGATCTGAATGCAGCCTGGAAAACTGAAAAGGAAATGATCAGCTCAGTGCAGTCGAAAAAAGAGGCTGTCGAATCTCTCCGTGCCGAAGCCGATCAGGCTGAAAGAGCAGGTGACTACGGGAAAGTTGCCGAAATAAGATATGGCAGGATAATAGGACTTGAAAAGGAAATAGCAGGGCTGAAGGAACAGATCGAGAAAAAAAGAAGCAAGGGTTCCCTGATCCAGGAAGAGGTACGGTCGGAGGATATTGCTGAAATTGTTTCAAAGTGGACAGGAATACCTGTATCGAGAATGCTCGAAAGCGAAAAAGAGAAGCTGCTCCGTCTTGAGGATGAGCTTCATAAAAGAGTTGTAGGGCAGGATGAAGCCATCAGCGCCGTTGCAGATGCTGTAAGAAGATCAAGAGCCGGACTTCAGGACCAGAAAAGACCTGTAGGATCATTTATTTTTATAGGCACCACAGGTGTGGGAAAGACAGAACTTGCCAGGGCTCTGGCAGAGTTCCTCTTTAATGATGAGAACCTGATGACACGGATCGATATGTCGGAATACCAGGAAAGGCACTCGGTATCACGGCTTATCGGCGCACCTCCCGGATATATAGGTTACGAGGAGGGAGGCCAGCTTACGGAAGCCGTGCGCCATAAACCCTATTCCGTAATCCTTCTCGACGAGATTGAGAAAGCTCACACTGATCTATTTAACCTCCTGCTCCAGGTGCTCGACGAAGGCAGGCTGACTGACAACAAGGGGAGAACGGTGAATTTCAGGAATGTCATAATCATTATGACATCAAACCTTGGATCCGATATTATCAGGGACAGGATGGAAAAATGGAACAACAAAATGCCGGAGAAGGAAGAGGAACTTTTAAGGAAGGATATTTTTGCGCTTCTGAGAAAATCGATGAGGCCGGAATTCCTTAACAGGGTCGATGAGATTGTAATGTTCAAGCCGCTAAACATAGAACAGATACGGGAAATAGTGGTCATTCAGCTTGACAGGGTAAAAAAGATGCTCCAGGAACATAATATCGAGCTTAAAGTGACCGATGAGGCAGTAAGCTGCATTGCAGAAAAGGGGTATGACCCTCAGTCAGGAGCAAGACCGGTAAAAAGGCTGATTCAGAAGGAAATAATAAATGAACTTTCAAAAGAGCTGATTGCCGGTAAGATCCCGAAAGATGCTGTTGTAAAGGTTGCTATCGAGAAGGGGAAAATAATATTTAAGGTTTAAGGTCTCCTTTCTCCTTATATCACTTTTGTCTTGTGACTTTTGTCTTTTGTCTTCGCCTTACCTCATTGACCTGATGCAGGCATCGAGGTCATCGAAAATCTCAAATACAGTATGCAGGTGAAGGGTTTGAAGTACCTGCATTACAGCAGGTTCGGGATTAGCAAGCTTAAGCGTGCAATAATTGTTGCGGGCACTCTTCAGAACTGAAAGAAGGCATCCGAATCCTGAACTGTCGATATATTCGACGCCCTTGAGGTTGAGAATGACTTTTGAAGCTCCATTCCCGAAGAGCTTGTTTATCTCTTCCCTTATTTCATCGGTGATAAGTGCATTGATCCTGTCGACACTAAAAGTGACTATGTCGATCTTGTCCCTTTTTTCGACGTTGATCATCTATCTCTTTTTTATTCCGTTGATTACCAGGTCATCCAACTCCTTAACAGCTTCTGCTGTGTCGTTTCTGAACCTGTCAATATAAGACTGGTATTTCTCAGTTTCCTTTCCCTCTTTGGCCTGCAGCTCTAATGTCTTCAGCAGGTCGGCAAGGTCGCTCATCCCCATAATTGCAATTGACGATTTTGCTTTGTGTGCAAGCAGTCCGAGTGAAAGATAATTCTTCTGTTCAAGGAATGATTTCATCTCATTGTGAAATTCAACGACCTGTTCCCTGAACATCTCTACAATCTCCCGGACTATTTCACTATCACCACCTGATACGGAATCGAGGTACTCAGTATTTATGAATTTGTAATCCATAACACCAGAAAATATAGGATCAATTTATACGAATGCAAAGAATAGAACAAATATAGCTAAATTTTTTATCCGCATAGATTTCCAATACCTAAACGTTTTTTGTAAATGAAAATAAGTGCTAAATTTATAGCGAGAAAAAAATATGTTATGAAGCATATAAAGTATTTCCTGGCTTTGTTTTTCATTTTCAGCTTCTCCTTCCTTAATGGTCAGACCGATATTAAGGTGAAGAAAAGTGAATTTAAGAAAGATAAGAACGGATTCGACCTGGCCTGGCAGCATGTCACCACCGGCGACTCTTATTATTCAGAACAGGGTGTATGGTATGGTGAGGCTTTCGACGAATATGTAAAGGCAGGGATCTATAACAGTTCAAATCCTGAACTGAACTACAAAACGGGGGTCTCAGCCCTGTTTTCCGATAACAAGGAAAGAGCTTCTGAATTCTTCCTTAAAGCACTTCAGTATAAAAGCGGCATAACTAATGATATCCTCCTGCTTACAGGCCACTCCCTTCAATTTGCCGGCAAATATGCCGAAGCAATTGAAAAGCTTACCAGCTACCTTAATTCCCCGGAAAAGAAATCGGAGCAGGATATTTCAAATGCAAAAAAGTACATTGAGGAATGCAATTCTGCAATTATCATTACAAAAGATACACTCAGAATAGAGATAAAGAACATCGGACCGAATATCAATTCAGATGCCGACGAATATGCAGAAATATTCACAGCCGACGGGAAAACGATGTATTTTGCCTCTCGGCGGGAATTCTCGAAGTCGAGCACATTATATGGCGATGGCAAATTTGACGAGAACATCTTCTTCTCGACATTTATCAACGGCACATGGGGAACTGCAGCCACAACAGGCAAAAATCTGAATACCAAATTCTGCGAGACTCCGCTGTACATTAATGCTGCCGGCGACGAGCTGTATATCTATGCCGGGTACGAGAATGGCGGAGACATCAAAGTTTCAGTCCAGAAGAAAAATGAATGGAAAGCACCTTCTGTTATCCTATTTAACATCAATAGCAGCGGTACTGAGACATCTTTTACTTTCAATCCTGCAGGAAATGAAATATGGTTTGTGACAGATAAGGGAAAGGACGGACTTGGCGGCAAGGATATTTATATAACCAAAAAGCTCGATGAAAAGAAATGGTCCAAACCGGTAAATGCCGGTCCGAATATCAACTCTCCCCTGGATGAGGAGTCAGTAAGGTTTTCTGATCTTGGCGATACAATCTGGTTCGGCTCAAAAGGTCATAATTCAATAGGCGGCTTTGATGTTTTTTACAGCGTCAAGGGTCCGGCCGGGGAGTGGGGAAAGGCTGTGAATTGCGGTTTCCCGATAAATACATCATGGGATGATATATTCTACAATAAGCCTAAAGGCAGCAAATCTTTCTACTTTGCTTCAAACCGCCCCGGAACCATAGGCGGACTGGATATTTTTGAAGGGAAGGCTCTTCCTCCGAAACCTGTACCGGTACCGGTGGCTCCTCCTAAACGAGATACCGTTGTTATAAGGGATACTGTCGTGGTAATAAAGCAGGTTGTACAGGCTTCCACTCAGCCGGTGGTTGCTCCTGCACCACCGAAAGAAGTAGTACTTTATCTTATCGGAAAAGTAAAGGATTCGGAGACATCCGACCCTGTCCTTGCAAAGATCGATGTAATTGACCTCGCAACCGACCAGAATGTTGCAACGACGGCAAGCTCTGACGTCGATGGCACATACAGGGTACGTCTTCCTGAAAAGAAACCTTACATGGTCGATTTCCGCGGAGCAGGATTCCTGTCAGATATGAAGAGGATTAACATCCCGGCAAACTATTCTTCCGATGTTTATAACCTCGATATTTCATTGGTCAAGATCAAGGTCGGCAAAAAGGTGGCCCTCAATAATATCCTCTTCGAAACGGGAAAATCAATACTTACGACTAGCTCTTATGCAGAACTTGACCGTCTTTATAATATCCTGATCGATAATGCCCAGATGAAGATCGAAATATCGGGGCATACTGACAAGACAGGTAGTGAGCCCATAAACTTCAAGCTTTCGCAGGACAGGGCAAAATCTGTTGTGGAATATCTTGTAAGGAAGGGCATTGACCGGTCGAGGCTTGAATACAAGGGATTTGGTTCTCTTCAGCCTATAGCCGATAATGCAACCGCCGCAGGAAGGACCAAAAACAGGAGGGTTGAATTCAAAATACTTGAATTCTGATAATCGTCAGGTTTTGGACTATTTGGAATCAGTTAATTTGCTTTAATATTTATAGCCATTGACCCCCTTTCTTTTTCCCCCAAGGGGGAAATGTCAAGACAGTTCCTTCCCCCGTGGGGGAAGGATGGGATGGGGATAAAGGGAATGAAATTTTAAAACAAAATCAATTTGCGAAAGATTAAATGTCTAAATAAAAACTTTAAATATTGAATAATTATTTTACCAATGAAGAATACCGCATTTACTGAATTCCACGAAGAAGCGGGAGCAAGGATGGTCCCGTTTGCAGGCTACAACATGCCGCTGGAATATACCGGGATAAACGATGAACATATCAATGTAAGAACAGGAATAGGCGTTTTTGATGTCTCTCACATGGGCGAGTTCTGGGTTACCGGACCTCATGCCCTTGCCTTTCTCCAGCATATAACTTCGAATGATGTTTCAGCACTCGTTGATGGCAAGGTTCAGTACTCATGCTTTCCAAACGGTAAAGGAGGAATTGTCGACGACCTTCTTGTTTACAGGTTCAATGCAACAAAATACCTTCTGGTCGTAAATGCAGCCAATACTGAAAAAGACTGGAACTGGTGCGTCAAGAATGCCCCGGCGTTCGGCCTAGTTTCGGGGAAAGATCTCGTGAATGCTTCGGATAATATTGCCCAGCTTGCCGTCCAGGGCCCCCTGGCGATGAAGGCAATGCAGAAGCTGACTAAAACTCCGATCACCGGGATGGAATACTATACTTTCAAGGAAATCGATTTTGCGGGTATAAAAGATGTCATTCTTTCTACAACGGGTTATACCGGGGCGGGCGGTTGTGAGATTTATGTGAAGAACAGTGACGGTCCAAAACTCTGGAATGCAGTTTTTGAAGCCGGAGAAGAATTCGGAATAAAACCCACAGGACTGGCAGCTCGCGATACTTTAAGGCTTGAAATGGGCTACTGTCTCTATGGCAACGATATTAATGATAATACATCACCGATAGAAGCAGGGCTGGGCTGGATAACAAAGTTTACCGGTTCAAAGGATTTTATCGATAAGGATCTTCTTCTGAAACAGAAAAATGAAGGAGTCGATAAAAAACTCAGGGGATTTGTAATGATCGACAGGGGAATACCCCGACAGCATTATGAAGTAGTTGATTCAAGGGGAAATATTATTGGCGAGGTGACTTCCGGCACCATGTCGCCCATGCTGAAGCAGGGAATCGGAATGGCATACCTGGCAAAAGGTTTCGGGAAACCCGATACTGAGATTTTTATCAGGATAAGGAATAAAGACCTGAAGGCCAAGGTGGTGAACTTACCGTTTTACAATAAATAATGGCGAAAAGGAACCTTGAAACATGTTTTTCACCTGCATTGTATGAAGCCGACCGGCATTCGGGTTCTGTTGTGGTGATCATTGACATACTTCGGGCTACATCTGCCATATGCACTGCTTTTGCCAACGGCGCATCATCAATTATTCCTGTTGAAACCGTCGAAGAGGCGAAAGAATATAAAAACCGGGGCTATCTTGTAGCAGCAGAGCGTGATGGCTATGTACTTGATTTTGCCGATTTCGGTAATTCACCTTTCAACTTTACAAGGGAAAAGGTTGAGGGAAAAAACATTGTGTACAGCACTACCAACGGCACCACGATAATTAAGATGGCTTCATCGGCAGGAAAGATAGTGACAGGATCATTTCTGAAT
>Ga0209540_10001642_pt1 | contig 16607 bp, 16 predicted proteins | sample BarGraIncu01121A_FD_184501 | JGI IMG/M metagenome (GOLD analysis project Ga0209540, IMG submission 184501) | Arctic peat soil microbial communities from Barrow, Alaska - Barrow Graham LP Incubations 011-21A (SPAdes) (version 2) | ecosystem: Environmental > Terrestrial > Soil > Wetlands > Peat... | reverse complement strand
CTTCGAAAGGAGCTGGACTCGATGCCCAGTCCGGTCACCGCGCCACCGATCGTGATGGTCTTCAGCTGCGGCACGACCAGAGGCATCAGGCCGTGGGCCAACGTCGCGTCCACGAGCCGCTCGTAGGTGGTCATGGCCTGGACGTCGGCCGTGCGCAACAGCGGGTCGACCGCCAGGACCCGATCGAGGCCCGACGCGTCCAGGCCCGGGCCGCTGCTCCGCTGCCGGGATCGGAAGAGGTTGGACGTGCGCTTGGTGAGCCGCACGGGAGATCCGGGGGAGATCGCGGCATACTGACGCATCAGGCGCTCGCGAGCCTGGTCATGTCCCGTGTTGGTGACGAGCCCTTCTCCGGCTGGGACCAGGTTCCTCATGAGCGGAGCCTAGGCAGACTGCTTGCCCCAGGCAACGGCTGGAGGCTCGTCTGTTGGCTATCTCACTGGATACTGTGCGAGTTGCGGTGTCATCGGCTCAGGGACGATGTGGAGGTATGACGTGACGAACATGATGCGTGCTTGGGTGATCTCCGACCCCCGGCCGATCGACCAGTCCCCGCTGACCCTGGTCGAGCGTCCAATGCCGATGCCGGCGCGAGGCGAGGTACTGGTCCGGGTCCATGCCTGCGGAGTCTGCCGCACGGACCTGCACCTGGCTGAGGGCGAGCTAGCGCCCAGGCACGGCGGAGTAATCCCCGGGCATGAAGTCGTCGGCGAGGTCGTCCAGCTCGGTGAGGGTGCCAACCGTTTCCGGAGCGGCGACCGCATCGGCATCGCGTGGCTGAGGCACACCTGCGGTGTCTGCCGGTGGTGCCGCACCGGTCGGGAGAACCTGTGCCCGCAGTCGCGTTACACCGGATGGGACGCGGACGGGGGGTATGCCGAGTTCGCTGTGGTGCCGGAGGCTTTCGCCTACCGGGTACCAGCCTCGTTCGCCGACGAGCAGGCCGCACCGCTCCTGTGCGCCGGGATCATCGGATACCGCTCCCTGCTGCGCGCACAGCTACCTCCCGGAGGCCGACTCGGGATCTACGGGTTCGGCGCAAGCGCGCACCTCACCGCGCAGGTGGCCAGCGCCCAGGGTGCGGAGGTGCACGTCCTGACCCGCGGTCACGAGGCGCGCGAGCTCGCCCGGCAGCTCGGCGCGGCGTCGGTGGGTGGACCGTTCGACCCGGCGCCGGTGCCCCTCGACGCGGCCATCATCTTCGCCCCGGCCGGAGAGCTGGTGCCGCTGGCACTGGAGTCCCTGGGCCCAAGCGGGACGCTGGCCCTGGCCGGCATCCATATGAGCAACATCCCAGCTCTGGACTACCAGCGCCACCTGTTCAGGGAGCGCACAGTCTGCACCGTCACGAGCAACACCCGCCGTGACGGCGAAGACTTTCTGGTCCTGGCGCAGCGACTCGGGGTCCAGGTCACCACGACGCCCATCCCGTTCGAGCACGCAGACCTGGCGCTGCGCGATCTCGCCGCCGGGCGTGTCCGGGGCGCTGCAGTTCTGACCATGACCAGTTGAGCGACCCGATGGGCCGCAGAGCATCGGAGTCGACGACGAGGGCCGGCGTCAGGTGGGTGGGTGCAGATCCCGGGCACCGAGCCTGCGGGCGAGCGCGATCGCGTCGAACGGGGCGCGGACTTTGACGTCGTTGTCGAAATACAGGAACACCTCGCGCTCGCGCACGGGTGCCGGCGGGCCCAGCGTGCGGCCGTCGGTCGGCGTGCCACCCATCTGCCAGGTGCGGGCGCGCGCGGCCCAGCGGTCGAGCGCCGCGTCACCGTAGCCGCTGACGTACAGCTCCCGGTCGCCGTGCAGCCGCACGTACACGAAGTCGGACGTCACGTCATCCAGCGCCGGCCACTTGCCTGCCGTGTCGGCGCAGACCAGCGCGACGTCGTTGTCGCGCAGCAGCTGCACGAGCTCGACGGTCTCGAACGAGGCATGCCGCACCTCAAGTGCGTGCCGCAGAGGGCGGTTGGCGTCCGTGGTGGTGACAGCGCGCCCATCAAGTCGTTGGTCGTGGTGGGTCGCCAGCTGCGCAGCGGCGCGCGTCGTCCGCGGCAGCAACGCGAAGAAAGCTGCGAGGCGGTCTGCGTCGAAGCCCAGCGTCGGCGGCAGCTGCCACAGCACCGGCCCCAGCCGGTCGCCGAGAGCCAGCAAGCCCGAGGCGAAGAAGTTGGCCAGCGGCACCTCGACGCCGGCGAGCTTCTTCATGTGCGTGACGAACCGGGGGCCCTTGACTGAGAAGACGAAGCCGGCCGGCGTCTGTGCACGCCACTGCTCGTAGGAGCTCGGTCGCTGGAGCGAGTAGAACGAGCCGTTGACCTCAACTGACGCAAGCGAGCGCGAGGCGTACTCAAGCTCGCGTCGTTGGACCAGTCCAGGCGGGTAGAAGACCCCGCGCCAGGGGGGATAGCGCCATCCGGAGATGCCAACGTGGAAGGGGCCGGCCTCCCAGCCATACCGCGCACCGTCCACGTGAGCTCCTCAGATCGGCGGTCGGGGCGGTCGCTCGACCCGCAACGGTCGTCCGTCGGCGGTGTCAATCCTGCGCGGCACCGCGGTCCGGGGTCTTCGGGTGGCCCACCACGCCACGCGGCGGCCGAAGCCAGCGCAAGCTCCCTGTGTCTGCGATCAGCTCCAGCCGGCGCCATTGGGCGCTACCGGGCACCGCCAGCCTTGGGTCTGCGTGGCTGGCCAAGCGCTGCCGGGCGCGGTCGACGGTCACCCGCAGGTCAGTCTCTTCGTCCTGGTGACCGGCGGAGTTGACGCCGAACTCCCTGTTCAACTGTGCCGCGACTGTCTCCGACAGAGTCCAGCCCAGGACCGGCAGGTCGAGAGTCTCCGCCGCCAGCAGCCCCACCGAGGTCGCGGCCACGTGGTCGAGGTGACCAGTCACCCCAGCACAGGCGTCGAAGAGCAGCAGCCCGTCAGGGTGGCAGGAATCGGCGACGGCGACCACTTCCTTGGCCAGCATCGTCTGGCACCCCACGCCCAGGGCCCCATCGGGACAGTCCTCCATCTTGCCGCGGATCGGGCCCAGCACGTCCGCAGCCGAGACCAGCTCAGACCCGCGCAGCGTGGCGAGGTCTCCGGGGGCTTCGTCCAGCGTCCAGGCCTGGCCATGGGTCAGACAGAGCACCTCGACCCTGGCCCCCGCGAAGACGAACGCATCAAGAACCGAACCGAGACCGACTGACGCGTCATCCGGATGAGCTATCACCGCCAGCACCGACGTCCACACCGGTGGGACCTCAGCTCTCCGGCTCATCCGTGCCATGGTCTTGCTGCTCATGGTTGGCTCCAAGATCGGGCGGTCGGCCGCAGGTCACCGCAGGCTGGGCACCCACGGCCATGAACGCTCTTAAGCAATTCAACCTTCACCCCTAAGGCACCTCCTACGGTAGTGCCAATCCTCCCGAGTCCGCCCAATTCGCTCAAAGACGATCCCGAAGGCTTCGGTGTCGTGTCAGCTGGCGCCCGCCACCAGGACGACCGCCGACGTCGCCACCACGATGACTGCGGAGATGAGCAGCCCGGACCGTCGGGTTCCGATGGCCCATCGCGCCTCCTCGCCGGACGCTGCCTCACCGCGACGCCTGGTCGTCACAACGGCGGCAACCACCAGCAGGACCCCCAGACCCAGGAGGGCCAGCGCAGGCGCCAAGGCGCCCGGGAAGTACCGGCCCATGATGGGCGGCAGCACCATGAGCGTGCCTATAGCGCCGACGCCCAGCAGGAAGAGATCACGGAAGGTCAAGGCGAGACCGACCAGCGCGCTGACCGTTGCCAACGCCAGGACAACACCCCAGCCCTCATCCACCAGCGTGGCCGCACCCATGACCATCCCGATCGCACCCAGCACCATTCCGACCTGACGGTCTGGGATGACCCCACCCCAGGCGAAGGCAAACCAGGCGGCGCTGACGCCCCAGACCGCCAGCCCCAGCAGCGCGTCGCCGTCGGGCAGCAAGGAGACTGCCGTTCCCACGCCGACCAGCAGCGCCGCGAAGACCACGACGTGCTGCAGCAGGTGACGATGCGCCCGCCACAGGGCTGCGGAGTAGAGCGCCGTGCCGAGAGCAGCGAACGTCACCACACCATTGCCCGTCCAGCCGGACCACTCGGACGCGCCGAGTCCCAGAAACGCGGCCAGCGCGGCGGAGGAAGTGAGCCACAGCACCGACCGAAGCCTCGCGCCGGTCGCGCCCAGCCGAGCCGGGATCAGAGTCCCCGCGACCAGCAGGAGCACCGTCACGACACCGACGAGTCCGAGCCGGACGCCGACGGACATCTTGTCCCACAGGTTGCCGACGACCAGGCCCAGCGCCACCAGGATGATGACCCCGCCGAGGTAGCCGAGCGCCTCGGTCACCAGGGCCGTCCTGGACGTCCGGGGGCCGGCCGCAGGCAAGCCGCCTGGCCGCGCCATCAGCGGCTCGGCCAGGTCGGCACGCATCCGGGTCGCCTGCTCTGTGGTGATGATCCCGTCGGCCACCCAGTGCTCGATGGCCGCAGACAGGTCAACCGGCGCTGCTGCTCCGCCCCCGGCAACCGGTATTGTCCCCATGGCCCCTCCAAGTGCGCTGGTCACGCTCAAACGTCGGGTTCAGGGTCCATCTTGACGCTGTGGACTCTCCTTTGGGTAGCCCCCGAGTTCCCGTCCAGGTATCGAGGTCGCGCCGGTGCCCAACCCGCAACCGACAGACGCCACAGCCCACGAGCCGATCGACCCCGACGTGGACCTACGACAAGCAGGACTGGGCCGTCGGGGACATGGCGACGCCACTGTGCTGGCCGCCATCGCCGCCGGTGGCGCGATCGGCGCCGCTGCGCGGTACCTGATCGGATAAGAGTGGCCAACGCCTGCGGACACCTTCCCGGCAAGCACATTGGCAGTCAATGTTCTCGGCTGCGCCCTGATTGGTGTCCTGATGGTCCTGATCACCGAGGTGTGGAGCAGACAGCGTCTCCTCTGGAGGATCCAATGAGACTCACCGGCACCGCACAACGGCTCACCATCATCGTCGACAGCCACGACCGCATCCGTGACTTCCTGCCTCAGCTCGACGAGCTCGTGACCGAAGAACTGGTCATCCTGGACGACTGTGAGGTGATCCGCTACGTCGGCACGAACCCGGACGGGGCCGGGGGTGGCCACGCTCCCCTGGACACCCCTGGCCACGAAGGGTGAACCTGTTCCTTGTCATCACGGGCGCGGCCATCGGGGCGCCGCTGCGGTACCTGAGCGACCGGGCCATTCAGTCACGGCACGACACGATATTCCCGTGGGGCACCTTCGCCGTCAACGTGCTCGGATCGCTGATCCTGGGCATCATCACCGGAGCCGTTACCTCCGGCGGCGCCTCCCCGCAGGTACAGCTGGCCGTGGGCACCGGGTTCTGCGGCGCGCTGACCACGTACTCCACGTTCTCCTACGAGACGCTGCGCCTGCTCGAGGGCGACGCACGGTTCTTCGCCGCCGCCACCATCGTGGCCAGCATCGTCGCCGGACTCGGCTCAGCCTTCCTCGGGGTGACCATCAGCCAGGCGATCTGGTCATGACCCTCACGATGGCTGCGCCCGCACAGCGTCGAACTCCTCAGGCCCGACCAAGCCTCAGACTGTATGAGCGGAGGCTCACCCCTCGCGGAACTGGATGCCGAACCCGCCGCGGGGGTAGTGCCATTTCAGGGCACCGGGCGCGGCGATCGCCAAGCAGGTACCGCACTCGAGGCACGCGGCATACTCCACCGAGAGGGTCCCGTCGGGCTCCTCCGTGTACACGTGGGCCGGACAGCATGCGACCATCGCCTTGCCGCAACCGGTGGCCTTGACGATCTTCTGGTTGACCTCGATGTGACTCTCGTCGTCGTCGAGCACGAAGCGGTTCTTCGCCAGACGTTCCGGGATGGATAGTGATTTCACAGTGCTCGTGCCCCCGCAATGCCGTCGCTGATGAGGTGCCTGATCTTGACCGGTGACTTCTTGAACGCCTTGAGCGCGACCTTCACGAGGTGCTCGCGGGGCTTGTTGTCAAGGTTGAAGACCCCGTACAGCACGTTGCCGATGAGCTCGCCATAGTCCTTGTACATACGCTCGACCTCGAGGAACGAGGGGGCCTTGGCATACGTCTTCATGTCCTCACCAGCGGACGAGGCGAAAAGGGCCTCGCGGTATCCGGCCAAGCCCACCTTGGACGGGTCCTTCCGGTCCAGCGCCACGCCGATGCCGGCCGCGGCGGCGACCCCCGAGGCAACCGCCAGGTCCATACCCCGCACGGTCAACCCCGTATTGAGGGTGAGCCCTGCTGCGTCGCCGACGACGACCATGCCATCCATATCGATCTCGCCGATCATGTTCAGCCCGCCCTCGGCCACCATGTGGCAGCCGTACTCGACGACCTCGCCGCCCTCGAGGTAGGGGGCGATGACCGGATGCGTCAGAAAGTGGTCGAAGACGTCGGTGGCGACCTTCTTCTTGGCCGTGAGGTCGTCCAGGCGCAAGACCACGCCGATTGAGATCGAGTCGGTGTTGGTGTACATGAAGCCACCACCGCCCACCCCCTCGGTGCAGTCGCCCACCACGGCGAAGGCGGCACCCTCGTCGCCGGTGACACTGAATCGCGCCTCGATGGTCTCCCGCGGCAGCGTGACCACGCACTTCACGCCGGTCGCAAGGTGGTTCAGGGGCTGCGTCGTGCGCAGCCCCACCTCCTGGGCGATGAAGGAGTTCACGCCGTCGGCCGCCACGACCACATGGGCGCGCAGTTCGTCGTCGCCAGCCTTGACCCCGACGACGCGCTTGCCGGTGGCACCGTCCTCGGTGAGCACGCGATCCACGCGCACTCCAGACATCAGGAAGACCCCGGCCTCCTCGCACTTCTCGGCCAGCCAGGGGTCGAGCTTGGCGCGTAGCACCGTGACGGCGTTGACCGGGTCGGCCAGGCGCGTGTCCTTGTAGTCGATCCCGACCGAATTCTCGGCGTTGAGGAAGTTGATGTAGTTGCGCGTGATCCGACGCTCCACCGGAGCCTCGTCGAGGAAGTCGGGGAAGACCTCTTGCATCCCGCGGCAGTAGAGCACGCCGCCGGACAGGTTCTTCGACCCCGGTGCCTCACCCCGCTCGATCAGGACGACGGACCGTCCTTGCTGGGCGAGCTGGTAGGCCGTGATACAGCCGGCGATGCCGGCACCGACCACGATGACGTCGAAGTCAACCTCAACCTCTTCTGACATGTCTGGCACCGTCATTTCAGGGCGTCGGTCAGCGCCGGCACGATCTGGTACAGGTCGCCGACGAGGCAGTAGTCGGCTTCCTGGAACACCAGGGCGTTCGGATCGGAGTTGATCGCCACGATCGTCTTCGCGCCGCGCACGCCGACCATGTGCTGAAGCTGGCCGGAGATGCCGATGGCGAAGTACACCTCGGGGGCGATGTGCTGGCCCGACACGCCGATGTAGCGGTCCTTGCCCAGCCAGTCCAGGCCCTCGGCCAGTGGACGTGAGCACGCGATCTCGGACTTCGAGGCCTTGGCGAGGGCCTCGATCATCGCGAGGTCCCCCTGGGTCTTGAGACCACGACCAACGCCGACCACACGAGTGGCGGCACCGAGGTCGACTTGCTCGAAGGCAGAGTCATGGGTCTCGACCACCGTCATCCCGAGCGGGACGGCGGCGACCTCCTCCACGGGTGCGGCGCCGCTGGCGGCCGGGACAGGCCCACCGTCGAGAATCACAGCCACCGGGCCGGCGACAGCGACGGTCTCCACAGCGATACCGCCGAAGACCGAGCGTGTCACGACCACGCCGTCTCCCTCGGCCGAGACCGAGGACGCCTCGGCCAGGACTGGTGCCTGCAGCCGGGCCGCGACGGCACCGAGCAGGACGCGGTCGCTCGGCCGGCTGGCGCCGAACACCACGCCGGGAGCGGCTCCCACGGCATCGGCGACCGCCGTCGCGAAGGCCTCCACGGGCGCCTGACCCGGCTCGCCGAACCAGACGACCTTGCCCACGCCGCCGGCAGCGACCGTCTCGGCCACCGCCCGCGGACCGACGACGGCCGCGCTGAGCTGTCCGCCGAGGGAACGTGCGGTCTCGATCAAGGTGCCGATCGCAGGGTCACCCGCGACGACGATCCAGGTGTTCACACTCATTGTCGTGGCTTCTCTCTCATCTCGAGGGTTCTCAGAGCACGCCGGCGCCACGCAGGGCGGTGACGAGTTCGTCGGCAGCAGCTGCAGGGTCGGCGGTTTTGATGATCTGCCCCTTGCGGGCCTTCAGATCCGGACGCGAGGTGTCAGTAACCGTGACGGTTGCGCCGCCGGCGGGCACGTCTAGTGCGGCCACCTCGAGGGTCTCCACCGGCTTCTTGCCAGCCGCGAGGATGTCCCTCATGCCCGGCACGCGCGGCACTGCTGCGTCGGTGGACGCCGCCAGCACCACAGGACAAGAGATCTCGAGGACCTGCGTTCCGCCCGTGATGGCGCGCTCAACGCGCAGCTGACCGGCCTCGCCGGACACGGCAGTGACCTCGCCGACGGCAGGCCAGCCGAGCTGGCCGGCGAGGACAGTGGGCACCATCTTGGCGCCGACGTCCACCGAGGAGTCCCCAGTGATGACCAGGTCCACATCACCGATGTGACGCACGGCGGCGGCGAGCACCGCGGCCAGCTCTGTGGTCCCGGCTCCCTCGAGGGAGTCGTCCGCGACGATCACCACGCGGTCAAGCCCACGAGAGAGGGCGGCCTTGCGCGCCAGGGTTGCGTCAACACGCTTGGTCCCGGCCGTCAGACCGATGACCTCACCACCCGTGGCGTCAGCGAGCTGGCGGGCAAGCTCGTAGGCGACTGGGTCGTATTCACTGATGCCGGGCTTGGCCCGACTCCAGTCCACTACGCCGGCGGCGGCGACCGTGGCATCCTGCGGGTTCGGTGCCCATTTGTAGGCGACGACAATCTTCATAGAAGGTCTCCAGGTCTTGATCTGTTCAAGAAACGAAGGCAGCCGAGATCAAGGTGCTCCCGGCTGCCTTCAATCGAGATATCTTACAGTCCTACCTTCTTGGTCACCGCGGCGCCGTCCACAACGATCTCTCCACGTTGATTGGTCACCGTAGTCTTGAGCTTGATGATTCTCTTGTCATCCCGCTTCTCCGTAACAGTCGCCTCGGCCGTCACCGTGTCCCCGATCTTCACCGGGGCCTTGAACGCGAGTTCCTGCCCCAGGTAGATAGTATTCGGCCCGGGAAGCTGGGCCCCCAGCACCGCCGAGATGAACCCGGACACGAGCATGCCGTGAGCGATGCGCTCCTTGAACATGGACTCTTTGGCAAACTCAGCATTTATGTGAACCGGGTTGAAGTCTCCCGTGAGCCCCGCGTAATTTACGATATCTGATTCTGTGATCGTCTTGGAGAAGGAGGCACTGTCCCCCACCTTGATGTCGTCATAGGCCAATTCCTTCATAAACTTTCCGCTCCTTCGACTTCGTGGTACCGGACAGGCGGCATGAAACAGCTTCGTCTAGTGCAGGACATTGCCAGCGATGACCATACGCTGCACTTCTGACGTTCCTTCGTAGATCTCCGTGATCTTGGCGTCACGGTAGGCGCGCTCCACCGGGTAGCTCTCGGTGTAGCCGTATCCGCCGTGGATCTGGATCGCTTTGCCTGTGACGCGGGTGGCAGTCTCCGAGGCAAAGAGCTTGGCCATGGCCGCCTCCTTGCCATAGGAAAGACCGTTGTCCTTCATCCATGCCGCCCGATAGACCAGCAGGCGAGCCGCGTCGATCTCGGTGGCCATATCCGCGATCATCCACTGGATCGCCTGGAACGTGGCGATCGGCTTACCGAACTGGACGCGCTCCTTGGCATAGGCGATCGAGGCATCAAGTGCCCCCTGAGCAATCCCGAGAGCCTGCGCAGCGATCCCGATACGCCCGCCGTCGAGGGTCGCCATGGCAATCTTAAACCCCTTGCCTTCCTTCCCGAGAAGGGCGTCCTTCGGGATGCGGCAGTCCGAGAAGTAGAGCGGCGTCGTGCTGGACGCCTTGATCCCCATCTTGTGCTCCCTCTCCCCTACGGAGAAGCCAGGAGCATCTTTCTCAACGATGAAGGCGCTGATCCCTCGAGTGCCGCTGGCCGGATCCGTCATAGCCGTGACGATGTAGACGTCCGCAAAACCACCGTTGGTGATGAAGATCTTGGATCCGTTCAGGACATACTCGTCCCCGTCCAGCACAGCCGTGGTCTTGCCCGCAGCGGCATCCGTGCCTGCTGCTGGCTCAGTCAGGGCGAAGGCCGCCAACATCTCGCCCGACGTCAACCCGTGAAGGTACTTCTCCTTCTGTGCCGGCGTGCCGAACTCGAAGATCGGCCAGGTCCCCAACGATGTGTGACCGGAAACGATGACGGAAGTACTTGCACAGGCCCGTGCAAGTTCTTCGAGCACGATCGTGTAGCTCACATAGTCAGCGCCTGCCCCGCCGAATTCCTCAGCGAAGGGAACACCCATGAGATTGAGTTTCGCCATCTTGGGGAGCAGCTCCGCCGGGAAACGGTGGTTGCGGTCGATCTCGGCTGCGATCGGAGCCACGTCAGACGCAACAAACTCCTTCACCATCGCCTGAATTAGCAGTTGTTCTTCGCTCAGCTCAAAATTCATCCTGGACTCCTTCGGGGAACTTCGTCGTTCCGAAACTGGATATGCTCTATCTAAATTGAATATGTTCTATCTGGTGCCCCTGACGCCCTGAACAACAGACATACAACGGTCGTCGGGATGATGAATAGATATTCCTCTCAGCGTAGCACCGTTCATCTCGCGCCTTTACAGCGCATCTTCGCGGCAGCGTGAATTGCCGAGTTCGAGTTCGCTCGAGTTCGAGTTCGAGTTCGCCCGGGTTCGAGGAGCACATTCCAACGGAATAGCACTCCTGATTTCTGTCCGCGTCACGATGTTCACTGTTCCACCTCACGACGCGACGGATCAGCGAGGCGGTGAACTGTCGACATCCTGCATTGTTAGTCGAAGCCTTTCCTGGCGGAGTCACCATTTCTCTGTCAGTACCCGGTACCCGGGGCCGGCACGCTGGCGACTCCACGATCGAGGAAGCTCCGACCGGTCGCCCGCTCGGCGGCGCCGCTGCGGTCCAGTGCTGGGGACAGACCGCCGAGGTGCAACGGGAATCCGGCACCCGCGAGCATCACCACGTCAACATCCCGGACGTCGTCGACGACACCGGAAGCAAGCACATCGGCAACGGCACGGGCGAGCAGGTCCTGCAGCTCGACGACCAACGGATCGACATCTGCGCGGGCGTCCGCGGCGGGGGACGACCCCGCGTCGCGGGCGAGCCCCTCCAGCCCGATGGCCGCCAGTCCCCGGGGCAGGCCCAAACGGACGAGCACGTCGTCCAACATCGACGCCGCCATTCCGCCCTGCGCCTTTGTCTCCACCCACTGGCGAAGCGGCATCATGACCCGGTCGAGCACGAACCCTGGCTGGTTGCCGACAACCACCGCCGTGTGGCGCTGGCGGGACACGAGGTCGACCGTGGTCGCCAGAGCCGTCGCGGCCGTCGCCGGCGTGCGAACAACTTCCACCAGGGGTGCCGATGGCGCAGCCTCACACCACCCGACCACCCGCTCGGGCCCTCGCGCCTGTCCGAACGCGGCACCGATGACCTCGCTGCTGTTCGAGACGACCACGACGACCGAAGAGTCCGCGCACAGGTCCCAGACGAAGGCAGGTACGCCGACTGGTGCCTCGGTGACGTCGGGCGCAGGCACCACGAGAACGACGTCGGCAGTGCCCACGGCGTCGGGGGCGGTGGTCACGCTCAGGCCGGTGCGCAGGCGCTCGGCCTCCGCCGGGCCGCGACCAGCGCGGGCAGCCAGCGTGGCGCAACGGGCCTGAACGACCTCTCGCGCCTGCTCAGCGGCGGACTCGTCGGGGACCACAAGAGTCACGGGCACGCCAGAGGAAACTGCATGGCCCACCGCAGACTCGAACGCCTCTGCTCCGCCGACGACGGCAATGGCGCGGACCTCTAGGGGGCCGGCACCCTTGGGCACCCCGACGGGGCGCCGGGCGCGATGGCTCAGGAGGTCGAACGCGTACAGGCTCCCCCGAAGGGTGTCGGACATGATGAGGTCCGCGCACAGGTCCTCCTCCAGCGCCAAGCCTGCCACGGGAGCTGCAGAACGGGCGTTCGTCACGAGCGTGAGGGCCGCGGCCACCGCCGGGGCCCCAGCGCGACCAAGGCGCTCAGCGAGCGGGCGCCGACGCTCGACGGCCTCCGTCCAGGCGTGGGCATCAGTGAGCACGTCGGGGCGGGCGGGCATGTGTTCGCCGCGCAAAATCGAACCCGCCCAGGCCACGGAGCGCTGCACGAAGTCCCCGCCCTCCGCGTCGATGACCTCGTCGACGATGCCGAGGTCGAGGGCCTGCTGCGCCGTCGTCATCCGATTGCCGGACTGCGGGTTGTCGACGATGACGCGCAGCGCGTTCTCAGCGCCGACGAGCCTGGGCAAGTGGTAGGTGCCACCCCAGCCGGGGACGAGCCCGAGGTAGGTCTCGGGCTGACCAAGCGCGCGCACGCCCGCCGCCACTGTCCGATAGTCACAGAAGAGGGCAGCCTCGAGGCCACCGCCAAGGGCGAGCCCGTTGACAAAGGCGAAGGTGGGCAGCCCCAAAGCGCGAAGCATGCCGAGCACCTCCTTGCCACGGGCCAAGAACAAGCGAGCCGTTGTCGGCTCACTGATCGCGGCAAACGTGTTGAGGTCGGCGCCGGCACCGAAACTGCCCGCCTTGCCGGTCAACGCCACTGCACTGATCTGTCCCGCCGTCACGCGCGAGCGCAACCCCTCGACGGTCTCCTGGAGCTCAGCGAACCCCTGCAGCCCGAAGGAGTTCGGACGGTTCGGCGGCTCCCCGTTGTCAAGGGTGATCAGGGCCAGGTCGGACAGTCCCGCCAGGGGCAGGAACTGCACGGCGGAGTGCGTGGCGCGCTCGGGAATGGACGGGGCGGACGATGTTTGCGCACTGAGCATGATTTGTACTCCTCGACGTTATCGCTCTCAACCGAATATCGAGCAACGTTGCCAGCGCCGCCCCGACCATGACCCTCCTACAGATTCGTCACGCAACCACGTCCGTCACTGCGTTCATGGGTCCATCCCTGAAGATCCTGCTATCCATGGTCCGCAAGTCATCGGAGATGATCGGCTTGAAACCCATGTGGGCAAGAACATCAGCCTCGAGATCGATGCCCGGAGCGATCTCTGTCAAGACGACTCCGTCGGCGCTCAGCTTGAACACGGCCCGTTCCGTGACATACAGAACAGGCTGGCTGGTGCTCTGCGCGTATTCGCCGGAGAAGGTGATCTGCTCCACCTGGTCCACGAACTTGTCGACCTTCCCCTCTTTGAGGATGCTGACTTCACCATTCTGCACGGCGATCTTCAGACCGCCGGCAGTCAGCGTGCCGCAGAAGATGACCTTCTTCGCGTTCTGGGTGATATTGATGAACCCGCCACAACCCGCGATTCGCGGTCCGAACTTGCTCACATTGATGTTGCCTTTTCCATCCATCTGAGCGAGTCCGAGGAAGGCGGCATCCGCGCCGCCGCCGTCATAGAAATCAAACTGGTAGGGCTGATCGAGCAATGCCTCGACATTCATCGACGCTCCGAAGCTCATGCCGCCTGCGGGAATCCCGCCGACGCCGCCCGCCTCAACCGTCAGAGTGATCTGGTCAGCTCTTCCCTCCTCATCGGCAACCAGCGCGACACCCTCTGGGATACCGATCCCGAGATTCACCACGTCTCCCGCTGCCAGTTCGAGGGAGGCCCTCCGGGCGATGATCTTGCGCGCATCCAACGGCAACGGAACAAAGCCTTCAGATGGCACACGAACTTCTCCGCAATATCCTGGAACATAGTGTTCCGCGAACGTCTGCCACTGCTGCTCTGGGGAGACCAGGACAACCGCATCGACCAGGATTCCCGGAACCTTGACCATTCTCGGGTCAAGTGAACCCGCCGTCACGATCCTCTCCACCTGAGCGATGACGATGCCGCCGGAGTTCCTCGCCGCCTGAGCCATGGAGAGGGACTCGACCGAGACCGCCTCCTTCTCCATGCTCAGGTTGCCCTTCTCATCGGCTGAAGTGGCCCGGATGATGGCGACATCGATCTTGCAGCCCTTGTAGAACAGATACTCCTGCCCATCGAGCTGGATCACCTCGACAAGGTCCTCTGTCGTGACGTCATTCAGCTTGCCGCCCTCAACCCTTGGGTCGACGAACGTCTTCAGCCCGACCCTTGACACAGTCCCAGGCTTCCCCGCTGCGATGTCCCGGACGAGCTGGGTCAGAGTGCCCTGAGGGAAGTTGTAGGCCTCGATCTTGTTTGCGACGGCCAGTTCACCCAGCTTGGGAGCGAGATTCCAGTGCCCCCCGACAACCTTGCGCACAAGTCCCTCGTGCCCGAAGTGGTTCAAGCCCTTCGTCTGGCCGTCTCCGATACCTGCGCAGTAGAAGAGCGACAGGTCTCGCGGATGCCCTTGGGCCAGGAAGCTCGTCTCGATGGCTTCGGTGACAACTTCCGCATGGGCCGCCCCCGCGAAGCCGGTGACGCCGACGCACGCTCCATCGGGGATCAGCTCCACTGCCTCTTGAACGGATAACACTCTTACTTTGATCATGGTTCCTCCATTAACGACATCAAGCGAGCCGACTTCGATTTTCGACGCGTTCTTCTCAGCTAATTAGACGAAGTGGAAAATGGTCTGCAGCCCGATAAGAAGGAACACTGTCCCAGTCTTGAGAATAGTGATAGCAAAGATATCCTTATAGGACTGTTTGTGAGTGAGCCCTGCAATCCCGAGGAGTGTGATGACCGCTCCGTTGTGCGGAAGCGTGTCCATCCCTCCCGATGCCATGGACGCCACGCGGTGCAGCAGCTCGGGAGACATTCCAATTCGATCGGCCCAGGCCAGATACTTCGGTCCGAACGTGTCAAGCGCAATACTCATACCACCAGAAGCCGAACCGGTGACCCCGGACAAGACGTTGACTGTCACTGCCTCGGAGAGCAGCGGGGTGCCACCGGTGTTGATACCCGTCAATGCGTGACCGATCGACGTGAAGCCTGGGAGAGTCTTGATGACATTGCCGAACCCGACTTCAGAGGCTGTGTTCAGGACTGCAAGCAAGGAACCGATGGCGCCAAGGTTGATCGCCTTCGTGACGTTTCCCTTGATACCGCGAGGGTTGATGACGAAGGCAAGAATGATGCCGACGACGAGCGCGATAATCAGCGCCCAGTTGTTCATGGTTCCCACGAGCCCAGTTTCAAGTATCTTGTAAGGAGCCTTGGTCATCTCTGCGGTGATATGCCAATTCGGAAAGACCCACTTCTGCAGGACCAGTGTGACGGCGAGTACTGAGACCAGTGGCACGAGGGACAGCCACACGTTGGGCAGGTAGCGCTCATCAACAACCTCAGGTTCGTTCTTGTGATCCGTTCCGTATCCTTCTCCGGCTGCCTGCGCCGCGCGCTTCCGCCACTGAAGGTAGAACATCCCGACGACCAGGATGATGATGGCGCCCAACGCACCGAAGACCGGAGCAGCATAAAGGTCAGTGTTGAAGAACTTCATCGGAATCGAGTTCTGGATCTGCGGTGTTCCCGGAAGGGCGTCCATCGTGAACGTGAAGGCACCCAGTGCGATGGTGGCCGGTACAAGCCGTTTCGGGATGTCTGCTTCCTTGAAGATCGAGGCAGCGAACGGGTACACGGCAAATGCCACCACGAAGAGGCTCACCCCGCCATAGGTGAGAATCGCTGCCGACAAGACCACCGACAACATAGCTTGTTTCGCACCAAGCTTGCTGACGACCGCTTTTGCAATGGCTCGGGCAGCGCCCGACTCCTCCATCACCTTGCCGAAGACCGCGCCTAGCAGGAAGAAGGGGAAGTAGATCTTCACGTAGTTCGCTAATGCCGGTAGGAATATCTCGGTATACGTTGGCAGGACAGCCATTCCGGAGAATATCGCCGCAATTATCGCCATGATAGGAGCGAAGAAGATGACCGAGAAGCCACGATACGCCATGAACATCAAGAGACATAAAGCCAAAAGAATTCCAAAGACCGCCATTACTCGCCTTCCAACTATTTCATATCTGTTGTTGTGATCCGCACTACCGAAGGCTTATCGCGTGCGAGGTGCACTGTTTGATGCCTCTCCGACGGCCATGGATTGCAGTACAGTCTGTCAGCGCGGCGAAGTTGACGTCCATGACCGCGACCGCCACTGTTCAGGCCGTGAGTGTGTGGATCCACCCCATGACCTCAACAACCGCGACCCCCACTGTTCAGGCCGTGAATGTGTGGATCCACCCCATGACCGCGACCGCCACTGTTCACGCCGGCATGGTGTGGGCCCACACCATGCCGGCCGGTCGAGCCCGCCACTAGCCTGGGAGCATGAGCTCAGCAACCCAGCAAGATGATCCGCGGCCACTGGCCGGCCGACGTGCACTCGTAACCGGTGGGGCCTCCGGGATCGGCCGCGGGATCGCGGTCGCGTTCGCCGGGGCCGGCGC
>Ga0209540_10001641_pt1 | contig 16608 bp, 19 predicted proteins | sample BarGraIncu01121A_FD_184501 | JGI IMG/M metagenome (GOLD analysis project Ga0209540, IMG submission 184501) | Arctic peat soil microbial communities from Barrow, Alaska - Barrow Graham LP Incubations 011-21A (SPAdes) (version 2) | ecosystem: Environmental > Terrestrial > Soil > Wetlands > Peat... | reverse complement strand
ATACACAATGTCGTCTCCCAACACCACTGCGAAAGGCTCATTGCCAACAAACTCTTTGGCACAAAGCACTGCGTGGCCCAGGCCTTTGGCTTCTTTTTGCCGTACCGAGAAGATTCTGGCCATATCTGTAATGGCCTGCACTTCCTCTAATGCATCAGTTTTTCCACTGGCTCTTAACAGGGCTTCCAGCTCCGGTACTTTATCAAAGTGGTTAATAATTATTTCTTTGTTTCGCCCGTTGATAATCAGGATTTCTTCAATCCCGGAAGCCACGATTTCTTCAATAATATATTGGATGGTTGGTTTATCAACTATGGGCAGCATTTCTTTTGGTACTGACTTGGTCACCGGTAAAAATCGGGTGCCTAATCCTGCTGCGGGGATGACTGCTTTACGTATTTTTTTCATCTTCTCTACACCTCCATTTTATTCAACTGAGTCTTCGTTATCGGTTTCCGTATCATAGTGATCCTTCAAGACATTTTCAAAGCGAGGGGTTGGCCGTCCAACCAGCCCGGGATTATCTAAAATAAGGCCGGTTCCAAGAACCACACATTCTTCTGAATTTTCGACTATGTGCACTGGAATTCCAGGCAATTTTTCATTAATGAGTTGTTCTAATCCCCGCATTTTCGCACCGCCACCGGCAAGATAAATCCCGGTATCGCAAATATCCGACATGAGCTCCGGAGGGGTTTTTTCCATGACTGCAAGAATGGCACTCATAATGGCATTAATATATTTTTCGCAGCTAAGTCTTATTTCTTCTGAATTAACCACTGCGGTTTTCGGTAAACCGGTTGCCAGATCCCGGCCCCGAACCTCTGCCTCTAAGACTTCGCAGTCTGAATGGGCTGATCCTATTTTCCGTTTGAGATCTTCTGCGGTGCGAACACCAATGAGCATATTATGATTCGACCGCATGTGTCTTACAATGGCCTCATCCAGCCGATCCCCGGCAATTTTAAGGGAATGGCTGGTAACAATGCCGCCCAGAGAAATCACCGCAATATCTGTTGTCCCACCACCGATATCCACCACTAAATTTCCGGTTGGCTTCAACACATCAATCCCTGCGCCAATGGCGGCTGCCAAAGGCTCTTCCACAACAATGGGCGGCGCACCACCTGCGGCAATCACAGCCTGGTAAACTGCCCGGCGTTCAACCTCAGTGGCACCGCTGGGAATTCCCACGACGACTTTTGGCCGAAACATGCCTGTCCTGCCAATAATCTTACCCATAAAATACCGCAGCATGCGCTCGGTAATATCAAACTCGGCAATAACACCGTCTTTCAGGGGCCGAATGGCAACGATGTTTCTCGGGGTTCTTCCCAGCATAATTTTTGCTTCTTCGCCGACAGCCAGGAGCTTGCCATTGTTTTTATCCACTGCAACCACGGATGGTTCGTGCAGAACAATGCCTTTTCCTTTCACATAAACCAGAACATTAGCTGTACCTAAATCAATTCCAATCTGTTTCTTTAGAGCCATTTTAACCTCCAGAGTGACCTTATTATCCTAATAGCCACCTATGTTTACCATCTTATTTGAGAATAAAGTATATCATAAAACCCCGTTCTTTTAAACACATCCCCTGAATAAAAGGTTGAAAAAAGCCGAGATTCACAAGGAATCCCGGCTTTTTGTTTTATTTCTCGTCTATTGTTGTTTTAGTTTTTTTTTGAATTGATACGTGCAATCGCTCGTTCCAAAGCTGCCTGTGCACGGGCAGCATCGAATTTATCATCCTTAAGATGTTGTTCCGCACGTTCTTTAGCTGCTTTAGCACGATTAAGATCTATATCTTCGACCCATTCTGCTGCCTCAGTTAAAATAATGGTTTCTTCGGGATAAATAGTAGCGATTCCTCCAAGGAGGGTACCACTTTTAATTTTCTTTTTCCCAATGTCCATATTAAAGGTACCCACTGCAATAGTGGTTGTCAAAGGTGTGTGATCTGCAAGAATTGCAAACTCTCCTTCATTTCCCCTGATTACAATACATTCTATAACATCATCATAAAAGACACCTGTAGGGGCAATGATTTTTAATCTGAAAGTATCAGCCATTAAAACTCACCTCAACTAACCTTTTATTTTTTTTGCTTTAGCAACGGCGTCTTCAATGGTTCCCACCATCAGAAAGGCACTTTCTGGTAAATCATCATATTTGCCTTCAAGAATTTCTCTGAAACCCTGAATGGTTTTTCCAATTGGTACATATACCCCTGGAGTACCAGTAAACTGTACGGCAACATTAAACGGCTGGGATAAAAATCGCTCTATTTTACGGGCGCGGGATACTGTAATCTTATCAGCATCTGATAATTCATCCATACCTAAAATTGCGATAATATCCTGCAATTCTGTATACCGTTGTAATGTTTCCTGAACTTCACGGGCTGTATCGTAATGCTCCTGCCCAACAATCTTGGGATCAAGAATACGAGAACTTGAATCAAGTGGATCCACTGCTGGATAAATACCCTTTTCTGTAATCGCACGGCTGAGAACAGTCGTCGCATCCAAATGGGCAAATGTTGTGGCTGGCGCAGGATCTGTTAAATCATCGGCAGGAACGTAAACGGCCTGAACTGATGTGATTGATCCTTTGCTGGTGGATGTAATACGTTCCTGTAAGGCACCCATTTCTGTTGCCAGTGTCGGTTGGTAACCAACCGCACTTGGCATACGGCCAAGAAGGGCTGAAACTTCAGAACCTGCCTGGGTAAACCTAAAAATATTATCGATGAATAGAAGCACATCCTGGCCTTCATCATCTCGGAAGTACTCAGCCATGGTCAGGCCTGAAAGCGCAATACGCATTCTGGCTCCTGGTGGCTCATTCATCTGTCCGAAAACAAGAGCTGTTTTATCAATAACTCCGGATTCCACCATTTCGTAGTAAAGGTCATTTCCTTCACGTGTACGTTCACCAACCCCGGCAAAAACGGACAACCCACCATGCTGGGTTGCGATATTGTTAATTAATTCCTGAATCAGTACGGTTTTACCAACGCCGGCACCGCCGAAGAGACCAATTTTACCACCACGAACGTAGGGACAGATCAAGTCAACAACTTTTATCCCAGTTTCGAACATTTCCGGCAAAGTCTGTTGTTCTTCAAAGCTTGGCGGATGACGATGAATCGGGTGCATGACTACATCTTTGGTATCTAAGGGTTTCCCGTCAATGGGTTCACCCAAAACGTTAAACATTCTGCCGAGGGTTACTTTCCCTACCGGCACGTGAATCGATCCCCCGGTATCCACTGCTTCCTGGCTTCTTACGAGGCCATCAGTAGAATCCATGGCAATACATCTGACAATGTCATCCCCTAATTGTTGAGATACCTCAACAACCAGAATATGACCGTTGAGTTCTATATTAATTGCATTGTTCAATTTTGGCAGTTGGTCTTTTTTAAACTTAACATCGACTACTGGTCCAATAACCTGAACAACCTTCCCTATATTTTGGGCCATTCCTTATAACCTCCTTGTGCAAAATAATTTACACGCATTATTTATACGTTAATCATTGTGTTGACACTGTTTCAGCCAACGGTTTGTTAATCATTTTTTACTTTAATGCCTCTGCGCCACTGACGATTTCAGAAATTTCCTGGGTAATTGCCGCCTGGCGTACACGGTTATATTTAAGCGTGTATTTTTCAATGATTTCATTGGCATTGGTTGTTGCGGATTCCATGGCGGTACGTCGTGCGCCTTGTTCACTGGCAGCACTTTCGAACATAGCACCGTATAATGTATTAGCCACATAGTTAGGAATGAGATAGTCTAAAAGCTCTTCCGGGTCTGGCTCATAGAGCATTCCCGTTAGATTTTTGTCTTTTTCAACTTCCAAAACCTCATTCTTCGGTTTTAGATCATCTGCATTCAAAGGTAATAGCTTCATTAAATAGGGTTTTTGGACAATGGTTGATAAGAATCTGGTATAAACCATATAAACTTCATCAAAATCGCCATTTTTAAACCCTTCCATGGCAATGTTCGTTATTTCCCTGGCTTTAAAAAAGTTAGGATGTTCTGAAAGACCGATAAATTCACCCTGGATGTTATAGCTGCGATTTCTGAAATAATTTCGCCCCTTGGATCCTACCATGAATAAAACGGCATTATCTTTGTTCTTTATATGTTTCTCTGCCAGTTTGGCAACATTTATATTGTAGCCGCCAGCCAAACCCATATCACCGGTTACAATGATATAAGCGGTTTTTTTAACTTCACGCTGGTTCATGAAAACATTTTTAGTGTTCCCTGTTTTTTCCACAATCCGACCCATGCTGATAATCATGGCCTCAAAATAAGGATAGCGGTTTTCTGCAAGCACACGACTTTTTCTAAGCTTTGCAGATGCTACCAACTCCATGGCATGAGTGATTTGCTTTGTACTGTTTACACTTTTTATCCGACGTTTAATATCTTGAATATTCTCTGCCATTCGAAAATCACCTCACTAACACTCTATACAGATTTAACGAAAACTTTTTTATAAGCTTCTATACATTCACCAAAAGCTGCGACAACCTCAGCTGTAAGGCCTTCTTTCCCTTTAACCTTCGTCATGATTTCAGGGTAATTAGTCTGTGCGTATTTCATAAGACCCTTTTCAAATGCCTGAATATCTTTTACTTCAACATCAAGCAGGAAATTATTCGTTGCTGCAAAAAGAATGAGTACCTGTTCCTCAACTTTCATAGGGTCATATTGATCCTGCTTAAGGATTTCAATAATACGTTCCCCTTTGGCTAGCTGGGCTTTGGTAACATCATCAAGGTCAGATCCAAACTTGGCAAAAGCAGCCAACTCACGGTATTGAGCGTACTCAATTCGAAGTGGTCCTGCAACCTTTTTCATGGACTTAATCTGGGCATCCCCACCAACACGGGAAACTGAGATCCCAGGGTTAATTGCCGGACGAATACCAGAACGGAAAAGTTCCGCTTCAAGGAAAATCTGTCCATCTGTAATTGAGATAACATTGGTTGGAATATAAGCCGCTACATCGCCGGCCTGGGTTTCGATAATTGGCAGCGCTGTAATGGAACCACCTGCTTTTAACTTTGCTGCACGTTCTAAAAGTCGTGAATGAAGGTAAAAAACATCCCCTGGATAAGCTTCACGACCTGGTGGACGACGAAGAATCAGGGACATGGCACGGTAAGCAACTGCATGTTTTGATAAATCATCATAAATGATGAGTACATCCTTTTGTTGTTCATTCATGAAGTATTCACCCATTGTTACACCTGCGTAAGGCGCTAAATATTGAAGCGGTGCCAATTGAGACGCCCCTGCTGAAACAATTATGGTATAATCCATGGCATTATTTTCTTCTAATTGCCCGACGATCTGAGCAACGGTTGAATCTTTTTGACCGATGGCAACGTAGATACAGATAACATCTTCACCTTTTTGATTAATGATGGTATCAATGGCCAAAGCTGTTTTCCCTGTTTGTCTGTCACCGATGATTAACTCACGCTGACCACGACCAATTGGGATCATGGAATCAATGGCTTTATAGCCAGTTTGAATGGGTTGATTTACAGATTCACGCTCAATAACTCCTGGCGCTTTTACTTCAACCGGACGACTATGGTCTGTAACGATCGGGCCTTTTCCATCAATTGGAATTCCCAATGCATTCACAACACGACCAATCATAGCCTCACCAACAGGCACTTCAACAATACGACCTGTACAACGAACGACATCACCTTCAACAATGTCATCATCATAGCCTAAAAGAACACAGCCAACGTTATCTTCCTCTAGATTAAGCACCATTCCAAAAACATCATTCGGGAAAGCTAAAAGCTCGCCTGCCATGGCATTTTCCAGACCGTGGACACGGGCAACCCCATCCCCAACTTGAATGACGAAACCGACATCAATGACTTCAAGTTTATCTTCATATCGTTCTATTTCATTTTTAATAATTTGACTTATTTCTTCTGGTCGGAGATTCAACTTTACTCACCTCGTTTATTATAGTCTTGAACTATTCATTTGCGTTTTCATTTGATTTAACTTTTTTTTAATGCTGCCATCAATGACCTGGTCCCCAACATAAACCACAGCACCGCCAAGGACGGATTCATCTATATTATTCTTAAGAATTACCTTTTTATTAAAACGTTGTTTCAATTTTTCTTCAAGGGCCACAAGAAGAGCTTCGTCTAAAGGCACCACGGTTAATACAGTGGCTTCAACAGTATTCTTATAAAGAAATACCAACTGTCTGAAAGCATCATGAATTTCCGCCATGTATTCAAAACGATTTTTATCTAAGAGAATATTTAAAAAATTTCTTAAATATTGATTATATGATTTCCTGAAAACCCTGTCTAATATCTCCTTCTTTTCAGAAGCATTAATTGAGGGAGTCAGCATAAGATCCATTAATCCCTTCTCAGACTTGAAAAGATCAATGATCGTAGAAAACTCATCAGACATTACGTCAACACTTTTGTTATCAACGGCAGCATCAAATAAGGCCTGGGCATATCTTTTCCCTACTAAACTCATTTAGCTTCTCCTACCTTATCGATAAAGTCCAAAATCATCGCTTCATGTTGTTTCTGATCCAATGATTTGTGAATAATCTTTTCAGCTGCAAAGAGTGAAAGATCAACAATGTTGGATTTAACCTCATTCATGGCTTTTCGTTTTTCTAATTCGATTTCAACCATGGTCTTTTCCATGATCACTTTTGATTCACTATGAGCCTTCTCAAGAATCTCATGTCGTTGAACCTGTCCCTCAGCATTAGCGTCTCGAATAATTTCACGCTCTCTCGATTTTATATCTGCAATCAAGCCTTCGTATTTAACTTTTAATTCACCGGCTGAAGCGTTTTTTTCTGCAGCATCAACAATTTCAGCTGAAATACCATCCTGTCGTTTAGCAATAACAGCTTTTATTTTTGCATAAAAGAAATGTTTTACCACAAAAAAGAAGATGAGAAAATTGATCAGAGTAGCAATCATTTCTCTTGCGTTTATGCTAACTAATCCAGTTGTGTCCAATGTAACAGCCCCCTTTCCTAAATAAACATATTTTGTTTGTCATTTTAGAGTCCGTCCGATCTTAACCAAGTAGTGGATTTGCAAAAAGCAAAATCAATGCAACGATCAACCCGAAAATCCCACAGGTCTCCGCAACAGCCGCACCAATTAGCATGGTTTTGATGATATCTCCCTGTGCTTCCGGCTGACGACCAACTGCTTCTGCGGCTTTACCACCTGCAAAACCCTGGCCAATACCAGGTCCAATCCCGGCGATCATGGCCAAACCAGCACCAATGGCTGATGCTGCTTTTATAAAATCTAATCCGTCCATTTTTTCCTCCTATTTTTTCAATAAAAATCTTTCTATTTATTTTCTGAATCGCTTAACCCAGTAAAGGGTTGGCAAAAAGTAAAATCAATGCAACGATCAACCCGAAAATCCCACAGGTTTCCGCTACAGCTGCACCGATGAGCATGGTTTTGATGATATCTCCCTGCGCTTCCGGCTGACGACCAACTGCTTCTGCGGCTTTACCACCTGCAAAACCCTGGCCAATACCAGGTCCAATCCCGGCGATCATGGCCAAACCAGCACCGATGGCTGAAGCTGCTTTTATAAAATCTAATCCGTCCATTTTTTTCCTCCTATTTTTTAATAAAGATCTTCCTATTTATTTTCTGAATCGCTTAACCCAGTAAAGGGTTGGCGAAAAGTAAAAGTAATGCAACGATCAACCCGAAAATATTACAGGTTTGAGCTGTAGCTGCACCGATCAACATGGTTTTTATGATAAGTCCCAGACACTCTGGTCTCCATCCAACGGCATCTGCGGCTTTACCACCTGCAAAACCCTGGCCAATACCAGCCCCAATCCCTGAAATCATCGCCAATCCTGCACCAATAGATGATGCTGCCTTAATAACGGTTAAACCGTCAAACTGACTCAAAAACGTTAGTAAAAACATTTTCCAATTCTCCTCCCTTTCATCCTTATTGATCCATTCCTTTTGAAACAAATACCATGGTTAACATCGTAAAGACGAAGGCTTGCAGAGCAGCAACAAATCCGTCAAAATAGAAATGCAATGGAATTGGAATAAGCAAGCCTAAAAACAACTTTTCTGACAAAGCTCCGTAAACCAGACCCATAATGATAACCCCACCCGTCAAGTTACCAAAGACTCGAAAACCCATGGAAAGGGGAAGCGTGAACTGCTCAAGGATATTCATGGGCAGTAAAAAAGGAAGTGGTTCAATGTATTCCTTAGCATAACGCTTGATGCCATTGGATTTAATGCTGCTGTAATGAATCATACAGAATGTCATAATTGCCAAAGTGGATGTCACATTTAAATCAGCAGTTGGCGCTCTCAGACCAATAAAGCCGCTAACGTTGCAAAAAACAAGAAACATCATCAGCGAAAGCATATAAGCCCCAAACTGCATTTTATCTTTGCCCATGGTTGAACCCACCAGGCTATCCATCATCGTAACAATGGTTTCACCGATAACTTGAGCTTTTCCTGGACTTCCCTCTGCCTTCAAATTTCTTGTCAGAGCATAGAAAATTACAAAAGCAATTGCCATGATAATCCAAGTATTAACGATTGTTTCAGTTATTTGGAATCCAAAAATAGTACCGTAAATCTCTGGACCATTCATTTTTTCACCTCACTATCTAGGCTAGTTCTTAGAACCGCCTTTTTTATTTTTTTGATCTTTTACGTTTCCTTTGGGGAAACGCTCTTTTGTTAAAAAAAATTCAGTAATATAAATTGATACTTTTGTCACAATTAAACCGAGCAAGACACCAATAATGTTTATCCAGGGATTAATAATTACAATATATATAATAACACCGGTAACTAAGTATCTCAGCATGTACCTGGTATAAAGATACCCAGGAACCTTTCCCGGTGGCATTTTTATCGATTTTTCTAATGTCAACTGTAAAACTTTGAAATTGAGAATACTGCATACCCCACCTACTAAAACCCCGAGCATGAATTTTAGGGGCTCAGCCGTTGCAAATCCAAAAACCATAAACAATAAACAAACAATTCCACCGCCAAGCATGACCTGGTTTGCGAATGACAAGTTAGTTGTTTTTATTTTTATCTTCTCCAACATCTTTTTCTGTCTTCTCGCTTTCATTTCCAATTTCTTGTTCTCTTTCATATTCCTCTAACTTGCGTTTATTGTACGCCATGGAATCGTTATTCATTTTCATGGGCAGATCATACAACGTTTTAAGTCCCGTAAGAACACCCAAAACAATGCAAATAATAAAAACCACCGGCCCCGTGTGAAAAAAGTACTCCAATCCCCTGGCCACTAAAAACATCAGACCAATTGGAACAAATACCGATATTCCAATTTGTGGAAGGATGACAAGGTACTTAAAAGGCGATTCTTTTTTTGGTCCCATTGATTACTCCATTCTTCTGAAGCTCAGGCACTTTTTTGCTCTTAAGCTGTCTTTTGTTGCATTTTCTATTAAAAAAATATTTTAAGAAAGAAGTTTTGAGAAAATTATCAATATTTATCTTATCTCTGAAATCTTTTACATATAGTATCACAATTTTGAAGACATGTATATACAACAAAACACTTTTTTTAGCTTTTCTGGTATTTTTTTTCAATTTCAGTAATCAAGTCCAGTCGCCTTTGATGACGCTCTCCCAAAAAATCAGTTTCAAGCCAAACCTCCAGGATGCGCATGGCTAAACCCACCCCTAATACGCGGGCTCCCATTATCAGAACATTGGCATCATTATGTTCCCGGGACATCGCCGCCATAAACTCATTAGTGCATAATGCCCCACGAATTCCAGGTACTTTATTCACTGCTATGGAAATTCCGATGCCGGTGCCGCAAATGGCAATGCCCTGGTCGCAATCCCCATAACTCACAGCTTCCCCAACTTTTTGACCGTAAATCGGATAATCACAGGAGTCATTGGTATAAGTCCCAAAATCCTCAACCTCATAGCCCTTTTTAATCAGGACCTGTTTAATTGTTTCTTTCAACTCCAAACCGCCATGATCTGCGCCTAATGCTATTTTCATAAAATTCCTTTCCTTCGTTTAAATAAATGTATAACCGGCAGCTTTATACAACCGGTTCAACAGGGCTAAAGTTTCATTATTCAAAGGAATATCCTCGGCATAAATCTTCTCCACCCCCAGCTCATCAAATGTCCGTAAGCGTGAAAAAAGATTCTTCGCCATTTCCTTGGGATCATTTCGGCTTCCCAGTGAAATAATAAAGCCTTCTTTGTAAAATTCCATGGTTTCATCTGTAGCCAATATTCCGATGGTCATTGGCTTCCCATGAGAATGGGATACCGCATGCTTAATCTTTTCACAAATTTCCTGGGGCTTCCCTTTAACAACCACCATTTCCCCCTTCGGTGAATAATGGCTGTACTTCATGCCCGGGGAACGAACCTTATCCGGAAGAATGTTTTTAGTGACATTCGAAGAAACCAGCACTTCCCCTAAAACCTCTCGAAGCTCTGCCAGGGTTACATCCCCGGGGCGTAATACCATCGGAGGATCCACAGTCATGTCAATCACCGTGGATTCCAACCCTAACTCCCCATCTGAAGAAAGGATGATGGCGGCTGCACGACCATCCAAATCCTCAAGAACGTGCTTCCCTTCGGTGGGGCTTGGACGCCCGGACAGGTTAGCGCTGGGGGCAGCCAAAGGACACCCTGCCATTTTAATAAAAGCCCTGGCAATTTCATGACTGGGAAACCGGACTGCAACCGTTTTTAGTCCGGGGCTGACAACTTCTGGAATGATCTCGGATTTCTCCAGAATCAGTGTAAGGGGCCCTGGCCAGAAAGCATCCATGAGCTTTTTCGCCTTAACGGGAATATGAGTCACTAAAGCATCCACCGCTGAGACCTCTGAAATATGGACAATCAGTGGATTATCCTCAGGCCTGCCTTTGGCAATAAATATTTTTTTTACAGCTTCCTGGTCAAGGGCATTCGCCCCTAATCCATAAACCGTTTCTGTTGGGAAAACCACAGTTTCCCCTTTTCTGATCAGTGCCGCCGGGACTTCTAAAAGCTTTAATCCATCGGCATCTAAATTTTGGATATTGATTATTATTGTTTTCATTCATTATTTCCATTATTCTTTAGTATCGGTTTTAGGCAATGCTTATTCAGCTTCGCTTAGTAATCGTTGTTTTAATGACCACAATTCCTGGGATAAATCCAAATGATAAACATGGGGATTTACCATCCGCTTAAATGCCGGCCACAAATGGGCTTTTTCGTCCCTGAGGTGGGCCTGAATCTCCAAAATACTCGGGGATTCATACACGCATTTCCCTGCTTCAAAAATCGGCACCATTATTTCCCGGACATAATAATTGTTAATGGTCCGTTTTTTCCAGGTATACACCGGATGAAAAATGGTTAACGGTTCATTCTCATCAATAACTTCATGGTCCAGAGTCATTAAATCCGCCAGGGCCATGTCGTTACATTTTCCATAAATACGAAAAACCTTTTTATATCCCGGATTGGTAATTTTACCGGGATCATTGGAAACTTTAAGCTTTGGCTTTCCATCAATGGATGCCAGCTTGTACACACCACCCAATGCCGGGCAATCATAGGCGGTAATGAGCTTGGTGCCAACCCCCCAGGCGTTTATTTTCGCACCCTGTATTTTTAAATCTTTAATCAGGTATTCATCCAGATCTGAGGATCCCACAATCCCTGCAGCCTGTAAACCCGCTTCGTCCAAAAGCTTTCGGGATTCAATACTGAGATAGGCTAAATCTCCGGAATCAATCCGAATCCCATACTGTCCGGTAATATCCCCAACCGCCAGTGCTTTTTTAAACACCTTCACTGCATTGGGTACCCCCTGACCCAGAGTATTATAAGTATCCACCAGAAGAATGGCATTATCTGGATTGTATTTTACATATTTTTCAAAGGCTTCGGTTTCTGTGTCATAACTGAGAATAAAACTATGACTCATGGTTCCCATGGAAGGCCGATCCAGCATTTCCTCGGTTTCCACCACACTGGTTCCGTCACAGCCGCCGATGACTGCTGCCCTGGCACCAAAAAAACCTGCTTCAGTTCCATGTGCACGACGAAGACCAAATTCCATAACCACATCGCCTTTGGCTTCCTCGATGATTCGAGCGGCCTTGGTTGCAATCAGGGTTTGGTGATTCACAATGCTGAGAATGGTTGTCTCAACAAGCTGAGCCTGAACCAAAGGTCCTTTTACCCGAATGATGGGTTCGAATGGGAAAATAATGCTTCCCTCGGGAACTGCATAAATCTCACCTTGAAATTTAAAGTTTTCTAAGTAGGCCAAAAATTCTTTGGAGAACTCAGGATGATTTTTTTTCAGTAAAAGCGTATCCTCTTTTGTAAAATGAAGACCTTTAATATATTCAATGACCTGCTCCAAACCAGCTACCACTGTATAACCGCCACCAAAGGGATTTTCCCGTATGAAAACATCAAAAACAGCTTCTTCTGCAGCTTTACCATCCTGAACATAGACATTTCCCATGGTAAATTGGTAAAGATCAGTTGCAAGCTGAAGCTTTCGATCAAATTGCATAATAAATTCTCCTTCTTTTTACGTCGAAATCTATTTTATCACTTTACTCTGATAAAATACAATTTTTTTCAATATAAATATTTGTTGACAATTAACGTATATTTATCCATTTTTAATGGTTTTTATGCCAATTCGCTCCATTTTTTTATCAATTTATTTTTTAACTCAACAAATTTTTCTCTTAAATTCCTCTTAATCTCCCCTAAATATGAAGAAAAAAAGAAATGCTTGCGCATTTCTTAAGATTTAACTCCAATTTTCAGCATCTTAGCCACAGCTGTCACAGCCACCACCGCCTGGGGCTTTTGTATACGTACTTTCCCGCTTTTCACGTTCGGCGTAAATCTCCAGATCACTCCATGGCAGTCCTGCCCATTTAGCCAGCTCAAGGTCTGTTGGATACTCGTCTTTTGATTCTATTTTCCCGTCAACCAAAACCAATGGCAGACATTCCGTTCCTTCAGTTTCCAAAGCATTTTTGACCACTTCCGAGGCTAAAAACGCTGGACCGTCATCCATAATGTTGTGGCGGGAAATCGAAATTCCCTTTTCTCTTAAATCCTGAACGATGCGCTCAATTCGTATTAATTCCCTTTCAATTTCCGGGCTGCAAGATCCACTGGCACAACCGACAGGTTCGAATATTTCTATTTTTCGCATTTTTTTATCCTCCTGAATCTAGATTTATAAGGGTATAGTAACATAAGCGTGATACTTTGTGAATTGAAAATTAAATGTTAAGGAAAATTAGAGTTGTTGGGTATTTATTGGTTACCAATCATTATTTTGCATATGTGATGACAAGATAATTTTCACTATTAACTTCTATTGAAATTCCACAGGTGCACTGACAAGTTTTACCCAACTCGGTTGTGTGGCATCAATCGGGCGATTGATATCACTATAACTATTTTGCCAAATATAATAAGCTCCCTTGTATAAATACAAATCACCTAATTTAGGGTATTTACCTACTTTCCAAAAATGGCTCTGTGCGATTAGAGATGGGTCCGTTTCATAATCATCTTCAGTAATAATACGCGTTGTTTCTGAAATTTTTATAAAAGCCACACTATTTTCTCCGCCCATATTCGTATAATACGTTTGCGCAGTCGGATTACCTTCAGCAAAGACAACTCCAATATATTGTCCGTCCCCTGTTACGTAAGTACCTGTACTATCTGTATAAACTGAGCCTTTCTGAGAAAGTAAATAGCCACCGTTCTTAGACGCAGCAGCGTATGCTATCATTTTATCCCAACTGCCCACATTAACACCTTTGACTTTAAGTGAATCGTTGATATTGCTTCCTGGGACTGGGTCTATTGTGCCACCCGTTATCTCCTTAAAAGTCAATACCAGGTAGTGCATTTCATCGCCTGAGACCTTAAGTTTTGTGCCATTCATCAATTTCGCCTGCGAGGGTATATTTTTGTTGGTTTTATTGATATTGTTCATTACCGTACCACCACCTAATGTTGACATGGTGGCATCTATCGGTACGAGTTCATAATTCAAGTTATATACATCAATTTTAGTCGTTGTTCCATCTTGATTGATTTTCTCTTGTTGAACTGCCATCACTCCTATCTCCGAAATCTGTGGAATGGCATTGACAATTTTCGAATATTGTTTTACTCCACCCACCAGTGCTGGATTGCCTGCACTGTCAACATTTAATGAAATAATAACTTCTTCACAGGTACCATCATTTTTAAAACCAATATTGTAGCTTTCTTCATTATCTGCAACTGTTTTTGGAGCGCTGGCAAGTGTTACGCCTGTTGCTACCGACAGTTCATTTTGCAGATTGGTTTCTGTATTTGTTACCGTTCCCTCTTTATAGCTGATATCCCCCCCCCGAGTATAAATTTTCTGGGACATTAGAAGAACCGAAGACACAGTTGCCATAAGGATTCCGGAAATCAGCAACGCTACAAGGAGTTCAACAAGGGTAAAACCGTTATTTCCACAATCATTTCGCTGAATTTTCATACCCAACTACCACCCTTTTTGGCAAAGGCTCTTAAATCAACATAAGACTCTCCATTATTAAAGTATACTCGAACATTAATCGCATAGCCTGCCTTGCCATCAATGGTAGTGTCCGTATAATAATATTGTTTTGGTTTTGATTCTATATATGAAAATTTATCGCCTGGATTACCGATAACATTATACGCCCCTAATGATGAGTCAGTCGGAATTGCCCCTTTTGATAAAGAAGTCATAATGGAATCAACCAATTCCTGAGCTTGGGCTGCCTCGTTATTTTTTGCATCTGTAAAAACAATGACCTTTTGTCCAAAAAGAAGTGCACCAAGAATCGTGACCAGAATTATGGTAATGATGGCGGTGGCAACTACAGTTTCTATAAGAGTAACACCATGTTGGTTTGATAATATCTTTTTCATGATAACCTTCCTAGTAATACTGGGTTGTTTGATTTATAATTTCGCCAGTTTCACCTGGGCTTCCTGCATTTGTATAGGTTGTATTCACCACGTCATTGAGTAAAAAATTTGTATACTTCCACACAACCCTTGAATTATCACTAATAGAAATTGTTTTATTATTTGGTAATTTACCACCAACGATAATATTTGTTGCAGTAATTCTATTTATAAAAGCAGCCGGAGCCGTTACATTTGTTTTTATAGAGATATTTCCTTTGACCCATAAATTAACACAATTTATTTCAAGATACGAAGACTCGTCAATCACAAGATCACCTATGAAAACAATGTTATCTGCATTCAATGTGTTTTTATTTTTATTTACTTGGTTATAGTTTTCTTCGAAACAAATCTGACCGGGATTATTAGCATCTCTTATTGCAGTCATAAAAAATGATGACCCATTAACGTTGTCTGTTGGCATAGGTACTACAACACCAATATTTCTTGCAGTTAAGTTTAAGATTTTTCCATCCATCCAATCAAATTTATCTCTATTTTTATTTGTACCTACTTTTAAGTCTAAGTCCGGCACAGAAACAGTGAGTGTCTTGGTTATGTCATTATATGTACCTGAACTTCCCTGTCTTCCACCCTCAATAACACAAGAAACCGGATCGCTATTCCCGTTATCATTGTTTTTCGCCTTAATTTGGGTATCCAACCAACCGGTATTATTATAAATGGGTACATCTGGTATTTTTGTTTTCTTGTAATCAAAAGCAGTTTTAAAATCAAGATTTCGTCTTAATTTTTGTGTTTTGATGTCAAAAGTATATTTTGTGGTAGTGGGATCTGTCAGAGTCGGATCCAATCTCTTAACAGTGCAAACGCCTAAAATATCCTTCCCAGTAGCTGGTGAAAGTGACAAAGTCTGTATATCTAAATTTTCTGATAAACTATCCTTGCTTCCATAGACGTTAAATGAAATTCCGCTAGAAATGGGAGTACCAGCTTTTATATTAGTCATATTCTCATTAATCTTAATTTTCCCAAACTCAATCACCGACTTGGCATCAATATAGGCCTGACGACTTTCAACGGTTTCCTGGGTAAATGTAAAGCCACTGTTCGCCACTGTCATGATTGAAGCAACCATTATCATTAAAACCATACTGATAATGAGAACAAAAGCCAGAGAACTGCCTTTATTGTTTTTCATTCCCTGCCTTATTTTATCATTCATGGCATGTCCTCCTATAAAATATGGTTTGTATCAACTAATAAAGCCAGTCCTGAAAAACTGGCTTTAACTTCATCCTGGAACCTTTTATTTATCAACCATATAAACAGTAAATGTCACATTAATGGTTGTACTGCCGGATGCTGTCGTTCCCATCTGAGATTGGATCCCTGGTGCCAGTTCATAGGCAGAAATAATCATATCAGATCGTACATCCACTGCATCTATCAATCGTTGAAAATCAGATTGAGATCCTGTTAACTCCATGGTCGCAACACCGGTCCAGGTTGGTGTTGACCCGGTATCGCCTGTTGAGGTT
>Ga0209540_10001639_pt1 | contig 16619 bp, 14 predicted proteins | sample BarGraIncu01121A_FD_184501 | JGI IMG/M metagenome (GOLD analysis project Ga0209540, IMG submission 184501) | Arctic peat soil microbial communities from Barrow, Alaska - Barrow Graham LP Incubations 011-21A (SPAdes) (version 2) | ecosystem: Environmental > Terrestrial > Soil > Wetlands > Peat... | reverse complement strand
CGTTATCTGTACGGGCGTCGCCCTCGGCACTTTCTTGGTCTACGGTCTGATCCAGGCCGGCCGCTTGCAGTATAACGGGGTCCAGGGTCTCGATATTTTCCGGCGTCAGGCAAGCAACATCGTGCTTTTCGATGCGGTCCTTCTGCTGGTCATGCTCGGCATGGCCGCGGCAGTCTGGCTGGCCGATGGCCGGGCGCGTCCCACAGCAACCTTCTGCACCGGACCTGCCCTGCCCCTGGTCGGCGCGTTGGCGTTGACTCCGCTGGCTTTCTTCTTGATCGCCGACCTGAATATCCAAATCGTGCAAGCCGACACCTACTACAAGTCGGGGCTGGCTTTTGAAGGCCGGGGACAATGGGAGAGCGCCGTCGTCCTCTACAACGAGGCGGTCAAGATCGAGCCTAACGAGGACTACTACTATCTCTTCCTGGGCCGTGCTATGCTTGAGTACGCAAGCTCCGGACAGCCGGGCGCCGCTAAGCTGCCGGCGAACCTATCAGGTTTCACCATTCAGGAGCTGCAGCAGACGATCGACGCGGGCCTCCAGTCTGCCAATCGCGAGGATCTGATGCGCGCGACCTACGCCGCGTTGACGGCGGCGCAACGGCTCAATCCGCTGAACACCGATCACACGGCAAACCTGGCTCGCCTGTTCCGCGCCTGGGCGTTCTCAAACACGCAGAACCCGACGCAGGCTTTTAGCAATCAGCAACTGCGCCAACTGGTTATCGATCAGCCAAACACTGTGGACGTGACTAAGCTCCAACAGTCGCTGCAGTATTACAAAGAAGCAACGGACCTGAGCCCACAAAACGCTCAGTTGTTCAACGAGATGTCCTCGGTGCAGTTCATAATGGGCAACCTGCAGGGGGCTAAAGCTTCGCTCGACCGCTCGATGGCCCTCGATAAGAGATTCGCGCAAACTTATCCCCTGCTCGGCGATCTGCTGGCTGAAATGGGAGACAAGCCGGGCGCGGCCGCGGCATACAAGCAAGCTTCTCTTATGACACCCAACGATATCAGCGTCCTGGGGGCGCTGGGCGTCTACGCGGCGCAGGCGGGAGACATCCAGACAGCCGTGTCAGCCTTCGATAAGATTGTCAGCCAGGAATCAATGGCGCTGGCCAGTGACCAGGATGCACTGGCCGCTCTCAATGCACAGGCACAGGCCGCGGGCGGTTACGATAAGCTGGGCGCAAGCGCACAAACGCGCCAGCAACAACTACAGAGCAGCATCGGCTCGCATACCGGGCAGCTAGAGATGTCCTACCGCAACAAGGCGTTAGTTCTGAGAGATGCGGGGCGCACGGAAGAGGCATTGTCGGCGGCCAAGTCCGCGCTACAGACGGCCGCAGACGCCGACAAACCGGCCGTTCAACAATTGATCGACGAGTTACAGAAGAAGATCTCCGGATGACAGCTTACCTTCTTATTCTGTTGAGCGCTCTTCTGCTGGCCAGTGGGGTCACGCCGATCGTAAGGCTGGCGGCACACCGCTTCGGCTTTATGGATCGTCCCAATGCGCGCAAGCAGCACGTGGTGGCGACCCCACTGTTGGGAGGCCTGGCTATATACGTGGCCTGCATCCTCGCCCTGGTGTTGTTGGGCGACCGATTTTATGTCAATCAAGTCGCCGGGGTCGCCATCGGGGCTACCCTGTGCTCGTTCATGGGACTGTGGGATGACCGTCGTGGGCTGAGCCCCTGGGTTAAGCTGGCCGGCCAGTTCCTGGCAGCCGGCATCCTGGTGCTGACCGGTCTGCGCATCAGCTTCTTGCCCTGGGAGTGGCTCAACATAGCTGCGACACTCATCTGGGTGGTGCTGATCACCAACGCTATGAACCTGCTGGACAACATGGATGGCCTGAGCGGGGGCATCGCCTGCATCGCGGCGGTGTTCTTCCTGTTATTTGCCGCCATGAGCAAGCAATACTTCGTGGGTGCCCTCGCGGCCGCCGTCGTCGGCGCCTGCCTGGGCTTCCTTTTCTACAACTTCAACCCGGCCAGCATATTCATGGGAGACACCGGCAGCCTGTTTCTGGGCTTTACCCTGGCAGCCCTGGCTATCAAGCTGCGCTTCCCGACCAATTCGGCCTTCGTCAGCTGGATGGTGCCCCCGCTCGTGCTCGCCGTACCCATCTTCGACACCTCATTGGTCATCATTTCTCGGCTGCGGCGGCGGCTAAACCCGCTCACTACGCCGGGCAAGGATCACCTGAGCCATCGACTGGCACGGCTGACCGGCAGCCCGCGGGAAGCGGTACTCATCTGCTACCTTTTCGCCGGAGTCGCCGGCATCATCGCCACCTTCGTGACCCAGGCCAGTATTCCGGAAGGCTACGGGGCCGGCGTCGCGGTGGTCGTCGCCGCTTTGTTCGGCATCTGGCGTCTGGAACGACCGCCATTCCGTACTGTCTGAATTCTGACGGTCAATGACTCGAGTCCGAAATCCTAACCAAGCCAAGGAGTTTCTGTTGAAAAAGCGAACTGTTCTGATCCTCGCAGTCGTGCTGCTCACCACCGCCTTAGTTGCGTCCTGTGTGCCCGCTGCGGCGCCTACCACTCCACCGTCTGCGGCCACTGCGGCGCCGTCTGCTCAGCCCCTGTCTACGCCGGCCGCTTCCGCTCAGGCACAGGGCACCCCGGCGGCTGCTCAGGCGACGCTGGTGCTGCCCGGCACCGCTGCTCAGACCGCCGCGCCTACCATCGCGCCGGATAAGCGCACGCCGGCGCCGGCCCCCGCGGCCGATGGCAGCCGTCCGATCGCGCAGATCCCGCCGGCCCAGCGTGCCGACCGCTTCAGTGGCCCGGCGCCGATGACCATCGTCACGGGCACGAAATACCTGGCGACCATCGTTACGAGCAAAGGCAACATCGTCGCCGAGCTCTATCCCGACACGCCGTTGAGCGCCAACAACTTTGTCACGCTGGCAAAAGACGGCTTCTACGACGGGCTGACTTTCCACCGGGTCGAGCCGGGCTTCGTCGTCCAGGGCGGCGATCCAGTTGGCGATGGCAGCGGTGGCCCAGGTTACACGATCCCGGCCGAGATCAAACACAACCACCCGCGCGGTGCGCTCGCCTGGGCACGCAACAGCGACCAGGTCAATCCGAAGCGCGACTCCAGCGGCAGCCAGTTCTACATCACCCTGGCCGACGCCCCGTCCCTGGATGGCGCCTACACATCCTTCGGCTACGTGGTCCAGGGTATGGATGTGGTGGACAAGATCGCGATGGGCGACACGATCCAGCGCATCGATATCAGCACGGCCGACGTGTCGCGCTTGCCCACGCCCACCCCCACCGCTGCGCCCAATGCCCCGGCTCCGGCCGACGGCCGGCCCCTGGCCAAAGAGCCGTTGGACAAGCGCGGCAAGATTTATAACATGCCACCGACAGCCACGGTCGTCGACCCTAAAAAGACCTACCAGGCGACCATCAGTACTGATAAGGGTGACATCGTGCTCGATCTGGACGCGGCCAATGCCACTGCCAGCGTCAACAACTTCGTCCTGCTGGCCAACCTGGGATTCTATGATGGCCTGCCCGTCGCATACGTCGAGCCGGGCTCGGCAGTGATCCTGGGCTCGCCTCAGAGTCAGCCGGACAGTGACGCGGGCTACAAGCTACCCCTCGACAAGAACGCGGCGGCGGCCCAGGTCATTACCGGTACTATCGCCTACTACCCGGTGACGGACAATGCCACGCAGCAGATTATGGCGAGCAGCAGCCAGTTCCTCATCTCCATGACCGCAGTCTCGCAACTGGCCGCGCCGATGAACATCTTCGGCAAGGTCGCCAGCGGACAGGATGTGGTGAGCAAGCTGGCCGCGGGCGATGTGGTGAAGACCATCACCATCACGGAAAAATAGTCCAGCCGACGGTTACGATTTGATGCGTGATACGTGCAGTGTGATCGGCCAGGTTGACCGAGCGTGGCGCAAGTATCACGCATCACCTATTGGAAAGGATGCAGTATGCCTAAGCGCTACTCCAAGCCGTTCGATCTCAAAATCGACCTAAAAAAGCAGTACCAGGCCGCGATTAAGACCAACAAGGGCGACATTGTGCTCAAGCTGTTTGCGCAGCAGGTCCCGTCCACGGTCAATAACTTTGTCTGCCTGGCCGAAGATGGATTCTACGATGGCGTGACCTTCCATCGCGTCATCAAAAGCTTCATGATCCAGAGCGGCGATCCGACCGGGACCGGCCGTGGCGATCTCGGCTATAAGTTCAGGGACGAGTTCAGCCCGACGCTGAAGCATGACAAGCCCGGCGTGCTGTCGATGGCAAACGCCGGCCCCAACACCAACGGCAGCCAATTCTTCATCACCCATGTGCCTACCCCACACCTGGACGGCAAGCATAGTGTCTTCGGGCAGGTAATTGAGGGCCAGGACGTGGTCAACGCCATCGAGCAAGGCGATTACATCGACAAGATTACAATTACTGCATGTTCGAACTGATCTTTCTCGGCACTTCCGCTTCCGCTCCCTCGGCACAGCGCGGGCTGCCGGCTACGGTGTTGATTCATCGAGAATACCGCTTCCTCATCGATTGCGGCGAGGGCACCCAACGCCAGCTTTTGCGCAGCGGCATCGGCTTCAAGCGGCTGGACCGTATCCTTCTGACGCACGGGCATCTCGACCATATTCTCGGCCTGGGCGGCCTGGCGAGCACGTTCGGACGCTGGGAAACAATGGAGAATATGGAAATCTATGGGGGCGCGTGGGCGTTGCAGCGCGTTCGTGATCTGATGCGTATCGTATTCGGCGCAGGAGAGACGCGCATGCGCATCAGCTATCATCCAATCGCGCCCGGCGTTCTCATGGAAGACGATCTGTTCCAGGTGAGCGTCTTTCCGGTCGACCACCGCGGCGCCGAGTCCTTCGGCTTCAGTTTCGAGGAGAAGGCCAGGCGCCCATTCCTGCCTCAGAAGGCCGAGGCTCTCGGCGTGCCGGTCGGACCAATCCGGCGGGACCTGGTGAACGGCAAGCCGGTTTCGTTGGCTGACGGGCGAACAATCCAGCCGGACGAGGTATTGGGACCGGCTGTGCAAGGCGCACGCCTGGTTTTCGTCGGCGATGCCGGTCGCGTGGATGACCTGGTGCCGTATGCGGCCGGGGCGGACCTGTTGGCGATCGAGTCGACGTACATCAACGAGGAACGAGAGGTCGCAGCCGATTTCGGTCACCTGACGGCATCCCAGGCTGCCTGGCTGGCACGCGAGGCGGGAGTCAAGTACCTGGTGCTGCACCATATCTCCCGCCGCTACAGCGGCAGGCAGATTTTCGAGGAAGCAGTGCGAATCTTTCCGGATACGGCGGTTGCCAAAGACTTCGATCTGTTCCGGGTGGTTAAACACAAACCGGTCGAACGCGAGGATGTGCGACAGCGGGGAGAGGACGAATCATCACCAGCTCAGCCGTGAGCTCCAGTCGCTCGAATTGCGTCCGGGCGACTGGAGGCGACCCTGTTTCGATTCACTCGCCCTCACACGCCCGGCGGCGGAATGGGCAAATCCCCCACTGCGGTATTCACCCACTTGTCCCCAGTGTCGACGAGCATAACCGGGATGTCGTCGACGATCGGATACTTGCGCCCGCAGTCCACCTCCTGGCATACCAACCAGACGTCGCGCACCAGCAGCAAGCGGCCCGGATCCTCCCCTAGATGGCGGGTAGCTCCCGAAACGCAGTGCGGACAGCGAAGGATCGCGAGCAGTTCTTGAGAAACCACGATTTTCCTCCAGATGAGAGTGACGATGATGGTAAATCAGTATAGCATACTGTTTTTATCCTCACAATTTGCTCCGCATCCCCCCCGTATGATATACTAAGTGTTCGGGCCTCGTGCCCTATCTCACACGCTTGCAGCGCATGCTGGCCGTGCCCATCAGGGTTCCACAGCAGTTCCTGTAAGCGGACGTCCTAACGGATGAAGGGGGAACAGTGTCTGTCATTTCGATGAAGTCTCTCTTGGAGGCGGGGGTCCATTTTGGCCACCGCACGCGCCGCTGGCATCCGAAGATGCGCACGTTCATCTTCACGGAGCGTAACGGCATTCACATCATCGACCTGCAGCAAACGATGCGGCAGGTGAACACGGCGTATGGCATCGTGCGCGATACCGTGCGCAATGGCGGGTTAGTTCTGCTTGTCGGCACTAAGAAGCAGGCTCAGGAAACGATCCGCACCGAGGCAGACCGCTGCGGCATGCCTTTTGTCGTCGAGCGCTGGCTGGGCGGCACGTTGACCAATTTCCGCACTATTCGCCAGCGGGTCGAGTTCATGGCCGACCTGGAACGGCGCAAAGAGCGCGGCGAACTGGATCGCCTGCCCAAAAAAGAGGCCCAGATCCTGACCAACGAGCTGCAGCGTTTGAATACCCGCCTCGGCGGCTTGCGTTCGATGACGCATTTGCCGGACATTCTGTTTATCGTGGACGTACAGCGGGAATCTCTGGCCGTTACTGAAGCCAATAAGCTCAATATTCCCATCGTTGCAATGGTAGATACGAACTGCGATCCCGATCCCATCGATTACCCGATCCCATCGAACGATGATGCGATCCGTGCCATCAAGCTAATGGCCGGGAAGATCGCCGATGCCGTGATCGAGGGCATGCAGTTGCGTGCAGTAGACGAGGCCGACCGGGCGGCCGAAGCGGCCAACAAGCCCGAAGTCCAGACTGATGAAGAAGCGGAAGAAGAGCAGGCACGCCAGGAAGCGATGGGAGACGATCTGCTGGGACCTTCCGTCATGGCCCACCTGGCTTCCGCTGACCAGGACGAAGCAGCCGCCGCAAACGAAGAAGCATAAGAGGAGTTTCTGGTGGAAATCACTGCAACGATGGTAAAGGACCTGCGCGCCGCGACAGGCGCCGGCGTTCTGGATTGCCACAAGGCATTGGAAACCTCGGGTGGTAACGCCGAGCAGGCGGCCGCGCTTCTGCGCGAGAAGGGCCTGGCTGCGGCCGCGAAGAAAGCTACTCGCGAGGCCAACGAGGGGATGATCGGCAGCTACATCCACATGGGCAGCAAGGTGGCCGCGCTCGTCGAGGTCGACTGCGAAAGCGACTTTGTGGCCCGCACTGCAGATTTTCAGACCCTTGCCAAGGACCTGGCCATGCAAGTCGTCGCCGCTCGCCCTGGCTGGGTACGCCGCGAGGACGTCCCGCCTGAGGTCATCCAGCACGAAACCGAGAACTACAAGGCCGAGGCAGCCGCGGCCAATAAACCGGCCGCGATGGTTGACAAGATCGTCGAAGGCAAACTGGCCAAGTTCTATGAGGAGAACGTTCTGCTCGAGCAGTCGTTCATCAAGGACGAGGGTGTCAAGGTTCGGGACCTGATCAGCCAGTCGATCGCCAAGCTGGGCGAAAATATCGTCGTGCGGCGCTTCACCCGCCTGGAAGTGGGCGGCTGAGGCCCGGATAACGAGGCGTAAGGTGCGCTACCGGCGGATCCTGGTGAGACGGGACGGCGGAACACAGGCCGGGGATGCTGATTCCGGCATCAATCTCGGCCTGACCGATAACGTTGCCCACATGATCCGCCGGTTGCGCGACCGCGAACGCAAGGTCTCGATCGCCATCCTCAGCTTTTACCCCAGTGCCAGACGGTTTGACCACCTCACCTATCGGGATTAAGGAGGGTTGTCATGCTCAAAGATGTGCTCAAGGACGCCCGTGAACGGATGGACAAGGCCGTGGACTCGTTGCAGGTCGACCTGCGCTCTATCCGCACAGGCCGGGCCTCGCCGTCTCTCGTCGAGAAACTGACCGTTGACTACTACGGCGCACCAACCCCGTTGAACCAACTGGCCGGCATCACGGTGCCGGAACCTCGAATGCTGATGATTCGCCCCTGGGACCGCAGTACGATGGGCATCATCGAGAAGTCCATCCTCAAGTCAGACCTGGGGCTCACCCCGACTAATGATGGCCAGGTGATTCGCCTCGTGATCCCACAGCTAACCGAGGAGCGGCGCCGCGATCTGACTAAGCTGGTGGCCAGGCGAGTGGAAGAAGCCCGGGTAGCAGTGCGCAATATTCGGCGTGACGCCATTGACATGCTGCGCGACCTGGAAAAAGAGAAACTGATCAGCGAAGACGAGATGTACGAGGGGCGCGACGAGACACAGGAACTGACAGACAAGTACATCAAACAACTGGATGAAATCGGCAAGACCAAAGAAGCCGAGATCATGGAAGTGTAATGCCAGACCAGAAGATACCTATCAAGGAACGTTATCCCAGCGTGACGCGCATTCCTAACCATGTGGCCATCATCATGGACGGCAACGGGCGTTGGGCGCGCGCACGCGGGCTGCCGCGGGCGGCGGGACACCGCGCAGGGACAGATAATCTGCGCCGTGTCCTTCCCGCCGCCACTGACTTCGGCGTCTCGGTCCTGACGATTTACGCTTTCTCGACTGAAAACTGGTCCCGGCCGTTAGAAGAGGTCAGGGGCCTCATGACGTTACTCGGCGAATTCATCCAGCGCGAGTTGCGCAGCCTGCATGCCAACGGAGTCTGCATCCGGCACAGTGGTCGCCTGGAAGGTATCAATCCTCGCCTGCAGGCCCAGATCCAGGAAGCGGTGGCTTTGACCCGAGACAACAAGGCCATCACCCTCAACGTAGCCTTCAACTACGGCGGCCGCGCGGAGATCGTGGATGCCGTGCAGCGAATCATGCGTGACGGCGCCCCGCCGGAAGCGGTCACCGAGGAAATGATCTCGCGTTATCTTTACACGGGTGATCTGCCCGACCCGGACCTGGTCGTTCGCACGGGCGGGGAATACCGCTTGAGCAACTTTCTGATCTGGCAGGCGGCCTATGCCGAATACTATGCGACGCCCGCTTACTGGCCCGATTTCGACGAGGCTGAGCTGGCCAAGGCCTTGGAGACCTATAGCCAGCGCGACCGGCGCTTCGGAAAAGTGCCCAACAACTAGAGTCTCCACTCAATTCTCGCCCACACAGCGCAGATGACCATTCGCAGCGGTTCAAGTCGGGCCAACGTGGGCCGCGTTTGGTACCCAAAACACAGACATCGTGACACGAGGGGTCATATAATGCGGGTAGTCTCGCCTCTCGACGAACTACCTGTCTCACTTTAAGTGTTACGTCTGCGGAGAGCTACCCATGACCGAACAACCCGACCGGAACCTCGCGTTGGATTTAGTGCGCGTGACCGAGGCGGCTGCTCTGGCGGCAGGCCGTTGGGTGGGCCGTGGGAACAAGATCGCGGCTGACCAGGCGGCAGTGGATGCGATGCGCGTGGTGCTGAACACAATCGAGATGGACGGGGTGATCGTCATTGGCGAGGGAGAAAAAGATGAGGCCCCGATGCTCTATAACGGCGAGGCCCTGGGCACCGGCGATCCGCCGAGGGTCGACATTGCGGTGGATCCTATCGATGGAACGAGGCTGACCAGCGTCGGCGGGCCCGGCGCGGTGGCTGTAGTCGCCCTGTCAGAACGTGGCAGCATGTATGCTCCGGGCAGCCTGGTGTACATGAACAAGATCGCAGTCGGGCCTGATGCCTGCGGCCACATAGACATCGATGCCCCGGTTGAAGTCAACCTCAAAGCCATCGCCCGTGCCAAGGGACGCGAGGTGGCCGACCTGACCGTGACCATCTTGGACCGGCCGAGGCACGCCGAGCTGATCGCACAGGTGCGGCGGTTGGGCGCGCGTATACATCTTATCGCTGACGGCGATGTTTCGGCGGCGATCAGCACCTGTGTGCCCGAGACGGGCATCGACGTCTTGCTTGGCGTGGGTGGGTCGCCGGAAGCGGTCATCAGCGCAGCAGCCTTGAAGTGCATGGGCGGCGAGATCCAGTGCAAGTTGTGGCCGCGCGATGAATCAGAACGAGAATACGCGCTGGAGCACGGCCTCGACCTCGATCAGGTGCTGAGCAATGATGATTTAGTAAGCGGCGATAACATCTTCTTCGCCGCTACCGGTATCACCGACGGTGATCACCTCGAAGGGGTGAAGTATTTCGGTGGCGGCGCACGCACATCCAGCATGGTCATGCGCTCTAAGTCGGGAACCATCCGGGTCATCAAAGCCACCCATCGCTGGGACAAGCTGATGCGTTTTAGCCAGATCAATTTCGGTTGAGGAGGTAGCCTGTACAAGGGAAGCATCTAGCCGCCCGGCTCCCATCGCCTGAATGTCGAGCCCAGTTAAATGCATCGCCCCTACTTGACGTAAATTAGCAGGCATGCTATATTGAAGGTCAGCGCCCAGACGTTCACGTGCTGCCGTCTTCTCTGTTTCTCATCCCATCTGTTCTCGGCAGATTACGCTTTTCAAGAAAAGACCGCGCGCGTTGGCCTAAATCGAGGGGCTGGGATGCCGGTTGGCTTTGACCACGTACGGGACTTATCCCCTGTAAATACTTTCCTGGAATTATTTAAGTCACTAGAAAGTTCACTTCGCAGCACATTTCCTGCAACGGCACTGGCTTGCAATAGGATGTGCGTCCTTGGAGTAAGAATATGAATATTGCTGAACTTGAGAGCAAGACCCTCACCGAGCTGCAAGACCAGGCCCGGACTATGGGCGTTACGGGCTATACCCGTTTGAAGAAATACGACCTGATCATGCGCCTGTTGCGCGAGAATACCGAGCAGCAGGGGCTGATCTTCGGCGGCGGCACGCTCGAGGTCGTCCAGGATGGCATCGGCTTTTTGCGGGCAGACAAACACATGCTGCCCGGCCCGGACGACGTTTACATCTCGCAGAGCCAGATCCGCCGCTTCGGGCTGCGCACCGGCGACTTTGTCGTTGGCCAGGTGCGACCGCCGAAGGAGTCGGAGAAGTACTTTGGTCTCCTCAAGGTCGAGGCCGTCAATGGGCTCGATCCCGAGGAAGCCAAAAAGCGTCCCAAGTTCGAAGAACTGACGCCAATCTTCCCCAACCAACAGTTGCTGCTCGAGACGCAGCCTTCCATCCTGGCCACCCGCCTGATCGACCTGGTCGCTCCCATTGGCCGCGGCCAGCGTGGTCTGATCGTATCGCCACCCAAGGCCGGCAAGACGACTGTCCTCAAGCAAATCGCCAACGGCGTGAGCGCCAACTATCAAGACGTCTATCTGATGGTGTTGCTGATTGGTGAGCGGCCAGAAGAGGTTACCGACATGGACCGGTCGGTGGAAGCCGAGGTCCTTAGTTCGACCTTCGACGAGCCGGTGCAGTCGCACGTGCGCGTGGCCGAGATGGGATTGGAAAGGGCCAAACGCCTTGTCGAAGCGCAGCGCGATGTTGTGATCCTGCTCGACTCTATCACCCGTCTGACCCGCGCTTACAACCTGACGGTGCCGACCTCGGGCCGTACACTGTCCGGCGGTATCGATCCGGCCGCGCTTTATCCGCCCAAGCACTTCTTCGGCGCCGCGCGCAAGATCGAGGAGGGCGGCAGCCTGACCATCATCGCGACCTGCCTGGTCGATACCGGTAGCCGTATGGACGATGTCATCTACGAAGAGTTCAAGGGCACCGGCAACATGGAACTTCATCTCGATCGCCGGCTGTCCGAACGTCGTGTCTTCCCGGCCTTCGACGTAGTCCGCTCCGGGACCCGGCGCGAGGAACTGCTTCTGGAACCGGAGACCCTGCAACGGGTATGGACCCTGCGCCGCATGATCGACATGCTGCGGCAGAGCGGCGAGGACCCGCTCGAGCCCGTGCTCGAGCGCATGCGCCGCACGCGCAACAACAAGGTGTTCCTCGACACCCTGTCACAGAATATCTAACGGAAGCCGAAGGACGAAGGGCGGGCGCATGGCGCACCCTTCGTCCTTCGGCTTCCGTGCAGTGGAGTATTGGCGCTCATGCGCGAGGAAGAATCTATAGCCCCGTTCACCCTGCCGCCCGAAGACTGGGGCCCCGGGTATCGCCTGTGGCAGGGCGCAATAGCACTGCTCTCGCAACGCGGGCCCGACGGGACCACCTCACTGGTCCGTGTCGCATCTCACCTGTTGATCCTCGTAGTTGTCGTCCTAGTCATCGCGATCAGTCGCTTGGAGTTGCCCAGCTGGGAGATTGGCGTGGTTGACAACCCCGCCCAGGAAGCACAGATAACCCAAGAACTACCCGTTCCGGCCCAAACGGAGATCAGAGCCTTCGGAACACTGGTCCGTTCGGCCGTTCCTGTCACCCTGGCGGCCGAACGCCCGCGCACATCCAGCATCACCACTTACACTGTCCAGGCCGACGATACGTTGTGGGGCATCGCCGTGAAGCTGAATCTGGCTGCCGAGACGCTTATCTGGGCCAACGGCATGGAGGACAACCCGGACCTGCTGCGCCTGGGTCAGGATCTGACCGTTCTGCCCGTCAATGGCGTCTTGCATACCGTGATGAAAGGCGACACGCTGGAGAGCGTCGCCAAGAAGTATAAGGCCAAGCCGGAGGATATTGTCAGCTTCGAGAACAACCGTCTTGATGCCAAGAACCCCGCCCTGGCCGTCGGTACGAAGGTTATTGTCCCGGGCGGTACCAAACCTCCGACCGCCAGCCAGCTCGCCAGTACCAACAGCCAGGCGCCAATCGTACGCGGCCACTTCGTTTGGCCTACTTCAGGCAGTGTCACGCAGTTCTTCTGGGCCTACCATCATGCAATCGACATTGCCGCCTGGATCGGCAACCCGGTCAAAGCGGCCGACGGAGGCACCGTCATCGCCGCGGGGTGGAACAACACCGGCTACGGTAACATGATCCTCATCGACCATGGCAACGGTTTTGTGACCCGCTACGGCCACCTCAGCAAGATCTCTGTACGAGCGGGGAGCGTCGTTAAACAGGGCCAACTGATTGGGTTGATGGGCAGTACCGGCCACTCGACGGGCCCGCATCTGCATTTCGAGGTTATCTACGGTGGGGTAAGCCGCAACCCGTTCACCTATCTGCCCTGAGCCAGACGGCGCGGTCCTCGTTTCCCCGTCTACGGCGCGACCACCTCCACGATCACTTGCGCTACCACTGCCTGGTCATTCGTGTCATAGACTATCAATCGCAGGCTGTAGGGGCCCGGGGCCAGGGCCGTCGTGTCCCAGATCCCGAGCAAGTCGCCGAGCGCCGGCGCCGGTTGGAACTGGAGCGCGGCAACTTCCTTCCAGGCCTTGGGCGCCGGCCTGATCCCCGGCGCATATTGCAGCCAGTAGCTATGGAACTGCGAGCCGGCCGCGATACCGTTGATAGGCACTGCGCCGGAGACCTGCACGTTGGGCAATGGCTGTGTGATCGCAGCCTCGACAGGAGTCGTTGCCTGCCCCCCAGGCGTCGCCGTGGCTGTGCTAGTCGCGCCGGCCGGCGTGGCCGTCGGCTCAACCGGCTGCGGGGTGTCGGTCGGCCCAGGTGGAAGCGGGGTCGGCGTATCGGCCGGCGCCGGCGTGTCAGTGGCGGTCGCCTCCGGCGTAGGCGTCGATGTATCGGCCGGGGTGGGCGACGGCTCCAGGGTCGGCGAAGGTGTGGGAGTGGGCGCTTCCACAATCACGTGAACCGCGTTCGAGACGGCAACCGGGTTCTGCGGGCGCTGCGGATCGTAGGCTGCAAGGCGCAGGCTGAAATCGCCGGCGCCGTCATGCTTGCTCACGTAGGCCGGAACGTCCCAGTCAACCAACCAACCGTCCACATCGCCTTGTTTCTGGCCGGTCAGCGTTCCCCAGCCGATAGGGCTTGGTCCCACACCATATTCCACACGCCAGACCAATGGCTCGGGCAGATGAGCCCGCCCGGTCACTTGCACTATCCCGCCTACCTGGCTGCCATCCACCGGCCCCTTGAGTTCCAGTTCCGGCTGGAAGGCGTACTTGGGCTGCTCCAGGTTCAGCTGTGGCATACCGTGCGCTTCGGCCCATTTCTGATAGCGTGCTGGGAAAACCATTACGTCGCGCGTTTCAACCCGGTCGGGCGGCGTCGATTCGGTTGCCAACAGGCCCGTGACCTTGTCGATGCGCAAGCGCTGGTGAAGATCGAAGCGTGCCGGCAGAGGGCCATGCCCGGCGGCAAAGACTTCCTGCCGTCGGTTCGGGCAGGCCTCGCTGGGCAAAGTGCCCGTGTCCGCGCAGACCTCCAGATGCTGAATGCCTTGCGGTTCGGTGAAAGCGCGCCCGGGCGTTCCCTCCAAGCTGCGGCGCATCACGTTCTGCCAGATAGGAGCAGCGCCCACCGAGCCCGCCGTCTGTTTCATCGGTTTGTAGTCGGCGTTGCCGACCCAGACACCGATGGCCAGATCAGGAGTGTAGCCGAGAGTCCAGGCATCGCGATAATCGTTGGTTGTGCCTGTCTTGGCCACCGACGGCCGGTCGGGCAGGCTCAGCGTCTCAGCGGCCGCGCCGAACGCCGGGCGGCGAGCTTCCTTATCCGACAGGATCGACGTGACCTCGTAAGCGTACTGCGCGTCCACTACGGGCTGAGCCGGGGCCGGTGTGACCAGGGGCGCCGCGCCCGGCTGCTTGGATGCCGCCTGGCAGCCCTGGACGGCGCCTGCGGCTGCCCCACCCCACACCAGCTTGCCGTCAGGCCCGATGATACAGGCGATGGGCGTCAGGGGCGCGCGCACGCCCCCATTGGCCAGCGTCGCGTAGGCGCCGGTCATTTCCAGGAGAGTCACTTCGCCGCCACCGAGAGTCAGTGAAAGACCATAGTCGGGGCGGGTCAGAGTGGTAATACCCAGACGGCCGGCCATGTCCTTCAGCCGGTCCAGCCCAACGTGCTCCAAAGTCTTGACCGCCGGGATATTGTACGAGTTGGCCAGCGCCGAACGGACGGTCACCAGCCCATGTTCCTTGCCATCATAGTTGCCCGGTATATAGGGCGGGTTGGCGCCGTCCGGGAACTGAGTCTTGACGTCCATAATGACTGTGGACGGCGTCCAGCCACCCGGCGCCTCCACAGCGCTAAAGGCATCCGACGCCGGGGTGGCATCCTTTGGCGCCGGGACGGCAGGCATCTCGAAGGCGGCCAGGTAGGTGATGGGCTTGATCGAAGAGCCGGGTTGGCGCGGCGCAACGGCCATGTTGATCTGGCCGCTGATCTCGTCATTATGAAAGTCGGCGCTGCCCACCATGGCCAACACCTCGCCGGTCGCGGGGCGGACCGCTACCAGCGCACCGTCAGTAGCGTTCTGGCCCTGGGCCTGCAGCTTCGCTACTTGCTTGGCGACCTCATCCTCGGCCGCCGCCTGGATTTTCGGGTCCAGCGTGGTGTAAATTCTCAGCCCACCCTTGGACATCAACTCGGGGCCGATCTGCTTTTCGACCAGGTCACGGACGTACAGCACGAAATGGGGATGTTCCATCGTGTAACTCTGCTGCAACGGCCGCAACTTGAGGGGCTCTTTATACGCCGCATCTGCCAGGTCCGACGAGATATAGCCGTGCTTGACCATCAGGCCAAGGACAACTCCCTGGCGCTTCTTGACCACTCCGGGGGTCCCATCGGCATTCCACAGCTTGGTATAAGGGTCATAGTAGGCGGGCGCCTGGGGCAAGCCGGCCAGCATCGACGCCTCAGCCAGGTCGAGGTCCTTGGCGTGTTTGCCGAAATACGTTTCCGAGCCGGCTTCAATGCCGTAGGCCAGGTTGCCGTAATAGATCTCGTTCAGATAGATCTGTAGTACCGTGTCTTTGGAATAGCGGCGCGTGATTTCGGCTGACAGGATGGCTTCCTTCAGCTTGCGTGAAAGCGTCCTTTCCGAAGACAGAAAGGTGAGCTTGACCAGTTGCTGCGGGATCGTGCTGCCGCCCGGCCCCGAAAGAAGGTCGCGATCGCGCACGGCGTAATAGAGCGCACGCGCCATGCCCACCGGGTCCACCCCTGGGTGCTGGTAAAAGTTGGGGTCCTCGGTGGCGATTGTGGCGTCCTTGAGGTTCTTCGAGATCTCATCCACCATCACCATTGTGCGACGGCCATGGGAGGGATCGGCGATCTCGTTAAGCAGATTGCCCTGCCGGTCAAAGATCTGCGTCGAGGCGAAGGTGTTGGCGCGGGCTTCCAACTCGTCGGGGTTTGGCAGCGCCGCGGCGATGCCGGCGTAGCCAAAGAGCAGACCACCGAAAGTCATGCAGGTGACCAATAAGAAGATAATCCCGGCGCCGAGCACGCCCCCGCACCCCCGGCGTTGAGCAGGGGGCCTGGGCCGGCGACCGGCGGGCGGCGGGGCCGCGTTGTTTGGGCCTGGCGCCCCTGGCCGGCCGTACGGTTCGGGGGCAGGCGCGGGCGTCTGGGCCCTGGCTTGTAGGGCCGGCGTTGGCGCCCGCCCGTGTGGCTGGTAGTAACCCATTTATAATGAATCCCTTCAGATGAAAATCCAAGTCTGGTATAATACCAGACTGGTATGAATGCAACAACCCTAAGACGCCTTCTGTCGCCGAAATGTTTCATCGCGGGTGGTTGCGAAAGCGGGGGATGATCTGGGTTTAGAAAGACAAGAAACAGGTTTCAGGCACAAACCTGGTGTCTACTGGAAAAGGCTGCCCCAAATCGCCGGGGTGACCAAACGGTCCGCTTAGTCGTCCACGGTCTCTCCGCTGGGGATCTCCAGGTCTTCGAAACACGTCGCCCTGGCGTGCGGGCAAATCACCACATTGCGGCCAAT
>Ga0209540_10001637_pt1 | contig 16638 bp, 10 predicted proteins | sample BarGraIncu01121A_FD_184501 | JGI IMG/M metagenome (GOLD analysis project Ga0209540, IMG submission 184501) | Arctic peat soil microbial communities from Barrow, Alaska - Barrow Graham LP Incubations 011-21A (SPAdes) (version 2) | ecosystem: Environmental > Terrestrial > Soil > Wetlands > Peat... | reverse complement strand
AGTATAAATTTTGATTGTAAATGGCTGCTCCGCTACTCAAGGCTGAATACTCTCTATCTCGGAAATAAAGCAAAAAAGAACATAGAAGAAATCAGGAATTTACCCGAACTAAGGAATTTGACAATTAGAGGTATCAAACTTAAAAGTTTTGCGTTTTTTCGCGAAAGAAATCTGGAATCGCTTGCGATTCACTTTTGCGGTATGCAGGATTTAAGCTCTTTGCGAGATTTTCATAGCCTCAAGCATTTGGAATTGTGGAGGATTATGAAACTGGAGGATATTTCGTTTATCAGCACATTATTGGGCTTAGAATCATTGAGTTTACAAGATTTAAAACACATAACATCGTTGCCGGATATGTCAAGATTGGTGAATTTAAACGATATCAAATTGTATAATGTTCCGGTGAAACTAGAAGAGGTGCCGGAGCATTTGAGGTCAATGATGCATCGTTACGATGGGACAAGCTTTTATGATTAATTTTATTAGGTAGCTTCAAGATCAAAATGACTCGCTCGTTCCCCATGCACACAAAGGAGACCCAATCCCATGGATAAAACACTCGAATACTACAATCAGGCAGCGCAGGACTACACGGCAGATACCATCAACGCCGACGTCAGCAAACTATACCCATTCTTTCTCACACACCTGCCCCCGAACGCCTTCATCATGGACCTCGGCTGCGGCCCGGGCCGTGACAGCAAATATTTCCTCGACAAAGGCTACCGCGTCTTATCCATAGACGGTTCCCAAGAATTCTGCAAACTCGCCTCTCAATTAACCGGTCAGGACGTACTTTGCCAGACCTTCGAAAACATCGACTTCACAGAAGAATTCGACGGAATCTGGGCGTGCGCATCAATCCTGCACGTCCTAATGAGCGACCTCCCAAAAGTTATCTCCAACATATCGCGCGCACTCAAAAAGGGCGGGTATTTCTACGCGTCCTTCAAGTATGGGGAATATGAGGGGGAGCGGAACGGGAGATATTTTGCGGATATGACGGAAGAAAGATTTGGGAAATTAATTGAGTCGTTTGGGGAGTTGGAGATTGTTGAGACGATGGTTACTGGGGATGTCAGGGTTGGGAGAGAGGAGGAGAAGTGGTTGAATGTGGTGGTGGAGAAAGGAGGATAATTCGATGTCTAAATATTGAAGAAAGTTTTCTCAATCTTTTTAGCCAAATGTTACATTCTTATCAATTGAGTTGAGGTGGTTTTATGCTTCTGGAATATTTTATCCAATATATTAAAGAAAGTCGTCACGTATCTGATAGTACTGTTAAACATTATCTTACTGGTCTTAATACAATAAACACTCTTTTAGGTAAATATAATTATCCTATAACAAACGTCTTCAATGTAGCAAATGCTGATGAATTGAAATCCATCAAACAGTTTATACTTTCAAATGAAGAATTTTTAATAAAAGATGCTATCGGTCATAATATGTACAGTGCGGCATTCAATCATTTCTATAATTTTGCCTACGAAGACGAAATGTTTTTTCAGACGTCGCTATGCAAAATGGACATTATTGTACCAAAGCCCGATCAAAGAAACATTACTCATTCTTCATGGAAAAGAAATCAAATTATTATCACGCAGACAATTATAGCTGCTCAATATGGTTGCGAGCAAGATTCGTCTCATAAAACTTTTACAGCAGCTGCGACTGGGAATCCATATATGGAAGGACATCATTTGGTTCCATTACAGTACCAATCATATTTTGATAACAGTATTGATGTTTATGCCAACATTATATGTTTATGCCCAACGTGCCATCGACTTTTACATTATGGAACTAAACCCGAAAAATCTTACGTCATAGAGAAATTATTTGATAAACGATACGAAAGATTTTCGAAGACTGGCATAGATATTTCAAAATATAATTTGTTACAGCTTATATTATAATAAGATAAGTATATATGAACAGGAGAAAATTCCAAACCAAATAAAATTATTCCTGTTTCATAAAAATGTTATTGTATTAGCAGTTCTTCACCTTCATCAATGATTTCTTGGTATTCTTTTTTTGCTGATTCCGTGTAATAAATATATAAAATTATTTTTGCTCTGGACATTGCAACATAATTCAATGCACGATTTTGAGCTGATTTGAATCCATCAACATCAATTAGGAAAACAATTTTTGATTCTAGCCCTTTGAATGATTGAATCGTAAAATAGTTTAACGACCTCTTTCCCATATCTGAAATACTTGAAACCTCGTTTATCTCCAATGCGCATAGCGAAGATTTTTTAGAAACAGAAGAATTGCATAACTTGTTTTTCGATAATATAACAAATTCGTTTGGCATTACTCCTCCAGCAAGCAGCGACTGGATTTCTGTTTTAAGCATCGTAATCAAATCATTTTCTGTCAAATACGCTTTTGCTACAACTTTGGGTCCAGATATTTTCATATGTTTAGCTGGAGGGACAAGCGTCATTACCGCCGTTCTCCTTCCAATTTGTTCTGTGTTTCTGCAATTTTGCGATAATGAAAATAAAAATGGGGAATATGTTTCAACTAAATACTCCCATGCAAAATCATATGCTTCGCTTCTGTTAAATAAATTTTGATTCGGATCCAAAAACATCAGCCATTTCCCATTGCTCAAACCATTTACTAAAAAAGAATTCAACACCTGCCAGACATTGGCATTCATTAAATCTTGAGCTTCATCAATAATCATATAATCATATTTTTCATTTGCAGTTAATATATTATTGAAAACTTCTCTCAAACTCTCAAAGTCATATGTATACAAATCATCTCTTACTAATGATTTTTGTAACAAACTATGATACGTTCCAACAAACGAGTCTCGTAGGTCAGTTCCCGCTAGAGAATTCCGCGCGTATTGCGCCATATTTCGATTAAAGCATACATATAGCACTCTTTTCTTTTGAGCAATTATTTGTCTTACTTTTTCTAATGCAAGCACGGATTTCCCCGTGCCCGCAACTCCTTTTATTATTACTCGAGGATTTTGCGTCGCCGCATCAAGAATATCGTATTGTTCATCTGTCAATTCTAACATTTGCTTATCCAAATGTTGAATTTCAAGACTCATTGATGGCACAACACGAAAATCACCGCGAAGCAGATCCACGAGCCTGAGTATTTGCTGTTCATTTAGAGTAGAAGATGATGCTCCATGTTTATGTTTTTCCTGTTCATCCCAATAAATAAGTGTTTCATTAATAAATTGTGGGAAATCAGTAAGATTTTTTTTGCAGTCAAACATTACTTCCGTTACCAAATCATTGCCATTACCCGTGAATTTACACTCTGGAAACACAACCGCGTACCCAACCAAAAAATGTGATTCCTCGGAAAAACAGCCATATGTATCAGAGAGATAATTTTTCAGTGCATACGCGCAGTCCTTAGATTGCCTAAAAGGATCTTTTATTCTATTGTGGTTTGGATCGTTAGATTGTATCTGCCTTTTACTAGCGGAAAACCATTCGCCTTCTCTTCTGTATATTTCTTGCCCACCTTTAACTTCAATGCAAAGTATACCTCTCCTAGTTATCACCAAAAAATCAACTTCCGCAATCAACTTGCGTTTCTGATTCTTTTGTAATAGAGAGTGCATAGCAATTCCTTTAATTTTATCTTGTGAAAGCCAGTTGAATACCAATCTCTCACCATCAAGTCTTGGATCTATTTGATCGATATAGTTAGGAATCATCTTTGCCATATTTACACCTCAAATAAAATTCTTGAAAAAAGCAATTTCCTTGTCATCTGGCAAACCAACAACTGATGCACGATCCAATAAGCAATTTGAGTTCTCACAACTTGTTTCTGGCAAGAGTACACATGCATGACATGCGGCATAATTCAACGCCTTATAACCCTGATTTAATGATTCAATACATATTGGATCATTTGAGCACCAGGAAGCAGTTTCAAGCAGAGAACGGATTGTAGTATCAATTCTGTCAATTTCTCCTTCCCTAACTAATCCTCCAAGGCTACCATCACTATCTGACGTAGCCGTATATATTAGAATACCGCTCATCTTTTCCTCGGACTCCGCATATGTTGAGTATATTTTTTCTTTTAGCGATGCCGTAGCATACCCACATTGAGCAGTTAATTGACGTATCATAAGATGTGCAAATGTATGTAAAAAAACATATCTTGGATTAGCTGATATAAACATTTGGTTTTGAATCCATGATCTTTTAAATCTACCACCCATTTTTCCATAATGAAGGCACGCGCGAGCTTCCCATTCCGAGATTGCTATTTCATCGAACTGAATAAAAATACCTTCCCCAAAAAGTTCTGTAGCAGGCAGCCAATTAAGTGGACGCTTAGAAATCGGAGTAAAAGATCGATCGTATATACCTTTAACCTTGCGCTGATTTTCATCCGCTTCATAAGTAGGCAAAATTCTTCTGAATCCTTGCAGAACCATTACTTCCCTTAACCTTTTAACAAACTTAATTTGAGAAATCAAACTTTGAAATTGTTCCGGAACACCTGCACTTTCAGTTTTAAAATATGCTTCATCAACATTTTGATGACAAAACGCTTTATATTCATCAATGCGTAAAGATTGATCGGTTACTTCATTATCTTCATCGTTCTTGCGGTATTTTCTAAATGCTTCTCTGATAAACAGTTCTTTTGTACAACCATATTCATTGCAAGCTTGATTAAAATGCTTGTCAAGTCTGCGATATAAATCTTTTTCATCATCTTCATCAAATATATCTAATAATAGCTGGTTATGTTTTCCCAATATTTTAAGAATCTTCGAGCTCCAAGGAGGGATCGTCAGTGCACTTTCATTCACTGGATAATATACATTATTGGCGCTTCTTTGCATCGTGCGAAGTTGTGCGGTACAATCTTCAGGATCACGGTACCAGTGCTTTTTTTCATCGTCAATTAGCCACGGCATCGTCCCCCTGCATTTCAATCCTTTTAATGCATCTTTCCCCATGCAACCTTCCATAGTTACACTTGCTTTGCAATAATTACAGTTAATATGAATACTATCCAATCCTCCGGTAGATCCTTTATACTCCATAAATAGCTGTGGATTTTCACATATACCATTTTTGCGATGTACCCACCATTCATATGGAAAATCATCAAGATGTCCATTTAGACATGACATGATAAATCTTGACGGAATCAGTACTGATCCACAATTTTGACAGTATAGAAAACTATTGAAATCACTTTTATTGTCAGTTTTTTTACTTATTTTATAATAGTCATCAAGCTCGTGACATTTAGAACAGTAGTGCATACGAGGAAAACGATAGACTGGTATACTAAAAAAATGTCCATCAACTGCATCTTGTGAAGACACTTGATAAAAAAAATCTTTACCAAGCATTTTTTCAAGGTTATGTTCTCTTATTTTGGCATCTTCTGGGAGGTTTGCCACATACCAACTATCTAAACCAGCCATAATTCCTGATAGACGCGGAAAATCCGCAATTGCACCGCTTCCGAATGTTGTTACTGTTTGCGTTCTGCGCAATTCTCCTGCTATTTTATTTGAAGATTTAGCCTTTTTAATTCCTGGTGGCATAAATTCACTCCTTGGTTGTTACTTTCACTGTTGTTTCCACGCTTCTCATTGTATTAAGCACTCTAAATCTGCTGTCTTCTTTATAGTCCGGATCGAACAAAGTATCGCTTTCGCTTCTTCCTCTAGTCTTTTTATACCAAAGATGATCTTTTCTATAAGCTTTGGTTTCCCATTTTTCCTCGATTTCATCAAGTTCAGTGGAAACATTCCCAACTTCATCAGGATCTACAATTTTAACGTAATTAAGAATATATGCTCTAATATTTGCAAGTCCTTTGATTTTCCTATTAAATCGAGCGGCCGATGCATCACAACGAAGCTCTTCAATTAAATATCTACATAGAATTACATATAATGTATGAAGAGCGCGATCTCTTGCTCTATCAGAAAAGGGAGTTACACTTGTAGCCTCAACATATTTGTAAAATGTGTTGTGGTATTGTGTAAACTGCTCATAGTGAGAACGGTCTCTGGATTTCGCCTGATTATATGTCGTAACAACAAGTCCAGGAGTCTCGCGACCTACACGACTTGTTGCCTGAATATATTCCGCTGTTGATTTTGGTTGTCCAACTACGACCATAGCACCAAGCCGAGCAACATCAACACCTACAGATATCATATTTGACGCAAGTAAAAAATCATAAGGCTGTGGATCGTTTTCATTACTACTATATGGAATTTTAAGCTCGTTTTGTATTACATCTCCAATATTTTCGCTCTTTTCTCGGCTTGTAAGTTCTTTATAATTTGCATATGTATCTCTGCATTTTGTCATAGGATAAAGTTTAGCAAATTTTCCCCACTTCAAATACTTAAATCTATCCTGAATGTCATCCACTACACGAACAATCGCACCACCCAGTTCTCTCAAGGTGTTAAAGTAACCGGTAATTGTCCAGAATGAATCAATCACTTTTTCTTCATATCCAAGTTCAACCAAATATCTTGAAGCAAAAAGAAGTGCTGACATTACTCTAATCATCATCGTTGTTGGGCTTGTTCCGATTGCCATGCAACCAATGTACATTCTCGCAGGCTTTTGCGTCTTATTTGATACTTCTGCAAAAAAAGAGTCATTGATATCTAATCCCTGAGGAGGAAATTGAGTAAAATCAGAAGCATATAGCGCATTTATTTGTTCTTTCGCATTTCGAATTGTCGCAGTTGATGCAATAACTTTAGGGGAATGACCATTAGACTCACACAATTTTTTTATAGCCGCTTCATAAAGACCCGTAATTGTGCCAAGAGGCCCAGAAATAAGATGCAATTCATCTTGTATTATTAATTCTGGGGGAAGTACTGCTTGATTTATCCCAAAAAGATTCCCCGTGTTTTCGTTTAGTGCAATCTGTGCAAATTTATCCACTGTTGCGACTATATATGTCGGTCTGTGAATATAAATTTCTTCGTCAATTAAATATATTGGGAGTCCATTCTGAAACGGACATGTAGGGTTAGCACATTTGATAAGCATGCGCTTATTTGCTTCATTACATTTATAAAACGGTAATTCACTGGGTATATTCTCACCACACCATGGACATTTTTTGATCTGTGTAGGATTACCAGAATCAGGATATTTGTCTGCTTCTCCATTTAAGAAAGCTGCTGCAACATTAATATAATTGGGAGTTAAACCCATCCCCGCCCATAATCCTATTCCAATTTCTCCGCCAGGAATCCGTTCTTCTTTCCTAATGAGCTCACATGCGCAAATTAACGCGGAAGCTCTTTCGAATTGTTGAAATGAAAGCAACCTTAAGGTATATCTCATTAGAACTGTGACTCCGTTTCCACTATCTCCGTTTCGTATTCTTCTTAAGAAAATTACATAGGCAGCAATTCCGAGATATGCTTCAGTTTTTCCACCGCCTGTAGGAAACCATAATAGATCGACTAGTTTTCTTTCTTCGCTTTCTGGTTCGGAAAAGGAAGATATTTCCTGCAAGAAAAATGCCAATTGAAAGGGATACCATTTAATTTTTTCATCCGAATCATATTTGTTCGAATTAATTAACATTTGTTTTCTTTGTGTAAACATTGCCTTATTTGCTAGTGCAAATGCTCTGTACACATCTGGCTTTTTTAGTTCACTGATTGATTTTTCAATTCTGTTGAAAGTAGTCCTACATTTTTCAATGTTCTTGATGGCCGCTTCATGCAATGGTTCAACTATTTCTTCTTTCTCTTGTCTATCAATCCAGGCTTTGTATAGAACGGTTAATTTTCTCAGTCTAACTATTATTGTTTCGACTGGTGCCTCAGACAAAAACTTCATTTGTAAAACATCATCTTCAAATAAAGTTGCTGGCATCATTTGTTTTATCTCATACATCGGCAAAAATGAAGTCTTTAAGACTGTTGGATTTCCCTTATCATCTGTCTCCCAATTGACCGCACACCCATGTCCCGATGCATAACTTCCGCACCTGCTGTAAAGCAAATCCAACTCTACAATCTCAGGGTCTTTGTTTAGTCTAATATTTTTTCTGACATCTGTGAATGCATAATCTTCTTCAGACGATATTTGAATCCATGGTTGGAAAAACGCATATGCACTTTCTTCTTTATGGTCATATTTTTCATTATATTCATTAATCATACTTACAGTTATTGTACTGCTTTTATCTTCATATATTTTATGAAGCAAAATATTGAGAGTTAAGCCTTCACTTATGTTGTATTTTTCACTTTTTCCGACTATTAAAAAAGTGGTATCAATAATAATTGGGGTAGGTTCAATTTTCTCTCTTTTCCAAAATTGAGCTTTATCTTTATATTTTTTGTCCTCAAATCCAAGTATTTCTTGTGCTTCTTCCTTAGATAGAGATGCATATTTCGCCGCAAAGCTACTAATTGAAAATGTCTTGGTATTCGGAGCAAGCGAAAATGATAAGCCAAAAGATGCTGGATTTCTTCCGTTACATAAGGCAATGGAGTCTTCTTCGTCTAGTTCACCAATATCATCAGCGGGGCTTTGCGTGACAAAATCGGCTTCACTTGACTGAGGATAAAGCTTGCCGGTAATGTAAAAATCGAGCGGGTTTTCGTCGCAAATAATCTCATCATCAGATACGGGTCCGATAAAATCTTTAGCCATAATATCAAGTAAAACGTCACGAGCCTCATAATACTTACTTAAATCCATTTGATCACCTCTTCAATAAATGTCGTAATTTAAGTGCCCGATTCCGTTAAATTTTATCCAACACCAAACCGAATATTGAGTTTTTGATCCGGCTGGGTTATCCGCAATATATGTAAGTACATCAGAAACATACAATTTATCAATGTATGCCGGCATATCTGATCTTGTTTTAGGACGAACCAGCGATTTAAGATCGTCAGAAAAATTTTTCGTAACAATACCAATTACTGTTTGCACATCGCATTCGCTATGCACAATATTATAACCATAAAATGGAGAATATTTATCCTTTATTAGAAGAATCTCATCACCAATCTTTACATTATTTTGAATATATGTTTGATTTTTGCTTTGGAATGATGATTTATCCGCATCTTGTTTTGTGATAAATTCAAAATGTGATAATTTTGAATTCAAATATTTCCCCCAGCGTTCTCTTCCAACTTTTTTATATTCTCTGTTGGTTGTCAAATCGGAAAGAAACAAGGCGTGCTTGGGGCGCGTGATTGCTACATACAAGGCTTTATACTCACCCATTTCATTTTCGTTTTTTGCAAGTCCTGCAACAAACGATCTATCTAGAATCACAGATTGATATTCGCGACCTTTTGCTTTATGAATGTTTGATACAATTATATTACTATCACAATTCATTCGAAAAATAGTATCATCAATTTTTGAAATTTTAATTGCCCGTAACAATTCATCTACACACAATGAGTCTCTTTCGAGCCGCATAATTTCTTTGAGTCTGTTCCATATTTGGGAACCATCTTTATGATTGCTATTTACCTTTTCGGAGAATATCTTTATAAATTTCTCCTCAGAGATTGTTTTTTCATTATAATCGCAAAATATATTTGCAATCCATGCTGCATAGTTATCAAAGGAGTCATATACATTTATCGAATGTGGAATATTATTTTGCCACAGATTTGAAGACAGATTCAATACCTCAGCATTATTTCTGCATATTAAGCATACTTTCTCAGCATTGCGTATTCTATTGAGATCTTCCTCAGTAATCTTCGTCGAAGTTTTTTCATAAACTGTGATATCCGAAAGAAGTCTAATTGTAGCAGTTACAGTTTCATTCTTATCATTTTCAAGAATTGATTTTCTTAAGTCAGTTGAAATTACTTTGAGGTCATCTGTTTGACGATGGTTATAATCCAATTCGTAAAAATGTGCTCTATTCTGAAATTGACGATAAAGGCTATTATAGAACTGTTCAGAATCCATACCATCTCGATGATTTTTTTGTGTATAATCATATATTGCTTGGCAGGAATCGCCAAACACAGAAATCCCACAATTGTACTTTAAACATGCGCCGGTCATATGTAAAACAAGATCCGCGCGAACGTCAGTTAAATCCTGTATTTCATCAACAAAAAAATGTTCCCATCCCTCAAAAATCCGTTCTCCGAATCTGCGTATTATGTTTGTTGCAATTTCAATACTCTTATCAAAATTTATGTTATCCATCGATACGGCATGCCACCCAGATTTTACAAACTCTTCATTTGCTTCTCCTATTAACCACCACGCGAATGAGTGAAAAGTTCGAACATCTACTTTTCTCAATCCTCTACTTCCGCCTTTTTTGACGAATTCACGTAACCGGTTTCTAATTTCAGCGACAGCAGCATTGGTAAAACACAAAACCATAATTGCTTCTGGGTCAATTTCTAGCTCTGTAACAAGATGGTTAATTCTTTTTATTAATGAGTATGTTTTGCCTGTTCCTGGTCCAGCATTAACAAAGATATTTTCTTTGCTGTCCGCATTAATTATTCCATCCTGTTCAATTGTTGAAAAAGTTTTGAAGATATTCAAGCAAACATCTTTATCAAACAAACCTTGTAGTTTTTGTTTGTCTACATCAGTTATATTCTGGATATTTCCAATTAAAGGAGTATCTACTATAATCGTCGTATTTGTTACTTTTTCTTTTTCATTAATCAAAAAAGCCTCGGTTTCCCTTTGGGGAATATCCTCATCAATTTCTTCTTGAAATCCCGTTAGATCATATTGATCTGTGATTTCAATAAAATCCTCAATTAGACAAATATCCGTTTCGCTCTCATTATTTTTGCGCAAGGCTTCAACCGTATTTATTGTAAAAGTTACTTTGTTAGCGAAATCATTTGTTTCTAGAGGAAGCTGACTAAAAATATTGTCCTTATAATTAATAATCTCTGTTGTTGTAAAAACTGGATAATATGCCGCAGTATTTATCAGAGAGTAGTTATATTGCGAACTTGTGTCAACCATGTCAGGAGAAAAGTTAAAATACTCTTCCTCATCAAATGTCGGCCTACATTTTTCAAAATGTTCACAGTCAATATTTACACATTTACAAATATAACCACTATCAGATAAACCCCAACAAGGATCGTTTTTAGAGTAATTACACAAAGTTCCCTGGCTGACAATTTCATTCTGTAATGCGGACAGCTTATCTGATAAAAAAGCAGCCGAAAAATACTTCAACTTCAAATATTTTAATCGGTCATAATCAACGAGTATTTTGAGATATTCGGCATCAGTTGAAATTCCCTTCTTTATTGGGAAAACATTGCTATTAAAACTAATATTACTTTTTTGCATCATTCTTCACTCTCTATTTGGTAATAAATTTTCAATTCTTCATAGCTCCACACGCGACCTACTTGCTTATGCATTTTATTACTGCTTATTAGGAGTTTGAAAATAAAGTTATGGTCAATATAACACGATAATTTTATATATTCGTCAAAGAAGCCTCTTCCGCTAAATGTAATATTTTCTATAAAAGTCCTATTATCTGCGTTTTCAGAATCAGTAATAAGAAATTTTGCTTCTCTTGCGTTATCTTTGGAACCATCAACTGTAGCAAATGTTAGATTTAATTCTTTACAAGGAATCTTTTGTCCTCTATTAAACAGAGGGAAAAAGGCACCATCACTCAATATTATTCCGATTGGTTTGTTCAGCGCAAACATCCCTGGTCTGGTAGCAATTACTGATGCACCTTTTGCGATATCCCACATTACTCTTTCGGGGTAGAAAACAAGGTCTTCTCCATATATAATTTCAATTTTGTCTCTCAGAGGACGCAATTTACTAGAGCCACCAACGCAGAGAATGCAATCTAAATTTTCTTTATTTAGGCCAGCCTTTTGAATAGCGGCTTCAAGACAATTCAATGCATTTTTTACCTCAGGTTCAACTAAAAGTGAAAAATATTCATAATCCATCGTTTCTCTGACAGAGCCATATTCACCATACCGATTAATTGAGACGGTAATCATGTCTTCGTCATCGCTAAAATCACATTTTGCCTTTTCACATTTAATGAGCAGTTGATCCTTTGTTGCAGCATCAAGTTCATCAAAAGAAATTTGCGGGATTTTGTTTTTTAAAAAACGAGAATGCATCTTTTCAGCCAATTTTTTATCAATATCATTACCTGCAACATTCATTCCTTCAGTAGAAAGTTCATGAATATTTCCGTTTTCAATTTTCAATATAGCAACGTCTAATGTACCTCCGCCCCAGTCAAAAACGGCAACATTTTTACAACTCTTAAGTTTAATGTAGTTACTACAAAAAGCTGCTGTAGGTTCACTGACAAACATACTTATTTCAATTCCAGCTATTCTAGCTGCAGATCTTAATTTGTCTCTTTTTATTGCTGAAAAGCCCACTGGCACAGCAACAACTGCTTCATCAACAATATTTTCTCCATCCGTCTCGATTCGTTTTTTCAGTGAAGAAAACAATTCGGCTGCTATTTCCACAGGGGTCCATTTTTTTCCCGCAATTATCCATTCCTTTTCCGAATCTAGGATAGATTTTATTGAATAAAAATATTCATATTCATCAATCATGCTGTTTCGACGATCTTTTGCCTCCCTTCCTGTAATAACAAAACCTGTGGTTTTGTTAACTGCTACTATTGAAGGCATTGGTCTTCCTTCATCATCTCCATAATGAATCTCTAACAAACTGTTTGTATCTATTCCAGTTAGTGAAAATGCCGCACAATTTGTTGTGCCAAAATCTATTCCAAACCAGCTGAATTTCTTCTCCACACCAAACACCTCATAAATCACCTGTTCTCTATATCTATTCCATTTTTAGATAATATTTTGAATATTTCTTTCATTTGTTGACGCATATTCTCTCCTAATTCAACATCCATTTCCATTTCCAATGCATCTTTAAAATCGCAATATTCACCTTTAAGTTTAGAGGCTATCATATTCAAATGCTCTTGTTGCGAACTCTTCTTATTTGATTCATAAATATTCAAGATGGATTTTTGCTTCATAATTTTTTCATCTCTATCGTGTAGAGCATCCTCTTTATCTTTATTTTCTGCTATCAATTTCGTTTTTTCAATCAACAAACGTTCAGCTCTCTCGTTTGTTACCTGTATCACGGATTTCACTTGTGAAAGTTCTTCTTTTAGAACAGAATATTCGTTTTGAACACTTTGGATAAAAATATTTTGTTTTTCAGAATCCCTTAGCAGTTTAAAATAATCCTTTTCTATAGTTTCAAAATAATGGGCCGCCTCGATTAAGACTTGTGCATTAATAATTTTCTTTTTTTCTTGCACTTGTCCAGTCGATTGCGTTGGTTTGTCTATCAAAATTGGTTCTATAGATTTTTCTGATACCCATTGTTGAACTTTTTTTGCTCTTTTCGATTCTTTGCTGCTTTTAGGAGAAATAACCTCAAGAGATTCCTTTATTAGCGCAGTAAAGCTCTTAATGAGATTTGGGTGCAACTCATAAGCAGAAAGCTCCGGTAACACTGCATCATCGGAAAGGGGAATAATAAAATACTTTTCTATACTTTTAGCACAACTCCCGAATTTTTTTCCTTCCTTGTTTTTTGAAAGATGTGGTATGTCTTTGATTATGTTTTCAATGTCGATTTTGTTCATAGTTTTATGGTTTATCAGACATGTAAAAACAGAAAGCGCAACTTTAAAGGAAATGCCATTTTCATTATTATTAAATGCACGACCATTTCTTATAAAGGAGTAACAATCATTCTCCGCTTTTGAGAGAGCCCAGTCAATGACTGGCTTCATACCAATGAATGAAAAGCCATTGAATACATATTTCTCCGCACAAACTGAATAACCTTCTTCATTTAGCAGTTCAGTAATTAACATGCAGTACTCTTCTTTTTTTGCATTAGATGCGTCAGATTTTTTTTCAATTGCCACCAATTCGTCTAACTTTTGACAATCCACGAACAATACCTCCTTTTTGAATATCGCTAAATATCAATATTATCACTAATCTTCAAGTATCCTAAAGCATTCAAGCATGAATTCTGCCATTGATTTGATCACTGGTATTGTTACAGAATTTCCAAATTGCTTGTACTTTTGGGCATTAGTAATCTTTTGTGGAAACTCAAATCTATCAATACCATTCTCGTCAATGAATGCATAATTAATAAATCCTTGCAATTTTCCCCATTCGGTAGGCGTCATAAATCGGACACACTGATCATTCAATTGGGTCCTTTTTCCTATTATAGTCATGCCAGGGATTTCTGGGCGTACATCTATAACCAAGTTTCGCTCTTTACCCGAACCTCCTGTTGCAAGCAAAGTATTCGAAACCGGATTCTCAATCTCAGGGGTGTTTACTATTCTATAACCAAATCCGTTTCCATTTCTTCTTTGTCTTTCTTCATGTTTTACAAGCGTATTTAAATAGCCGGATGACATATAATACTTCGGGTCTATATTTCTCTCGAGTACTTCATTAAGATTGTTGTAGAGGATTTCATCCCTCTGTTGTGGAAGTAGTTGTGGTAACAATTCAACCAACTCCCCATAAAAGGCTCTATCAAATCCAACAATATATGTACGGGGCCTGTTTTGCGGAACACCAAATCTCCTCGAATTTCTAATAAACTCTCTTGTATTGTAAATCAAGGCGTTATCAGCTCCTCTGCTTACCCCTATTATTTTATAATTCAGGTCACAATCAAGAGTCTCAATAATTTGTTTAAATGTTTCTCCTCTATTATGTGTAACTAAATGGTCTACATTTTCCAAAAACAGCGCCTTTGGGTGTGTTCTTCTAATTATGTCGGCAATATGCCCAAATATTATTCCTTTTGTCTCGTTATAAAAGCCTTCTTGCAAGCCTGCTCTACTGAATGTTTGACAAGGAAATCCTGCTAATAATACATCATACTCAACAGATTCTAAACTAACCTTAAATGCTTCACTCGTTATATCATTTTGTGGATTTTCTCCGAAAAGGTGTTCATAAGTAGAACATGCATACTTATCTATTTCGGCTGATAACAAATTGCGAAAATCTCCTGCAAGTTCAAATCCTCTTCTAATTCCACCTATTCCAGAGCAAAGATCAATTGTCCTATATGGCATTTATCAACTCTCCCTTAGAATTTTCTCAATTTTGTCAGCACATTCCCTCGTATTATTTATAATATCTTTACCCCAGAACCGCAAAACAGTCCACCCCTTATTTCTTAGAATGTTGTTTACTTCATTGTCGCGTTCTATGTTTCTCTCTATTTTAGTAATCCAAAAAACTTGATGGGTCTTAATCTCTCTTTTTTTTTCCTCCCAATTGTATCCATGCCAAAACTCACTATCACAAAAAACAATCAGTTTCTTTCTTATGAAAACTATGTCAGGTTTGCCCTCTATGCTCTTCTTATTTTTCCTATATCTAAGCCCTCGGTTCCAAAGCTCTTTGCAAAGGATACGTTCAATTTTTGTTCCTTTACACTTCACCTTACTCATATTGCAGCTTATTTGCTCCTGAGTTTTTTTCATTCTTCTCAATTCCCGCTTATCTTGTATTTAAGCAATTGGGTTACAAAGAGTTTTTCCGATTACATTTAATTTTTTCAAATTTTATTATGCGCTTTCCGACTATTATTGTATCTCAAATTTATAAAGTGTATACAAATTAAGGTTAATAACTCTAGGCGAATTTTCTACGATTATTCGAAATTTGAAAACATTTCCGTAGACTCGATTCAGTCTGTCAAAAATTACTTCTTTACAAATTCGTATGCATTCTCTTGTCCATCTGTGTTGGAATTGAGAAGGCAACGGATTTTCGAAAAATTTGCTGGTTATACTTCGTATATGCAATTATTGAGGTGCTTGTAGATACTTGAAAGGGCTTTGGTTGCCATGACTTTTCAGTACCCAGTGTAGGTTCTAGAATATTTCATATACGATGTTGGCTTGGCGAGCGGTTGAATTAAATTTTCAAAGTACGACTTCTTTTTTCAGAATAGAAAATAAGCTCTCGTTCCACGAAATTTTTCAATCACCCGACACAAGCTGAAATCTGCTTCCAGCCTCAATCAAGTTATAACTTTGTCATTATAATGGAAATCATCTACCCACCCCTAAACACCCACAACCCCGCCCTCGCCCGTGAGATCCCCGTATAATTCAAATATCTCGCCACATCCTCCCCACCAACCTCCGGATCGATCAGGAATATGATTTTCGCGTCGAGGCCTTTGAAGCTGTAGATTGTGCAGTGGTGGATGCTGGTGTCCTGGAGGTTGGCGATGTTGGCGGCTGAGATGGGCTGCATGGAGCAGATGGATTCGAAGAAGTCGAGCTTCGAGAGGATGGAATTGCTGTAGGTGTGTTTGGTCAGGATCGTGATGTCGCCATAGGGAATTCCCTGGGCGTGCAGGTCGAGGATGGTTCGGCGCAGCAGGGATTTGAGGTCCTGTGGTTCCCGGGGTCCTGTGGTTCCCGGTAGCGGGTGACTGTGACTTCGACGCCCTCGGCTTTGAGGATTTTGGCGGCATCGATATGCGTCATGGTCTTGTTGTAGTCGGAGATCTGGCGGGTGTTGCGGCAGTTGGTGATGAGTTTGTAGCGATA
>Ga0209540_10001636_pt1 | contig 16647 bp, 13 predicted proteins | sample BarGraIncu01121A_FD_184501 | JGI IMG/M metagenome (GOLD analysis project Ga0209540, IMG submission 184501) | Arctic peat soil microbial communities from Barrow, Alaska - Barrow Graham LP Incubations 011-21A (SPAdes) (version 2) | ecosystem: Environmental > Terrestrial > Soil > Wetlands > Peat... | reverse complement strand
GGGGGAGGCTTTCGTGCCCGTACAAACCACCTATCCCGGCGTCTACATCGTCGAGCAGAAGTCGGGGTCGCACGTCATCACCGGGGTGTCGACGTCCGTGACCGCCTTCGTCGGTGCGGCGCGCAAGGGCCCCGGCGACACCCCCGTCGCTCTGAACAGCTTCGCCGACTACGTCCGGACCTTCGGCGACGTCATGGACACCACCCATCCCATGGGGCACTCCGTGGGGCTGTTCTTCGCCAACGGGGGCAGCCGGGCGATCATCGTCCGTGCGCTCGGTGGTGGCGCCGCCCAGGCGACCCTGCCGCTCCCGGCGGTCAACGGGCTCATCCTCACCCTCACTGCGCGATCCCGCGGCGGTTGGGCCAACGGGGCCGGCGTCGGCTCCGGCGCCCAGACCGGCCTGTTCGTCGAGGTCAAGGCGGCCACCCAGTTCCCCGACGACCGGTTCACCCTCGTCATCGCCGAATGGACTCCCGGCGTCGGAGGCGGTCCGGCGAGCATCGTCGCGCAGGAGACGTGGGCGGAGTTGTCGATGTCACCGGGCAGCCTGCGCTACGTGGAGACGGTGCTCGCCGCGAGCACGCTCGTCACCGCCGACGTGAGCGGGGTCCCGGCCCCGGCGCCCGGCGCCGGGACGTCGACCGGCACGGTCGCCGTCACCGGTGCGACGAGCGTGACCGTCAGCGGCAAGGCGATCCGGCTCTCGGTCGACCAGGGGCCGGCCACCGACTACGTCCTCTTCCCGACCGAGAACCCGCCCGTGGCGCACACGGTTAACGACGTGAAGGCGGAGATCAACGGGGCCGGCTCGATCTGGCCGGTCACCGCGAACGTCTCCGGTGGAAAGTTCGTCCTCACGAGCAAGACGACCGGGCTGGACAGCGCCGTCGTCGTCGGGCTCATCGGTCTCGGCGACGCCTCCGAGGACTTTGGCCTCGGCGTCGCCCGGGGCGGGACAGAGGTCGCCGGGTCAGCGCCCTACCGCCCGGCCGTGGCGATCTCCACCGGACTGTCCGGCGGCGCCGACGGCTCGACGCCGACCGCCTCCGACATCGTCTCGCCGACCGCCGGCCAGGGCATGCTCGCCCTCGACACCCTGGACTTCCCGCGGTTCAACCTGCTCTGCCTGCCGGGGGTGACCTCGAGCGACCCGACCCCGGTCAACACGGCGCTCGACTACTGCCGACGGCAGAACGCCTTCCTCGTCGTCGATCCGGTGGCCGCGCTCAACCCCGCGCAGCTGAAGACCGCGGCGAACCTGCTGCGGGCCCAGGGCGCGCACGGCGCCATCTACTGGCCGCGGCTCGTCACGGCCGACTCGACGCCGGACGGGTTCGGGGCCAGCGGTGCCGTGGCGGGGATCATGGCCCGCACCGACTCCTCGCGGGGAGTCTGGAAGGCTCCGGCCGGTCTCGACGCCGGCGTCGCGGGCGCGCTCGGCCTCACGGCGCCGACCAACGACGACGTCTCCGGCGACCTCAACCCGCTCGGGCTCAACGTCCTGCGGACCTTCCCCGGCGCCGGCATGGTCGTCTGGGGGGCGCGCACCCTGGCGGGGAGCGACGTCCTGCAGAGCGACAGCAAGTACGTCCCGATCCGGCGGCTCACCGACTACCTCTCGGCCAGCCTCTACCTCGGCACCCAGTTCGCCGTCTTCGAGCCCAACGACCCCGACCTGTGGGCCCAGCTGCGGCTCGCCGTCGGCGGGTTCATGCGCAGCCTGCTCCAGCAGGGCGCCTTCCAACAGTCCGAGAAGCGGGCCGAGTCGGACAGCTTCTTCGTCATCTGCGACTCCAGTGTCAACCCACAGACCGAGATCGATGCCGGACGGGTGAACGTCGTCGTCGGCTTCGCACCGCTCAAACCGGCCGAGTTCGTCGTCATCACGATCACCCAGATCAGCCAGGCGGGAGAGTGACATGGCCGAGTTCACGGTGAACCCCACACGGTTCGACCCCTACAAGAGCCACATGTTCCGGGTGAAGTGGGACGGCGTCTACGTCGCCGGCCTGTCCAAGATGTCGCCGCTCAAGCGGAGCACCGCGCCGGTCACCCACCGCGTGGGCGGCGACCCGAGCCACGTCCGCAAGAGCCCCGGCCTGACGACGTACGACGCGGTCACCCTCGAGCGCGGTGTCACCCACGACCCGGCCTTCGAGGCGTGGGCCAACAAGGTGAGCACCCTCGAGCAGCCGGGCATCTCGCTCAAGGACTTCCGCAAGGACCTCATCATCGACGTCTTCAACGAGGCGGGGCAGAAGGTCATCAGCTACAAGCTGTTCCGCTGCTGGGTCTCGGAGTACCAGGCCCTGCCCGCCCTCGACGCGGCGACGGCAGCCGTCGCCATCCAGAGCATCAAGCTGGAGCTCGAGGGCTGGGAACGGGACACCGACGTCACCGAGCCGGCCGAGCAAGCCGTGTGAGATGGACACCGGGCGCACGGCCTCACCGCTGGCTCGGCTGGCGGCGGCCTTCGAGGACTGCACGGACCTGCTGAGCCAGGTGGTGGCCGTCCTGCGCGCCCGCCCCGACCGATCCCAGCTCACCTTCTATGAGGTCGACGACCCGGCCGACCTGCCGATCGGGGCCGCGGACCGGCGTCTCCTCGCGGCATACGAGGAGGTCACCGGCGGCCCGCTTGACGTGACGGCCCTCTGCGGTGCGTGCGGGGCCCGGACGACGCTGTCCCTCACCGTGTCCTCAGTCGGCCGGCACGTGTGGGCGTCGGTCCGGACGGGGGAGGGGAGCGGGCTGCGCGAACCCTCGTATGCCGATCTGCTGACCTGCGCGGGCGAGCCGGCCGCGATCCTTGCTCGGTGCCGTCTCGGCGCCGTCGCTGGGCCCGACCAGGCCCGGGGAACGTGGGCCGACCTCGACCGGGCCGAGCAGTCCCTCGCCGGGCCACTGCGCTCGGCCTGCGCCGAGTGCGCGGAGCCGGTCACCGTCGATGCCGACGTCGTCGCGATGGTGCTCCGCGGGCTGGCCGTCGTGTGCGCCGAGTTCGACCGTGAGGTTCACCTGCTCGCCTCGACCTACGGATGGGACCTGCCGACCATCGAGGCGCTGCCCGACCAGCGCCGCCAGCGGCTCGCGGCCCTCGTCTCCGGGGTGGCCTGATGGGCCCGACTCCCGCCCCCGGGCCCGGGCCCGGTCCGACGCCGGGTGGCTTGGCCCGGGTCCTCGCCCGGGCGGCACTTCCGCCGGTGGCCGTGCCGAGCGCGTATGCCGGTGAGTCCCGGCCCGTCGTCCGCCCGGCCTTCCTCGACCCGCCGATCGATGAGGGACCGGCAGCGCCGTCGTCGGTGCCGCGGGTGGTCGCCGCCCAGCGGAGCCCCGCTGCCGTTTCCGTACCCGGCGAGGCTGCGGCCCTCGCCGATCCGTTGCCCAGCCCGAGCGGAACGGTGACCTGGCTGCCTGCTCCGGACGTGGTGGCCATGGAGGAGGAGCACAGGGCGGCCCCGGAGGAGGCTCGCACGGCTCCGCTTACGCAGGCGCCTCCGACCGACCCCGGACTCGTGCCCGAGGTGGGACGTCCGACGGACCCTAGCCCCGGACCTGTTGCTGCCCTGACCGCCACGCCGGGCGCCGAGTCCGTGCCACCACTCGCCGCCGCGGCGGCGCTGGCGACGGTCGAGCCAAGGGACCCACCCGGGCCGGGGTCGGCCCCCGAACGACCCGATCGCTCCGATACCCCGGCGCCCACCCCATCAGCGCCTCCCGTCGTCATCGGCCGGATCGAGGTGCACGTGGATTCGCCTGCGGCACAGGCGGATCCGTTCGCCGGTTGTCGGGTCGTGGCGGCCGGTCTCACGGCCCGGCGGGGAGGCGGCTGGTGAGCCTGTTCACGCCCGGTCCGCCCGTCATCGCCGGGGTCGACGAGGTCCTGCGCGTCCTCACGACCGAGGCCATGAAAGGCCTCGCCAGCCCGGTCGGAGTGAGCGTGGGACCGCTCGACCGGCCGGTCGGCGGTGCCCGGCTCAACTGGTTCCTCTACCGGATCGAGCCGTCCACGGCATACGTGAACATGGAGTCCCCCGTGAGCGGCTGGCGCACCCGCCGTGGTCACCCACCTCTCGCCCTCACCCTGCGCTACCTGCTCTCCGCCGACCCCGGCGAGCTCACCGCCGACGGCAGCGAGGACGACGTCGTCCACGCCGGTCTCTCCGCGGTCATGTCTGCGCTGCACGACAACGGGATCTTCGGCATCGACACCCCCGTCGCGACCGGGCCGGACAGGTCGGTGGGCGACGTCGCGACGGCGCTCGTCGGGATGATCGAGCCCTTGCGCATCAGCCCCGACCCGCTCGCCATCGAGACGATGACGGCGCTCTGGAACACCGGCTCGCACGCCCTGCGGCTCTCCGTCGGGTATGCCGTGAGCCTCGTGACCGTGCCCCCGCAGACGGCGTTCGTCGCCGGGCCGCCGGTCCAGGTGCGCTACGTCGGCGTCGCGCCGGCCCTCATGCCGGTCGTGGCCGCGGTCGCCCCCTCGACGGTGTTCTTCGACGAACCGATGGCCATCCGCGTCCGCGGCCTCACCGACGCCCGGCGGGTCACCCTCGGACGGCTGGCGGGCGACCCCGACGACCCCACCGACGGCCGGCCGGACCCCCTGCACACGCACAGCACCGGCCCGTGGACCCTGCCGTCGTCGCCCACCGACGACGGCCTGCTCGTCCACCTCCCGAACGACACGATCGTCGCCGGCCAGCGCCCACTCGTCGTGACGAACCTCGCCGACGGCCTGCCTGCCGGCAGCGGCCACGCGATGGTCACCGTCGTGCCGGTCGCCGTGTCGGCGTCCGCCGCACTCCAGGCCGGGGTCGACGTCACCCTCACCGTCCAGCACGCGACCGCCGACGGCGAGGTGTTCTTCGGCGGCGCCTCGGTCCCGTATACCGTGCTCACCCCGACGACCGTCAAGGCGACCGTTCCCCCTTTGCCGGCGACGGGCACGGTACCGGTGAGCCTGCGGGCCGGGACGATCAGCGGGCCCGCGACCCCGCTGGCGGTGGCGCCATGACGACGACCGCCGCTCGGACCCCGGTCGAACCGGCCATCGAAGCGTTCGGCGCCGAGCCTGATGAGCGGGACGAGCGGCTGCTCGCCTGGCGCGACGTCCTCGTCGGAGCGGCGACGGCCGCCCTGCGGACCTATCGGTCGGCGTGGTCCGCCGACCACCTCGACGACGCGGCCCGGGCCACCGCCGGTGTGGGCGCCCTCGACGGGCAGTCAGCACCGGCGCCAAGTCTCCACGTGGGTGGAATGGTTCCGGAGGTGGGCCCTTCCGCGGCAGGCAGGGTGCGGCCGCGCACATTCCACGACGTACTCCCGGCAGGCGGCACCCTCGCCGCGACTGTCACGGCGGCCGGGCTGACACCGGGCGAGGAGGCTCTGCTCGCTGCGGCGTGGTGGACCGCCGTCGACCCGCAGCTCGCCGTCGCCTTCGGCTGCCTCCATGACGACAGCCGCCGGAGGTGGGCGACACCGGCCACGGTCCGGCTGGCCCTGACCCGGCTGGGTGTCGACGTCCCAGTCGTCGTCGGCGAGGACTCCTCGCTCGTCCGCCCCGGGCTGCTCGACCCCGCCCCCGGGCCGGGTCATCCGCTGACCCTCACGGCGGCCGCAGCCGACCTGCTATCGGGCAACGTCCGCGCCCTCCCCGCGACAACGGTGACCGCGCCACGGCTGGTCCCGGTTGCCGACCGGCTCGCCGACCTCGTCGCCGGTGGCGCGAGCGTCGTCGCGCGGTGCGTCGCCGACGACGACCGGGCCAGCCTCCGTGATGCCGTCGCCCAGCGGCTCGCCCTACCCCTCGCCCCGACTTCGAGGCCCCCCGGACTCGCCGACCTCCTCTTCCGCCTCCGGCGCGAGCTGCCGGCCGTCGTCCTCGGCGGCGGCGAGACGCCGCCGGAGGGGTGCGTCCTCGCCCTCGGGCCCAGCGACGCGTCGGCACCTCCTGGCTGGCACACCGTCGACGTCCCGGCCCCGACCCTCACGCAGGCCGCGGCCGCGTGGCGCTCGGCCCTGCGAACGGCCGGCGCCCGGGCGGGGAGAGCCGACCTTGCGGCATACGCGAGCCGGATCCCCTTGGGTGAGAAGGGGATCCGTGAGGTCGTGTCGCGGGCCGCGGCCGCCGCCGAGGCCCGTGGTGACCGGCTCACCGGCGACGACGTCGCGGCGGCGCTGCGCGGCCAACCGCGGCACGACCCCGGCGGTCTCGCCCGTCAGGTGCCGACGGCGACGCGCCTGGACGACCTCGTGCTGTCGGCTGCCACCCGCGACGGGCTCGACGAGGTCGTCGCCCACGCCCGGTGGTCCGCGGCCGCCCACGAGACCCTCGGCTTCGACGGGGTCCGCGGCCGGGCCGTCGTCACCCTCTTCCACGGCCCCAGCGGGACGGGAAAGACCGCCGCCGCCGAGGCCCTGGCCGCCGCCGTCGACCGGGACCTGTGGGTCGTCGACCTCGCCAAGGTCGTCAGCAAGTGGCTCGGCGAGACCCAGCGCAACCTCGACACGGTCCTCGACGAGGCGGCGACGGCCGGAGTCGTCCTCCTCTTCGACGAGGCGGACGGCCTGTTCGGCAAGCGCGGCGAGGTGACCGACGCGCGGGACCGCTACGCCAACCTCGAGATCGACCACCTCCTCCAGCGGATAGAGCTCCACACCGGGGTCGTCGTCCTCACGAGCAACCGGCCCGCCGCGCTCGACGAGGCCTTCGCCCGCCGCATCCGGCTCAGCGTCCGCTTCGACCTGCCCGACCACGCCGAACGCGAGGAGCTGTGGCGGCGGGTCCTCCCCGTGCGGTTGCTCGGGGCGGACACGGACACGGTCCGGGTCGCGCGCGAAGAACTCTCCGGCGCGGCGATCCGCGCGGCCGCGCTCGCCGCGACAGTGCTCGCGACGGCCGACGGGTCGGCCGTCAGCTCCGCGCACCTGGAGACCGCGGTCCGCCGCGAGCTGGAGAAGACCGGTCGACACCTCACGGCAAGGACGGTGCGGTCATGACCGACGACCTGCGCGTCAGCATCGACGACGAGCCCGAGCCCGGCCTCCTCCGCCCGGCCATCGAGGCGGCCCTCGCCGGACGCCCGTGGCCGCCCGGACCTGAGGCCCAGGTCGCCGCGGCCGTCGAGGCAGCGGTGCGGGGCTCGTATGCCGGTGGGCCCGGTGCCGTCGGAGGGGCAGCGACGCCCGGAACGCAGGCACCCGGCATACGGACCCCTGACGGGACCAACCACCGAGGTGAGGGCCGATGACCGCCCGCGGCATGCTCCTGTCGTTCTCCGACCCGGTTGCCGGGATGGTCCCGACGCTCGTCCCGTTCCAGTACAACCCGTCCGAGGTGACCCGGGTCCTGCGCGTCGCGCCCGGCGCCTCCGGCGGATCGGGCCTGCGGGTCGGTGCCCCGCCGACCGAGACGTACACGTTCAAGCTCGAGCTCGACGCCCTCGACGCCCTCGACAAGCCGGTCACCGGAACCCTCGGCGTCGGCCCCCTGCTCGCCGCCATCGAGGGGATGATGGAGCCCGGCGGCGGAGGGCTCGCCGCGCTCGCCGGGGCCGTCGTCTCGGTCCTCGGCGGGGGAGGCGGAGCAGCGCCCATCCCGGCGCCGTCGCTGCCGCTCGTCATCCTCGCCTGGAGCCCGGAGCGGATCGCGCCGGTGCGGATCGACTCGTACAGCGCCCACGAGACCGGCTTCGACAGTGCGCTGCAGCCGGTGCAGGCCACCGTCGACCTGTCGGTCACGGTGCTGCGCGACCGCGACCTCAACGCCGACCAGACCCTGGCCAACGTCATGGCCACCGCCTACCAGGCGGTCCGGACCGGCCTCGCCGTCGTCGGCGTCGCCCAGGGCCTGGAGCTGATGACATGAGCGGCCGCTACGACGGGCAGGCCCAGCTCGCGGTGCCGCAGGACGACGGGACGACCCGCCCGATGTCGACGCCGCGGGTCAGCGTGCAGCCGGCCACCGACGTCGTCTACCCGGTGCGCGAGGGTGACCGCGTCGACCTGCTCGCGGGTGCCTCCCTCGGCGACTCGACCAAGTGGTGGTTCATCGCCGACGCCAACCCACGCGCCAACGCCCTGGACCTCGAACGCACCGGGACCCCCCTGGCGGTGCCGAATGCCTGAGACCCGCACCTCCATCACCGTCAACGGTGCCCCGCTCGGCGCGCACGACCTCGACCTTGTCCAGTCGCTCAGCCTCGAGGAGACCCTCGGTGGGCAGGACAAGGTGAGCATCACCGTCCAGCTCGTCACGAGCGACAGCAGCGCGTGGACGTCCTGCCTCGACCCGCTCGTCGCACCCGCCACGCCGTTCCACGTCACGCTGACCCACGGCAGCGACACCGTCGAGGTGGAGGCCCGCAGCGTCAGCGCGAGCTGGCAGATCGCGCCCGGCGGGTCGTCGACCATCACCGTCGAGGGAATGGACCGCAGCGTGGAGCTGGACCGACAGGACGTCCAGCGGCTCTGGCAGGACGCCAACGACGCCGCCATCGCCAAGACGCTCTTCTCCGAGCACGGTCTCGATTCGCAGGTCGACAAAACCCCGAGCGGTGCGGACTCCGACACGTACTCCCCGCAGCAGGGCACGACGGACTGGGCGTTCCTCAAGCGGCTGGCCGGCCGCAACGGCTTCGACCTGCACATCGAGTCGATCAACGGCGTCGTCACCGGCGTCTTCCGCAAGATCAACGCCACCGCGGCCGCCCAGGCGACGATCGCCCTCGGCTACGGGCCGCTCGGCGGGAATGCGACCGCCTCGGTCCAGCTGCTGGCCGGCCAGGAGGTCCACGTGACGCGGACCGTGCCCGGGACCAGCGACGTCGACGTCGCAAGCGACAACGGCAAGGGGTACGCGATGGGCACCCGCTCCCTCGGCGGCTTCACGCTGGTCCGGACCCACACGGCCGGATCGGTCAGCGTCCTCGACGCCCAGTCTACGGCGACGGCGATGGCCGAGCGGAGCGCCTTCGGCGCCACCCTCAACGCGACCCTGACCTCCGCCGACTCCCCGCTCATCCGCGCCCGACGCACGGTGACCGTCGCCGGCCTGGGGGAGGCTCTCGACGGGCTCTGGCTCGTCCGGTCGGTCCGGCACACGGTCACCCCGGCCGGGCACAGCCAGGCCCTCGGCCTCATCCGCAACGCCCTGGGCAACCCGGCCGAGGGCGGTGGCTCCGGTGGCCTCGCCGGCCCGCTGAGTGCTGCCGTGGGGGTGTCACTGTGAGCCCCGTGGAGGTCTCCGACCTCGACATCGGCGCGAGCGCCAACGACCACACCCGCTACTACGGGCTGTTCGCCGGCACGGTGACCGACAACAACGACCCCGACTCCAAGTGCCGGATCCAGGTCTCGGTGCCCGAGGTGCTCACCAACGGCAACACGGGATGGTGCCTGCCGGCCCTGCCCTACACCGGTGACGGTGCCGGCCTGGCCGCCGTGCCGCCGATCGGGACCCAGGTCTGGGTCCAGTGGCCTCGTGGCGACCTGTCGGCGCCGCCCATCTGGTCGGGCGGGACCTACAACGGCGGCGGCGCCGTGCAGGGCGCAGGTCCGAACACCGTCATCCTGCTCACCCCCGGTGGACATCGCCTCGAGCTCGACGACGACGGCACGGCCCTGACCATCACCTGCTCGCAGGGGCCGGTCATCACCCTGGACTCCTCGGGCGTGAGCATCGACAACGGTCAGGGCGCGAAGATCGTCATGCAGGGCCCCAAGGTCGACGTCAACAACGGCGCGCTGGTGGTGCAGTGATGCCCGGCTACCTGCTCACCTCGGCCACCCAGGCGACCTGCCCGCACGGTGCCCCGGTGAGCTTCGTCCCCAGCCAGTCCAGCGTCATGGCCGACAGCGCCCCCGTCCTACTCGTCTCCGACCAGGCCACCATCGCCGGCTGCCCGTTCGTCATCGGCACCGTCGCCAGCCCGTGCCTCACGATCCAGTGGCTGGCTCCAGCGACCCGCGTCATGGTCACCCAGACGCCGGTCCTGCTGAGCACGAGCATCGGGCTGTGCCTCAACCCGGCCGCGGCGCCGCAGGGCCCCGCGCAGCTCTCGTCCTACCAGCAGCGGGTGCAGGGCACGTGACGACGACGCCTCGTTTCCCCGTCCAGCCGTGGCAGCTCGGTGGCAGCCGCCGGCTGGCGACCCGTATCCCGCTCGAGCACCTCGACGACATGGTCCGGCTCGTCCTGCTGACCGGCCCGAACGAACGGCTCCACCGCCCCGGCTTCGGTGCCGCTCTGGGGGCCTCGACCCTCTTCCAACCGTTGTCGACCGACCTCGCCGGCACCGTGCGGGCCCGCGCCCGCGGCAGCCTGACCTCGGCCCTGGGCGACCGGCTCGACGTCGTCGACGTCACCGTCACCGTCGCCGACTCCACCCTGTCGGCGGAGGTCGTGTACCGGCCCAAGCCGGCAGGCGAGACCCGCCGCGTCACCCTCACCCTCCCGGCGGCGGCACTGTGACGACGACGGCATACGACGCCTGGACCCAGCCGGAGGAGCCGGAGGCCAGCCCGGTCCTGCGTCCCAAGGCCCTCTTCGCCGGTGGCTCGGTCATCGGGCTGCGGGCGGCGGGGTGCACGGCGTCCGGTGTCGTGCGGACCGTGTCGGTCTGGCTGTATGCCGACCCACAGGCCGGCCTCGTGGCCCCGGCCCTGTGGACCTTCGAGGGCACCCCGCAGGTCACCGTCGTCGCCGCCGGAACGATCGTCCCTGCCGGGGTCGACGTCGACGGCAACCCGGTCCCCGCCCACCTGGACCTGCCCGTCCAGGCGGTCGGCGCCGCCCTGCCCGGGCAGGCTCCGTACCGGCTCGGCATCGACCCGGCTGGGCTCGCCGGGCTCGGGCTCGACCTCGACCCTCTCCGCCGCTACCTGCCCGTCCGGCTCCGGCCCGAGTGCGGCGAGGTGCCCGACTGCATCACCATCCCGCCGACGCCTCCGCCGCTCACCCCACCGGACTACGACACCCTGGCCCGTGACTACGCCGGCCTCCGGGCGATGCTCGTCGAGCGGCTCGGCGCGCTCCAACCGGCATACGATCCCTCGCCGGCCGACCACACGATCACGCTCATCGAGCTCATGGCGCACCTCGGCGACCTCCTCTCCTACCGCCAGGACCGGGTCGCGACCGAGGCCTGGCTCGGGACCGCACGCCGACGAGCCTCGGTCACCCGGCACGCGCGCCTCGTCGACTTCGCCGTGCCCCCCGCGATCAGCGCGTCGACCGTCGTCCAGGTGCAGGTCGGCCACCCTGATCTCACGGCGACCGATGCCGCTTTCACCGTCCAGCCCGGCGACCTGGCCACCGACGCCGGAGCCGACCCCGACAAGGAGACCGGCGCGGCCTGCTTCACCGCGCAGATCGACGCGCCGCAGACGGTGTTCGCCTCGCACGGTGAGGTCGCCCTCCACGACTGGTGCGAGGTCGACGCCGTCCTGCCCGTCGGGACGACGAGCGCGGTGCTCGTAAGGCCCCCGGCCTCCGACGCCACGCCCCTCGCGACCTGGCTCCCGCCGGGCGCCCTGCTCGGGTTCGAGGTCGTCGACCCGGGACCGCCCGGGGAACAGGCGACGTGGGCGACCCGGGGGCAGAACTGGCCCCCCGACGATGGCAGCGGTGGCCAGACCCGGATGCCGCTCGCGAGCCATCCAGCGCAGGTCGTCACCGTCACCCACGTCGTCGCGATGACCGACCCGCTCGCGCCGACCCTGCCGCTCGTCCGGGTGTTCTGGGACGCCGCCGACGCGCTGACCGCGGCCGTGCCCGTCTCCGTCGCGACCGACGCGGGCAGCCCGCGCGTCGGGGTCGCCCGGCTAGGTCTCGTCGCCGCCCACCACGGGCTGCCCGTCGACGGACCCGACGCCCTGGCTCCCTTCGACCCGCTCACCGGCGACGCCCCGGACCCCGCCGCCACCGAGGTCGGCGACTACTGGCTGACCCGCGCCTCGGCCGACGGACTGTCCTGCGCGCCCGGGGGCCGGCCCTGGCAGGTGCGGACCCGGATCGGGCTGCCGAGCGGTGTAACGGTCGAGGCGACCCGGGTGACCAGCCTGCTGCGGGCACCCTCCGACGGCTTCGCGGTCGTCGTCGACGTGGACGACGACGACCCGCCGCGGCTGCGCTTCCGGACCGGTGCCCTGGGGCTCGTCCCGCCCGCCGACAGCCACGTCACGGTGCGCTACGAGGTCGGTGCCGGCCCGGCCGGCGCCGTCGCCGCCAACACGCTGACCCGCCTGATGCGGACCACGACCCCGCTCGGACAGCCGATCCTGTGGCTCGACGCAGGCACCGGGGTCAGTGCCCGGAACATCACTCCCGGCACGGGCGTCGAGGAGGCCATGGCCCTTGACGTCGTCCGTCGGGACGCACCCCAGGCGTATGCCGCGGTGCCCCGCCGCGCCGTCCTCGTGAGCGACCTGCCCGGGTTCGCCGTCGAGGTCCCCGGCGTCGAGCGGGCCGCCGCCCACCGCGACTGGTCCGGCTCCTGGCCGGTGGGCGTCGTCGCCGTAGAGACGACGACGGACCGGGCCGACCCCGACGTCGATGCGGCGGTGGGGCAAGTCATGGAGGCCATCCGGATGGCCGGGACCGAGGTCGTCACCCTCCCGGCGACACCAATCGGTCTGCTCATCGCCCTGACCGTGTGTCTCACCCCGTCCACCGAGTCGGCCACCGCGCGGCTGCGGATCCTCGCGGCCCTCCGGCCGGGGCACCCGGGCGCCGTCTTCTCCGCCGAGACACACACCCTCGGCTCGGCCGTCTACACCTCAACGGTCGTCGCGGCGGTGGCGGCGGTCCCCGGCGTCGACGCGGTGCGGGTCACCGAGGCTCGCCGGCTGTCCGACCCGCCGGGGCAGAACGACATCGTCCTGCTCATGGCCCCCGACGAGATCGCCGTCTGCGACGACGACTCCTCCGCTCCGGAGCGCGGCCGGATCGAGCTCACCATCGAGGGCGGCCGATGACTCTGCCCCAGCCCCGCGACCTCGTCCCCCGCCCCGACCCGGCGCCCGGCCAGAGCCGGCTGCGGCGGCGCCTCGCCGACCGGACCGGCTTCCGCGACGCCCTGCTCGCCTCCCTCGCCGAGATCACCGAACCCGGCGGCCGCCCGCTCGGTGAGCGGCTCGACGTCGCCGGCGACCCGACCGCCGTCCTCGTCGCCGAGCTGTGGGCCCGCGTCGCCGACTCCGTCGCGGCCTACACCGAGCTCTCGGCGGGCGAGCGCTACCTCGGGACGGCCCAGGACTGGACCGACCTCCGGCGGACGACCGACCTCCTCGGGCACCGGCCCACCCAGCGGGTCGCGGCCCACGGCTGGATCCGCTGCACGACCGACACCGGCGCGAGCCCGCTGGTCCCCGCCGGGACCCGTGTGCAGGCTCCCGGCACCTCCGCCCGCCCGGCGCAGGCCTTCGAGGTGGTCGACGACACCCAGCTCAGGGCCGACTGGGCCGACCTCACCGTCACCGCGGTCCCGCAACCGGTGAGCCCACCCGGGCCGTCGCTGCGGCTGCTCATCGACCCCGGCTGGCGACCCTCCGACCGCCTCCTCCTGGTCGCCGAGAAGCCGGCTGTCTTCACCCCCGAGCCGACGACCTGGTGGGACTGGCTGGCCTGGTTCTACGAGTACTACCTCGGCGTCGCGGCCACCCGCGCCGTCGTGGGGACGGTCAGCGTCACCAAGCGAGCCGACGACCTCGGCGCCTTCCTCTTCACCATGGACCGTTCCCTGTCCGCTCTGCTCGCCCCGGCCGCAGGGACGACCTATGCCGCGTACCGGGTCCGCGCGAACCTCCAGATCGCGCGCCGCCTCGAGAAGCTGTCCTTCGTCAGCGGGACCACGGCCTCGACCGCGGATGTCACGTATGCCGGCGAGGCGGCGGCCATCCAGGCCGGCAAGCTGCTCGTCGTCGACGCCTCAGCGGCCACGCCCGGGCTCGGCATCGTCGTCTGGAACGCCTCGGGCGCCCTCGTGACGACCGTCGCTTCGGTCGGGTCCCTCGACTGGTCGGTCGCGCCGGGGACGATGCACCGCGTCGGGGTCATCACCCTCACCGACGCCCTCCCGCCCGCGCTGCAGACCAGCGACATCGACGTCGCCCTCGTCGACGACCGCAAGCTGGCCCAGCACTACGAGCTGCCGCCGCTGCTCCACGGGGCGACCCGGCTGCGAGTCCACCCCCGACCGCAGGAGGTGCCGGAGCGGATCGCCGTCCTCACCACGTCTGCGTGGGAGCTGGCCACCTGCTCCCTTGACGGCAGCGACACCGCCACCGACGTCGGCGGGATGCTTCTCTCGCTCACCACGGGCTTCACCAGGGACGCGGTGACGGCACCGGCGACGTCGAACCTCGTCGCCATCCAGCACGGCACGACGAAGACGGCCCCGTTGACGGTGGCCGGTGGGACGGCCATCGTGCCCGGCCCGGTCACCGGCGACGTGGACACAGCCGGGACGGTCACCGACAGCCTCGTCGTCCGGGTCGCCGGTGTCCGGTTCGACGAGGTCCCGACCCTCTACGGCCGTGGTCCCTCCGAGCCGGTCTACAGCACCAAGATCGCCGCCGACGGCACGCTCGTCCTCGCCTTCGGCGACGGCGAGCACGGCGCCCAGCCCCGTGGCGACGTCACCGCCCTTTGGCGGGTCGGGGGCGGCCTGAGCGGTGAGGTCGACGGGCCGCTCATCGACACCCTCCTCGGCAGCGTTCGCGGGGTTCGCAAGATCGCCGGCGTCGGGGCCACGACCGGAGCGGCCGACCAGGAGGACCAGCTGCGGATGCGCCGCGCGGCGGCCGCTCGGATCCGGGCCCTGGACCGGGCCGTCTCGCTCGGTGACCTCGCCGACCTCGCTCTCACCGTGCCCGGCACGAGCCACAGCGCGGCCTGGCGAGGTGCCGGCCCTCCCGGTTGTCCCTGCGGTGGCGTCGGGCTCCACCTCGCCTTCCTGCGGACGACCGACACCGGTGCCCGCGCCCCCCTGGCGGCTGAGCTGCTGTCGATGGCCGGCTACCTCGACGCGCGCCGGGACACCTCCGTCGGCCTGTGCGTGTGCGCAGGGGTGTCGAGTGCCCTCCCCGTGACCGCGACCATCGCGGCCGACCCCCGGCGGGAGTCGGTGGCCGTCGTGGCCGCGGTGACCGCCGCCCTGGCCGACCGCACCGGGCCGCTGGCCGCCGCCCCGCGCGAGATGGGCGTGCCGCTGGACGACAGCGATGTTGTCGCCGTCGTCCAGCCGGTGACGGGTGTCGTCGGGGTGGTGTCGCTCGCCGTCACACCCGGCATCCGGACTCCTTCTGCCGGCCAGACCGGTATCGGTCGGACACCCGCCGAGCGCTACGAGCTGCTCAGCATCGGCCCGGTCTCGGTGGTGGCGTCATGACTGCCGAGGTACGCCGCGAGTTCCTCCGGATGCTGCCCCCGGCCGTCGTCGCCGGCTGGCCCCCCGGTGAAGACACCCCACCCTCGCTCGCCCTGCTCGCCGCGCTCCAGGAACAGTGGTTCGCGCTCGCCGCCGACGTCGACTCGATCCTCGACGACGCCTTCCCCGACAGCGCCGCCGACTGGGCACTGCCCTATCTCGCCGCCCTCCTCGGCCTGCCCCCGGACGCCGGGCGGCGCGAGATCGCGTATGCCACGGCGTTGCGTCGCCGCAAGGGCACCCCGGCCGCGGTCGAGGACTTCGGCGAGGTTGTCACCGGCTGGCCGACCCGGGTCATCGAGGGCTGGCGGACGACGCTGTGGTGCCAGCAGCTCCGGCATCCCGTGCTGCGGACCGCGTCCCTGGACCTGCGCCACGGGGAGAACCTCCTCGCCGGGACCGGGCGGGACCCGGCCCGCCGGTCGGTCACACCCGGTGGCCCGTACCACCCGGCTGCGGTGTCGGCCGAGGTCTTCCCCTGGCAGCTCGTGACCTACGACGGAGTCGAGGCGGCCCCGCTCGGCTCCGGCAGGTTCGCCATCCACCCGCTCGGGGTGTCCGCACCGCTCTACCTCGCGCCTCGGCCGCTGGAGATCGCGAGCGACGCCGAGGACGAGCGTCCGCCCGGGGTACCGCCGACACCGAGGGCGCCGCGGGGGGCGGCCGAGCTGCCGATCCGCGCCAGCTGGCGCCTCATCGACGCGCTCGGCGACGTGAGCTACGGCCCCGTCTGGACGCTCGCCGCCGACCACCCGCTGACCGCCGAGGGACCGACCGGTCCGGCGCTCCTCGAGGTGACGGTCGACGGAGTTCCCTTGCCCTGGAACAAGATCGGGCTCACGGGGCTGCCACCCGTCGGAGCGCCCACCCCGGCAGCGGACCAGGTCCTCGTCGACCCGGCGCGCGGCGTCCTGGTTCCGGGCTCGTCCGTGACCGGCACGCTCCGGACCACGTTCTACCGCGCGACACCGGGCCAGCTCGGCCCGGCGGCCAGCACGGCAGAGCCCCGCGACGACGTCGGCGTCGTCATCGTCGTCGACCCCGCGCTCGGCACGCACCCGCCTGGCCAGACCGTCGTCGGCGATCTGGCCGGTGCCGTCGCCGCTGCGCTCGCGGCGACGACGAGCCCGAGCGGACCCGACGTGCCACAGGTCGAGATCCGGCTGGAGACGAGCGACCGGCTCGTCGCGCCGGGCACGATCACCGG
>Ga0209540_10001635_pt1 | contig 16649 bp, 16 predicted proteins | sample BarGraIncu01121A_FD_184501 | JGI IMG/M metagenome (GOLD analysis project Ga0209540, IMG submission 184501) | Arctic peat soil microbial communities from Barrow, Alaska - Barrow Graham LP Incubations 011-21A (SPAdes) (version 2) | ecosystem: Environmental > Terrestrial > Soil > Wetlands > Peat... | reverse complement strand
TCGCCTCCGCGCCCGGCCAGGGCGCCACGGTCACTGCCTGGCTGCCCATTTGCTGACGTCCCGTTCGGGCGCTCCCGGCCCGTTCCTAAGACACGCGGTAGACCCCCGCCGAGACGGCGGGCATGCTCAACGACCAGCCGGTCGTCGCCGCGCTGAAAACTCCATCCGCGCCGTAGAGCGTCACGGGCGCTACCTGGCTGAGGCCGTCCGGTAGCTCGACCTGGACAGGCCGGCCACTGGGATTGATCGCCACTACGAGCCGGTCCGCATCGGCGCGCGTCCCGCGCCTGGGGTTGCGGTGCGCGGCGCGCCGCTCGTAGACCAGCGGGTATTGGCCGGCCTCGGCGTACAGCACGCTGAACTCTGCTCCTGCGCACAGCGCCGGGTGCTGCTTGCTCAGCGCGATAAGCGCCCGCACCTGGTTAAGCAGAGAGCCTGGATCATCCGCCTGCCCGGCGACGCTGGGGCGATCCGGCCTGGGATCGAGCGGCAAGTAGAGGGCCTCGGGCGGCGCGCTGGAGAACCCGGCGTTGGGTCCTTCTGCGTCCCACTGCATGGGGTGCGCGCCCCGCTGCGCTCGAAGCCGCCTTCCTTGAAGCGCCTCAGCCGGCCTTCCCCATTCGGAAACCAGGGCCGCCTCGGGATAGTCACTGTCGAGCCAGGCCCGGATCTCCTGCCAGAAACGCTTGGTCTCCCGGCGCCCACCGTCGTTCTTAACCAGCGAGAAGGCCATGTCGACCCGGAAGCCCGCCGCGCCGCGCTCCAGCCAGAAGCGCATGATGTTCTTTATCTCCTGGCGGACGGCTTGCGGACCGGGCGCGTCGACCGGTTGTTGCCAGGGATGCCCGGTATCCGGACTGGCGAAGCCGAAGTTCAGCGCCGGCTGAAAGACGAAGAAATTGGCAATGTAGCTGCCGTTGCGTTTATAGAGCCCGCTGATACCCTTCAGACCCTCGGTCGGTGCTCAGACTGAGTTGGTCCAGATGAACCAGTCGCTGTACGCGTTGTGTGCTTGGCGGGCCGATTCCTTGAACCAGGGGTGGTCCCACGACGTATGCCCGGGCGCCAGGTCCAGGAAGATACGGATACCACGCCGGCGCGCCTCCATAAACAGGTTCTCCAGGTCGGCATTGGTGCCATAACGCGGCGCCACCTGGTAGAAGTGGCTGATATCGTAGCCGGCGTCCTGGAACGGCGACACGAAGCACGGGTTGAGCCAGACGGCGTTGACACCGAGTGACGCCAGGTAATCCAGCCTGGCGATGATGCCGGGGATGTCGCCGATGCCATCGCCGTTGGAGTCGTTGAAGGATTGCGGGTAGATCTCGTAGAAAACAGCGTCTTCCAGCCAGGTTGGGTAAGCCGGGAACGGCTGGTCAGGCGTGACGAGCATTGATAGATACCCCCTCCGCGCCTGCCAGGTTCGTGCCGGCTACCGTGGCTCCGGCCAGGTTGGTGAGGAACTCCTCGCGAGAGGCAAACTTCAGCATCTGATCGCCGCGCATGTCGATAGTCTCATTTTTCACGATATTCACTATTGACTTAGGTGTAATATATTATATAATAAAGCTGTTCCAAGAATTCCGAGTATGCGCTTTTTCCCCGCCAATCGTCACAGATTTGTCCGGCCGCACCCGTCCACCGGACCCTGTCTGGTCGGCACCGTCCGACCGCAGCAACTCGAAAAGGAGCAGTCAATGGACAAGCCCTGGTTCGCCCACTATGAACAGCAAGTACCGCATACCCTGACCTACCCGCAGATCACGCTCCAGCAGATGCTGGAAGACAGCGCCCGCAAGTTCCCGGAAAACAGCGCCGTGCACCTCGTGCTGCGCTACGTCGGACCGAACAGCATTGGCGGCCGGTTGACGTACCGGCAATTGGATGCCGAAGCGGACCGCTTTGCGGCGGCTTTGTGCGCGTTGGGCGTGCAGAAGGGGGACCGGGTCGCCCTTATGTTGCCCAACGTGCCGCAGTTCGTGATCGCGTTCTACGGCACGCTGAAGCTCGGCGCGATCGTCGTCAACACCAATCCGCAATATACCCCACCTGAGATTCAGCACCAATTCGCCGATGCCGGCGCCGAAACCGTGGTCATGCTCAGCCCATTCTATCCCAAGCTGAAGGCGGTGCAGGCTAACACGGCTGTGAAGAACGTGATCCTGACCGACCTGAGCGAGTATGTCGAGGGACCGGCCAAGGCGGCGGTCGAAGCCGGTCTGCGCAAGGACGGCCTGATCATCGATCCCCCGGCAGAGAAGGGCGTTTACGGTTGGCGCGCACTGCTGGACGCCCATCCCGAGCCGCCGCCCCAAGTCGACGTCGAGCCGGAGGATGTGGCGCTCTTTCAGTACACTGGCGGCACCACCGGGGTACCCAAGGCGGCCATGTTGACCCATTTCAACCTGGTTGCCAATACCGTGCAGATCCGCAGATGGATCTGGGACTGCGAAGAAGGCAAAGAGCGCATGATGGGCGCGATCCCCTTCTATCACGTCTACGGCATGACCGTCGCAGTGTTGCTCAGCGTCTACCTGGGCGCAGAGAATATCGCCGTGCCCAATCCGCGCCCCGCCGAAGTAGTGATGGAGGCGATCCACCGCGAGAAGGCCAGCCTCTACCCAGGGGTGCCGGCTATGTACATCGGCATCATTAACCATCCCGACGTCGGGAAGTACGATCTGAAGTCCGTCAAAGCCTGCCTGAGCGGCTCGGCGCCCCTGCCGATGGACGTACAAGTTAAGTTCGGCGAGATCACCGGCGGACGGCTGGTCGAGGGCTACGGTCTGACCGAGGCCGCCCCGGTGACGCACGTCAACCCCATCTGGGGGGAGCGCAGGGCGGGCTCCATCGGCCTGCCGGTGCCGGACGTCGACGCCAAGATCATGGATTTTGAGACGTTTCAGGAGAAGCCTGCCGGCGAGGAAGGCGAGCTCTGGGTGCGCGGTCCCCAGGTGATGATCGGCTATTGGGGCAAGCCGGACGAGACCGCCAAGACCATCACGCCGGATGGCTGGCTGCGGACGGGCGATATCGCCCGCATGGACCAGGACGGCTACTTCCAGATCGTCGACCGGCTCAAGGACATCATCATCGTCTCCGGCTTCAACGTCGTCCCGCGCGAGGTCGAGGAGGTCCTGTTCCAGCATCCCAACGTGCAGGAAGCCGTGGTCGCCGGGGTGCCCGATCGCATGCGCGGCGAGAGCGTCAAGGCCTACGTGGTGTTGAAGCCGGGCACGGCCGCCACCCCCGAAGAGATCATCGAGTTCTGCAAAGAGCGCCTGGCCCCTTACAAAGTCCCGCGCCAGGTCGAGTTCCGCTCCGAGCTGCCCCGGACCATGGTCGGCAAACTGCTGCGCCGCGTGCTGGTGGAAGAAGAGAAGAAGAAGCTCGCCGCGTTTGTGTAGAGCTGACTGGCTCTCAGTGTTGAGGTGGCTTGGCGCGAGGTTGCAAAGAGACACGATCCGGGGATAGAGTACTTCAAGACCAAACTATCCACAGCGGGTCACGTGCCTGCCGTCGACGGAGCCATGCGACCAGACGTGTTCGCTCGACGCCTGGAGCAGGTTGGCGGCGTTGGGAAAGCGTGGCCTCCGCGATCTTCTATGAGCCCTTCGGCCTGCACCGTGTCGATGACGGCACGGTGCAGGCGTTCGGTCGCTGCCAGACCCGGGAAAAGTATCGGGATCAGACGCGCGTCCAGTCGAGGATGACGCCGATTTCGGACGAGCGATCCGCCAGCAGGCGCGCGTAGATCCCGGGCGCATCGAGGGGCGAGGCGATGCGGGTGACGAGGTCCGCAACTTTCATGCGACCCTGGACGAGATAGTCGAAGAACAAGGCGACCATGGCCGCGCCGGTCCAGGGGTTGAACACCGTCGGATAGTCGGGCAGCATCGTGCCGTGGATCCCGAGTATGGCGATGGAGTCGCTGACCACGCCGGGCCCCAGGTGCTGCTGGGTGGGAGTCGGCGTGTCGCCCAGGAGGATCAGCCGGCCCAGCTTGTGCAGCAAGGGGATGCATGGGGCCAACACGCCGGGGTGCCCGGTGACGTCGTAGACGACGTCAAGCATGCTGCGGCCGGTAAGCTCTGCAACGAGCGGGCGTGCGTCACGCACGTCGACGGCCAGGGTGCCGGTCGCCCCGTGCGCCCTCGCCTTCTCGAGCCGGTCTTCTGTGGGATCGATGGCGATGATCTTCCGGGCGCCAGAAACCACGAGGTATTGCAGCACGAGCTGGCCCAGTATCCCCAGGCCGACGATGCCGGCGCTCTCACCCAGGCTATGGCCGGCGCGGCGCACCGCCAGTTGTGTCGTTACGGCGAGCGTTGCCCACGTGGCCTCTTCGTCGCCGACCGCGTCAGGCACGGGGCGCAGTTGCTCTGGCGAGGACTTGAAGAGGCTGCAGTGCTCGGCCCAGCAGGTCACGCGGTCCCCCTCTTTGAAACCGGCGACGCCCTGTCCCACTCCGAGCACGCGACCCACCATGCTATAGCCTGGCCGGAAAGGATAGTGCACCCAGTCTTCCCAGTTTGTGCCGGGGTCAAACACTCCGCGTAGACACGAGGTCTCTGTGCCGATGCTGATAAGAGATTTCTGCGCCGCGCAGAGGACCTCACCGGGCCCGGGGGGCGCGATCTCTTCCTCGCGCACTTCGACTTTGCCGGGCCCAGGGAAGACGACGTAAAGTGACTGCACTTAGAGCTCCACAGGCGCGCCGGCCTGCTCGGAGCGAAGGATGGCATCGGCGACGCGGACGCCGGCCATGCCGTCTTCGAGGGTTGCGAGCACGGGCTGGTCGTACACGATGGAATCGACAAACTGCGAGATCGCTTCTTTGACGAAGCCGCCCAGGCGCCTCGGGCTGGTGGGCGTCGTGCCAAACACGTCGCCATAGGCCATCTTGCCGTCGGTATGTTTCTCAATGGCAGCGTGATGCGAGGTGTTGACGTTGATCTCGCCTTGGCTGCCCAATAGCTCCATCTTGAACTCGTAAACCATGGGCTGGCTACGCGGCAGGATCCACGCGTTTTCGAAGGTTACCACCGCCCCGTTCTTGAACTCGGCGATCGCAACGTGGAAGTCCTGTGTGTCGACCCCCAGGTTTTTCAGGACGCCGGAGCGCGATACCGCATAGACGCGCTTGACCTCGTCCTGGAGCAGCCACCGCATCATATCGATCGTATGGATAGCCAGGAACCAGAGCGACGAACTCTTGGCGCCCCAGGGGATCATCTCCATGGGCACCCAGGTGGTGTTGCTGAGGCGGATATAGCCATAGATGGGCTTGCCTATCTCGCCGGCCTCAATGCTCTTCTTGGCGGCCACAAAGGGCGGGTTGACCCGGTTCTGATAATCGACCATCAGCTTGACGCCGGATTTTTTGACGGCAGCCTCGATCGCTTCGGCTTCCTTGAGGCTGGTTGCCAGCGGCTTCTCGACCAGAATGTCCTTTTTCGCCTCTGCCGCGGCGATGGTGATGTCGCCGTGAAGGTGGTCGGGTGTGGCCACCGATACGGCCTGGATGTCCGGGTTCTTGAGCAGTTCCTGATAGTCGGTATACCACGTGCGGGCGCCGAACTTCTCTGCCAGGGCCTTCGCCCTGCCGGCATTGACGTCACACACCGCAATGAGCTCGATCTCGGGCATGTGGCTGAACACTAACGCGTGCTCTTCGCCAAGGATGCCGGAACCAATGACGCCAAAACCAGGTTTCTTCGTTGCACTCATAGCTATCATGCTCCTTCTGTGATGCGGATGACGAATGGGACTTATCCTTTTACGGCTCCAAAGGTAAGGCCGCGGACGATGTATCGACCCAATACCAGGAAGACGATCATGGGTGGAATCATGGTCACGACCGCGGTCGCGGCGATGTAATTCCAGGTGACCCCCGTCGTGGCGAAGTAGTTCAAGGTGCCGATGGGCAATGTCGAAGTGCGCTGATTGCTCAGCACCAGGGGGAACACTGTATTGTTCCAGGTAAACACAAAGGCAAACATCGAGGTAACGATGATGCCGGGCAGGCTCAGCGGCAGAGTGATGTGCCTCATGGCCTGTAGGAAACTGGCGCCGTCGACCTGCGCGGCCTCCTCGATGTCGACCGGGACGTCATCGAAGAAGCTCTTAAGCAGCCATATCGAGAGCGGGATGGTGATGGTCAGGGAGAGAATGATCATCGACGCATAGGTGCCGCGGAGCTTCAGCCTCGACATGAGGATGAAGTAAGGGATCAGGAAGACGATCGGCGGGGCCATCAACAGGCTTATGTACCACATCATCAGGCCGGCCTTGGCCCGCATCCGGAAGCGAGACAGGGCGTACGCTGCCGTCATCGAAAAGGGCAGGTTCAACAGCGTGCCGCCGAGCCCCACGATCAGGCTGGATTTGAGCTGGGTCGCGTTGACGCCGGGATCCACGAATGTGTATTTGAAAGCGGCCAGCGTGGGCTGGAAAAAAAACTCCGGGGGCTGGGCGAAAGCGCTGGTCGGCGAGCGCAACGAGAGCGCCCAGAACCAGTAAATGGGCCCGATGAAGAACAGCGTGACTGCGACAAGGCCGACGTAGATGAGCAAGCTCTGGTAGACTGGCCTTCTCATGATCACCACTCCCAGTTGCGGAAGGCAACACGCGCGTACGCGTTGATCAGTATCGTGACGATGATGACGATCAGCCAGGTCATCGCCGCCGCGACGCCGATGTTGTAGTCGACCAGCCCCGCCTGATAGAGGTTAAAGCTCAGTGTCCGTGATGCTGTGCCCGGACCGCCGCGCGTCAGCACCAGGACCAGGTCGAACATATTGAACAGCTGCATGAAGCGGATCATGATCACGATGATGGCCGTGCGGCTGATGGATGGCAAGGTGATCCAGATGAACATGCGGACGCCGGACGCGCCGTCGACGATGGCGGCCTCGATGACATCCTCGGGGATCGACAGGAGCCCGGCGTAGAGCACGATGGCAAAGAATGGCGTCCACTGCCAGATATCGGCGAGGGCGACAGAGGCGAGCGCGGTGGTGGCGCTGCCCAGCAAGCCCTGAATCGGCACAGGGAAGTGAACGGTTGTTAGAAGCCAAGTGATCAGGCCTCCCCGTTCGTAGTACATATAGCGGAAAAGGAACCCCGCGACAATCGGTGCAATCGTAGTCGGCATGATCAGAAGCGCGCGTACGAGCGCGTTGCCCTTGACATGCGAGTTGAGCAAAAGCGCGATGCCCACGCCGAACCAAAACTCGATGAACGTACCGATGAAGGCGAGGAGCAGAGTATTGCGGAGGGCGTCCGTGAACGGGGTCGTCTGGAAGACCTGCCGGTAATTCCCGAGCCCCACAAACCCAAGCGGGTTGGGACTGGTCGCCAGGTTCCACAGCCTGAAGCTGTTTGTTAAAGAAAAGAACAAGGGGTAGACGATGAGACCTGCCAGAACGATGATCGAAGGCAGGACCCAAAGGTACGGCATGAACTTGCGCGGTATTTTGCGCGATCCCATGCGCGAAGTTGCTATCGACACCTTTAATTCTCCCCGGGCTGCGCTGGCCACCCGACCGGTAAAGCTCATACCCCGTGACCAGGGACAAGCGCGTGCTGCGAGGAGGTGGGGCGGATGCCGGTACTCTGCAACCAGAACGGGACTTCGCCTGTCCACAGTTGCAGAGTTCCCGCACGTCCCCCACCTCCTGCGACATTGCTTAGGCCAAACTATCGATCAGCTTCTGGGTGTTTTCCAGCGTGTCGTCGTAGCTCGGCTGAGCGTACGGGATCATCAGGTTGCCTGTCAGCGCGTTCTTGAACAGGGTGTCGGTCTGCTTCAGGCTATCAGCAGAGGAGACGCTCCCGGTGAGCACCTCGTTGAGCTGCAGGCCGTAGATGCCCTCCAGCGTGCTGTAGATCGGGCACGGCGGGCGCACAACCTTGCCGTTGCCGTTCTGCAGGATGCCGAGCTGCGTATCCAGGTACGGGTAGATCTTCTTCACGTCGGCGTCCTGGTACATTGACGTGCGGGCGAAATCGCTGAACTGGTAGTTGTAGTCCGGGACCAGCGCCATCTTCTTCTGGGTTTCGGTGCTGCAGGCCCACTTGATGAACTGCCAGGCCGCGTCCTGGTTAGCCGCAGTCGACGGGATGCCCAGGCTCCAGCCGCCGTTGCTGATTACCTGGGGGATGTCGCCAGTGGCCTTGGGCAAGAGGCCAATGGCATAGTTGTCGATGATCTTGCCCGGCTTGCCGCTCATATAGCCATCGTTCTTCACCAAGTAGAAGTATGGCGTCCACCAGTAGAACATGGCGATGTCGCCCTGCGAGAAGCGCGTGCCGGCGTCGAACCACACGTAGTTGATCGCCTCGGCCGGCGACAGCCCGTAGAGGGCCTTGTACATATCCAGCGAGTTGACGTTTTCGGGGCTGTTGATGGTCGGTGTGAAGTCCCACGGCGTTGCCTGTGGGAACTGCTTGAACCAGCGCGCACCCCGGCTGGCCGCCAGCTGGGTGTACATGTGGACGATGGGCTGAGGCTGGGAGCCACAGACCACGGTGCCAAACATCTTTGTGCCGGCGAGGGTCTTTCCGTTGAGGCCCTTGACGGTCTCGACGTACTTCTCCCAGGTCCAGTCTGCGGCGGCAGTGGGGTCCGTTGGGGGCGCCTGCACGCCGGCCTCTTTGAAGACGTCGGTGCGGTACATCACACCCTGGCCATAGGCCGCGACCGGGAAGGTGACGATGTGCCCGCGCCAGCTATTGAGCGAGTACAGTACCTGCGGGATAAAGTCCTTGATGTTGGTGTCTTTATCCGCCTTGATGTAGTTGTCCAGGGGAATGATCCAGCCGTTGTCGGAGTACTGCCCACTCCACATGGCGTCTACGGTCACGACGTCGGCGTCTGGGGTCTTGCTCACGAACGAGGTCACGAGGCGCGCGTTCAGCGCGTCGTAGGCCAGGCTCTCCAGGTTGACCTTGATGCCGGTCGCGGCTGTAAAATCTGGGGCAACCTTTTCAAGCGCGAACTGGAAGGGATCGCCGACAACCAGGACGCGGATTTCCGAGGGCTTGGCAGCGACCACAGTCGGCACGGCAGTGGGCGCCGGCACGGCAGTGGGCGCCGGTGCGGTGGTCGGCGGCGGCGCGGCCGTGGGCGGCACGGCAGCCGGCGCGGGCGCGGCCGTCGGCGCCTCTGGTGGCGGCGATGTCGGTGCAGCCGGCGCGGGGGCTGCTGTGGGCGTCGGCAACGCGGCCGGCGTACAGGCTGCCAGGGCAGCGACTGCTACCCCGGTCCCAGCGGTCTTCAAGAACCTGCGTCGCGAGATGCGCTCTTCTTTCTCAGTCATTTCGTACCTCTCCTTCTGATGGGTGGAAGCTGATGGCGCTTGAATCAATACCAATCGAAAACGAACAGCCACCTGGCCCAATGAGCGATAGTTCCCTCCTTTCTTACAGCCGTGGCCCGGTTGGCAAGACCGGGCGTCTCACCAGATTGTGTATCCTCCATCGATCGTGATTGTTGTACCAGACATATAATCCAGATCGGGAGAGGCAAGGAAAAGGATAAGCCTGCTCAATTCTTCAAGGTCGCCCAGTTTGCGTATGGGGATCAGGTCGAGAATCTTGCCGTACAGCACTTGATCGTTCAAGAAGAACTGCCGGTTAGGCTCGGTATCGTAGTAGCCAGGGGAGACTGCATTGACCTTGATGTTGTACGGGGCCCACTCGACGGCAAACGCCCTGGTCAGCATGCTGAGCGCTGCCTTGGAGACTTCGTACGAGCCGCCGTGAAAATACTTGTTGACGACGGCACCCGACATAGAAGCGATGTTGACGATCCGGCCGCTTTTCTGCTTGATCATCACCTTGCCGGCTTCTCTGCTGCACAGGAACGTGCCGTTGATGTTGGTGTCGATGACGAATTTCCACTCTTCGAGGGAAGTCTCTTCGGGCGGTTTGTTGCAGCGCATCGCGCCCGCGTTGTTGATCAGGATGTCGACGCGGCCGGTGCGGGCAACGGCCTGGGCCACCAGGTTCTGGACCTGTTCTTCGTTGGCGATGTCTGCGGGCACGGCGAGGATGCGTTGCCCCTCGGGAGAGATCTCGGCCGCGGCCTTTTCGAGGACCTCCGGCGTTCTGCCGCAGATCACAACGAAGGCCCCTTCACGGTGAAAGCGTTTGGCAACGCAAAGCCCAATGCCGGTGCCGGCCCCGGTGATGATGGCCGTCTGATTCTCAAGCTGCCCCATTGCTTGTGGCTCCTTCTTTTGGTTAGGCGTCCATGACTATCTGGACCTTGACACTGGCCGGTCGCGGGTTGTTGGCGTAGGCGAAGGCCTCAATGCTCTGGGAGAAAGGATAGACGTCGGTGATTAAAGGCTTGAGATCGACTTTGCCAGACCCCATGAGCGCCAGGGCCCGGGGGAAGATGTGCGCGTAGCGCATGATGGTGTAGATGCGCGCTTCCTTGGTCGTCGCATACGCAAGATCGAGGGGGACTGCCTCGGCGGGCAGGCCGATCCAGATGATGCGCCCGCCGGGACAGAGAGGGTCAAAAATCTTCGAGGCGGAGGCCAGGCTGCCGGTGGCTTCAAAGATGATATCGGCTCCCCAGCCGCCGGTGAGATCGAAAACGACGTCGACCAGGTTTTGCTCTTTGACGTTGACCGGGACGATGGGTCCAAAACCGGAAACGAGGTCGAGCCGCTCCTGGACGATATCGGCCAGGATCACCTGGCTGCAGCCGCCTGCGAGCGCGGAGAGGGTCGTCACGGTGCCGATGGTGCCGGCGCCCATCACCAGCGCAACGTCGCCCGGTTTTATCTCGGCTTTCTGCGCGGCGTACATCCCGATCGCAAGGGGCTCGACGAGTGCGCCTTCGCCGAAACTGATATTGTCGGGCAGCTTGAAGACAAACGCGGCCGGATGGACCACCGTTTCGCGCAACACGCCATGGTAAGGGGGCACAGACCAGAAGCGCACGTGGGGGTCGAGGTTGTACATACCCAGGCGTGTGGCCTTGCTCTGGGGGTCTGGCACGCCGGGCTCCATGCATACCCGGTCGCCCGGCTGGAGGCCCGCGACGTGTGAGCCCACCTCGGCGACGGTGCCAGAGGCTTCGTGGCCCAGGATGAGCGGATCCTTCATCAGGTAGCGCCCGACCTGGCCATGCCGGTAATAGTGCAGGTCGCTCCCGCATATCCCCACGGTGTGTATCTTGATCCGGACATCGTCCGGTCCCACGGTCTCGAGGGGATCGTAATCGCGCAAAGACAGAACTTCCTTACGATCAAGGAACAATGCTTTCATAGCGCTTCCTCTAGCGTGGCCGGTTACAGGACGCCAATGTTGTAGTGAAGAAGCAGGGCGGCGGCGCTCAGGAGCACGGTGTCGGACCCAAAGCTGGTTCGCTCTACAGACGTCTGGCTGACGACCGAGACAAACGAACGGCTCTTGACTTCCCGATCGATGATGGCGATAAGGGGCTGGCCAAAGTCAGCAATGCTTCCTGCAATCAGGATGCATGGAACGCTCAAGACACCCACCACGTGTGAGAGCGCGACCCCAAGGTAGTGACCCAGGCCGGCCACGAGCGGCTGCAGCGAGGCATCCCCTGCCTCGTACGCGGCCAGCACCGCGTCCATGTCGATCTCGTCAGGGTTAGCCGCAAAGCGATGCAGCAGCGAGCCCGGGTCCTCGCGGGCGATGGCTTGCGCCTGCTTGATCACGGCGCGGCTGCTGCAGACGGTCTCGAGGCAGCCCAGGTTGCCGTACGTGCAAAGCTCGCCATTCTCGACGGCCCGTACGTGCCCGATTTCCCCTGCCCCAAAGCCATGCCCCAGGAACAACTGGCCGTTGAGGATCACCCCGGCGCCGACTTCGTGGTCGACCTTGACGACGATCAGGTCCGAATTGTTCTTCCGATGTCCAAACACGTATTCCGCCAGTACCGCCGCGTGGCTGGCATTGGCCACATAGGCCGGGAGGTGGTAACGCTCATTCAGCAGATCACGCAGGGGCAGATCGCTCCAGCCAAAATTGACCGAGCGGTGCACGATGCCGTTGTCTGGGTCGATGACGCCCGGCGCCCCGACGCCAATCCCCAGGATGGGGTCCGGGGCCGGTGCAAGCAACGCATCCACGAGCTCATAAGCCGCCGCGAGGGCCGCTTGGCCCGTGGAGGCCCCGAATGGGGATGCTTACGCGGTTTAGGAACTCACCTCGCACGTTGATGACTGCGCCCTGGAAGGCGCTGCCGGTGAGGTCGAGACAGATGATATTATTCGCGTCCTTCTTGACGCGCAACAGGATGGGTGGTTTGCCTTTGGTCAGCGGAACAGACGCTTCTTCGGCAACGAGGCCATCGACCACCAGCTCGGCAACCACGTTGGAGACTGTCGTGGCCGTCAAGTCGGTAGCGCGAGCGATGTCGGCGCGACTGACCGGCTGGTGCCGATAGATGGTGGTAAACACCAGGCGCCTATTGTGAAGTTTTGTGTGGTCTCGTGTGGCCTTCTTGTCAGAGATGATCATGGCTGAAGCATCCTGAAGGTCGAAACGGACACGGGCTTGACTGACACGGACGCGCTGTAAAGACGGGATTGTTACGGATGGAACAAATTCATAAATCCAGCGGCTTTATCTAATCGCAGTATAGCACAGTCCCGGGTGTTGTCAATACCCCAATCGAGCCACGGTTCTGTTAAAGTGAGAAACCATCGGTTACAATCACCTAAAGTTGCAAGACCGAAGGGAGGATTGGACCGATGGCCTTCGAAGAGTGTATCAGGCTGGTGCCGTACCTGAAAGCCGTGCCCGATACGCGCCATGCACGGGGTAAGCAGTATGAATTGTGGGTGCTGCTGACGATCCTGAGCGTGGCTTTGCTCAGCGGACAGAAGACAGTCTGGGGCATCGTACAATGGGCTGTGCTGCATGCCGGCGAGCTCATCGCACACCTGCAGTTGCCGAAGAAACGCCTGCCCAGCCGCTCGACCTTCTATGTGACCCTGCGCAAGATCGGCATCGAGGGTCTTGAAGGCAAGATCGCCGAGATGGGCACGGCCATGGAAAAAGAGAATCGCGCCAGCGAAACCTTGCGTGGGGCAGATGGCGCACCTCTGCGGGGCATGGCGGCGGATGGGAAGGATCTGCGCGGGGCACGGGCGCATGGGGATCAAACCTTTCTGGTGAGTTTGGTGGGGCATGGCGACGGTTTAGTGTTGGGACAGGAGCGCGTGGATGCGAAGACCAACGAAATCACCGTGGTTCCCAAGCTACTGACGGGACGGGATTTGCGGGGCGTGGTGGTCACGATGGATGCTTTGTTAGCTCAGCGAGCGATTGCCCAACAGATTTTGGATCAAGGCGGCGACTATTTGATGGTCGTGAAGAAAAACCAGCCCCAGTTATGGGCAAACATCGACTTGCTCTTTCAGTCGCCGCCTCTGTGCAAGGGTGAAGAAGAGCGCACGACGTTGGTCCTGCACGCCAAGGCCCATGGGCGCAAGGAGAAACGTACCCTGGAGACCAGCGCCAAATTGAATGAGTACCTGGGCTGGCCAGGGGCGGCGCAGGTCATGCAGCGCACCTACCATGCGGTCGACCTGCGCACGGGCGCAATCACTCACGAGGTGGTCTACGGCATTACCAGCCTGACCCGAGCACGCGCTCGACCCAAGCATCTGGCGGCGTTGTGGCGTGGTCACTGGACGATCGAGAACTGCGCTCACTATGTGCGGGACGAGACCTTTGGCGAGGATCGTTGCCAGTTGCATTCCGGGCATTCGGCGCAGGCGCTGGCCGCCTTGCGCAATGCGGTGCTCAACGTGCTGCGCTACCAGGGCTGGTCCAGCATCCCGGCCGCAATGCGCCGCTACGGCTCTTCGCTGCATAAAGCGTTGCAGTTACTCGGCGCGGTAACACCTTGACAGTGCCGTGACTTTGCGGCGCTTACCCCTTGACTTTGGCCCACCTCGGGTGTAGACTGCGCGCAGATTAGTTTCAAATGCAATTCAGCCGCTCAGGAGACGAATGGACCTCTCCCGGCACAAGACCCTCGGCTTCCGGGTTGCCCAGGCCGTGCGCGATCACGAGACCGCCTCACGCGCCGAGATCGCGCGCTACCTGGACGTGAGCCCGGCTACCGTGGGCCGCGTCGCCGACCGTCTGCTGAGCGCGGGCGTGCTGCGCGAGATCGGCCCGCGGCCCGCTAAGGTTGCGGCCGCAGCCACGGGTGCGGCCGCAACCACCGGTGTGGCCGGTCGTCCGTCCAAGCTTCTGCAGTTCAACCCCTATATCGGTTCCGTCCTGACCATCGACCTGCGCGAGACGGATGTGCGCGCGGCCATCACCGACTTCGACGGCCGGGTATTGGTCCGCCTCGCTCGCCCGCTCACCGGCGGCGACACGGCGCGCTCGCTGGCCGAGCTGCTGGACCTGGTGCGCGACCTGTTGGCGGCTCCGCGCTCCGGCCCCGCCGTGACCAGCATCGTCGTCGGCGCGCCCTCGATCGTTGACGCCGAGATGGGGGTTGTCGAATGGGCGCCGAGCCTGGGTTGGCGAGGGGTTGCTCTGCAGCAACTGCTGGCCGGCGAGTTTGGGCTGGACGTGCTGGTCGAGAATGACGTGAACCTGGCCGCGGCCGGCGAATATTGGAAGGGCGCCGGGCGCACTGTGCGCCACAACCTGGTCTTCATCAGCGTCGGCTCCGATGTCGGCGCCGGCATCATCCTGAACGGCGAGTTGTACCGGGGCGCGACCAACGCCGCCGGCGAAATCGCCTATTTCATCACCGACGTGAACGTGCTGCGCGATAACATGGGCCAGATCGGCAATCTCGAAAACCGCATCGGCCGCGCCGGCCTCGTCCGCCTGGCCCAGCTGGTCGCGCACCGCTATCCCGCCTCGCAGCTTTCGGCCATGCTCAACCGCAGCGAGGATTGCGTGGATACTGCCTCCATCCTGGCGCTGGCTGAAAACGGCGATCCCGCGGCGCAGATTGTCTACCGCGAGCTGGTCAACATCCTGACTATCGTCATCTGTAACGCCTCGCTGGTGCTGGACCCCGAGATGGTGATCGTCGGCGGCCCCGACCACTGGAACTGGACGAATTTGATCACCGCCATCCAGGCCCAGATCGGCTCCGCCTTGCTGCGCCCGGTCCACCTGGCCCCTTCCGAGCTGGGCAGCGATGCCCTGATCATGGGCGGCGCCTACGCCGCCCTGGGCAGCCTGGGCGCGCTGTTAGACTGAAAGAAGGACGCGCATGAGCAATCTGCTCTCTTTTGTCACTGCCAACTTCATTGCGCGCGAGTGCGGCTATCACCTGGACGGCGGATGGGAGGCCGGACAGCCAGCCATCGAGGCTTACTTCCGGCCGCCCGAGACCTTCGAGGCGCGCTTCGACGCCTTGCTGGCCGAAGTGCGTGCGCTGGGCTTCGCGGCGGTGGATATCTGGACGGGGCATCTCAGCCCTGCCTGGGCCACCCCCGGCCAGATGAGCGCGGCCCAGCGCTGCTTGAAGCGCCAAGGACTGCAGCCGGTCAGCGTGGCCGGCTACTTCGGCTCGACCCTGCCCGAGCTCGAAGCGGTCTGCCGGCTGGCGGCGGGCCTGGGGGCGCCCATCCTGGGCGGCGTCGCGCCCATGCTCGGGCGACAGCGTGCGGAGGTCGTGGCCCTGCTGCGCTCGTACGGCCTCGTTCTGGCGATCGAAAACCACCAGCATACGAGCGCGGGGCAGTTGCTGGCGGAGATCGGTGAAGGCCCGGCCGAGTTGGTGGGCGCCTGCGTCGATACCGGCTCGTTCGCCACGCGCGGCTGTGACGCGGCCCGGGCCATCGAGACGCTCGGCGCGCGCGTGCTGCACGTCCATTTCCGGGATGTCGTCCCCACGGGCAGCGATGAGTCCGTGCGCTTCGGGCAGGGCTGCGTCCCCTTGCCGGGCTGCGTCGCCGCGCTGCGCCGCGCCGGCTACGCGGGCGCCATCAGCGTGGAGCACGAGCCCGAAGACCACGACCCGCGCGACGATTGCCGCGCGAGCCTGGAGATGCTCAAAAGCTGGCTGGAGCCTGGCTCAATCAAACGGGAAGGAGAAACATGCTGAAACCGGTGCGGATCGGGTTTGTGGGTTGCGGCGAGGCGATGTCCAAGCCGTACATGACGCTCATCAAGCGGCTGGAAGCGCGCGGCAAGGTGCAATTGACGGCAGCCTGCGACATCGTCGACAAACGCGCGCAGATGCGCGACTAGTTCGGTATCCCGTTTTTTACGGCCGACTACCGGCAGTTGGTGGCGCGGGACGACGTGGACCTGGTGCTGGTGCTCTCGTCGATGGCGACCCATGGGCCGGTCAGCCGGGCCGCGCTGCTGGCCGGCAAGCACGTGCTGGTCGAGAAACCGATGGCGGTCGACCTCGAGCAGGCGCGCGAACTAGTCGAGCTGGCCAGGACGAGCGCGGGCTACCTGCTCTGCGCGACCTACGTCATCCTCAGCCCGACTTTCCAGAACATCGCCCGCCACCTCCAATCCGGCGACATCGGGCGTCCGCTGACGGCGCGCGCGCGTTACGGCTGGGCGGGACCGTGGTGGGGGCAGTGGTTCTACAAGGAGGGCGGCGGCGCCCTGTTCGACCTGGGCCTCTACAACCTCACCTCGCTGTCCGGGTTGCTGGG
>Ga0209540_10001632_pt1 | contig 16667 bp, 13 predicted proteins | sample BarGraIncu01121A_FD_184501 | JGI IMG/M metagenome (GOLD analysis project Ga0209540, IMG submission 184501) | Arctic peat soil microbial communities from Barrow, Alaska - Barrow Graham LP Incubations 011-21A (SPAdes) (version 2) | ecosystem: Environmental > Terrestrial > Soil > Wetlands > Peat... | reverse complement strand
GACACGCCTGATCGTATCCCGGGTTCATCATCAATAACAAGTACTTTCAGAACAGCCATTTCAAAGTTTTAAAAGTTTCATAACCTCCTGATCAAGTTGCTCAGGCCTTATCCCTTTTTCAAGGTACCTGTCAGCCCTTATCCACGACTTTTCCTGGTCAGAATCAATACTGAAGGACATACCAGTTTCATGAGATACTGCAGTAGCCAGAATGACCGGTACATCGGGGTATTTTCTCTTTATTTTGTAACATAAAATGAAACCACTGTCGTCACTTTCCATCATCAGATCAAATATTGCCAGGTTAGGTTTAAATCTGGCTATAACAGATTCCGCCTCTGCCTGACTTTCAACTGCTACAGTCTTATACCCTGCTTTTTCAAGATTGAAAACTGTCTGAAAAAGGTAATCCGGATCATCATCTGCAACAAGTATTGTTATATCACTCTTCTTCATCGTTCCACAAATTACTAAAAATTCTTTAAATCAACCAGTTAATATGATAAATATGATTGTCGTTATTTTATTAACAATGTTACTGAGTCCAGGGTTCTGTGTACTGGGTCTATAACAATATTTGAATATAGATCAGTCCCTCAGTCTCTTAGTTCCTTAGTCTCCCCTTCTATTCCTTCCGCCTCGGCAACACAATCTTAAAGCTGGTTCCGGTAGGCCCTTTGGAAGGGTCATCATTGGAATCGGCAGTTATATGGCCTTTATGCATTTTAACAATACCATAGGCAGTTGCCAAGCCAAGACCTGTGCCCTGACCAATGCTTTTTGTGGTAAAGAACGGTTCGAATATTTTAGCCCTGTCTTCTTCCTTAATTCCCGTACCTGTGTCACTTATGACTATTATCACATCGCTGAGCGTGTCCTCCATTTTAATATTCACTGTTCCTCCACCCGGCATAGCATCAAAAGCATTCTTGATCAGATTTGTTAGCACTTGCATCATCTGCTCCTGATCGAGCATTGCGTCAGGATTTGTGGTTTTGTCGTCGATGTTTATTTTTATCCTGGCAGGAATGATCAGACTTTCCAGGCTATGATCGACCAGATCCTTAATACTTACCATCTGATGGTTCACCTGGTTCTTACGTGCAAAATTTAACAATCCTGCGACAATTTTCTTGCATCTGCCAGCCTGATCCACAATCAGCTTAAGATCTTCTTTTACCGGATCTCCTTCATTTGATTCTTCCAGGAGTATGTTGCTGTACATTATCACCACGCCAAGCGGATTATTAAGCTCATGGGCTATTCCTGCAGAAAGCTGTCCCATATGAGCAAGTTTTTCTGACTGTTTCAAAGCCTGTTTCATTGATGAGAGCTTCTCGTTTGATAATGCAAGATCCTTTACTGATTTGTGAAGCTTTTCAATTGTATAAGGAAGGCACATCTCCACTTCAGCAAGTCCCTTCTTGATAGCTATTGCATGCTCCACACAACTTTCATAACCGCAGGCCCCGCAATCGAGCTGATCCTTTTTTGTTTTCTTACCCATCTTGATAAGAATGTCATTCACGTCATTCTCATTAAGAGTTTCAATTCCGTGATCCTCAGGTTTATGTCGTATCGATAAATCCAACTCAGCGAATTCATCAAACGACTTCTGCCAGCTCTCAGAATCCATGTGCTGCATTTTACTATTGGCATAGGAACTTACAAGAGATCTTCTGTTATATTGCTTACCGTTTTTTGACAACCCTGGTCCCATAATACATCCCTCACAACAAAGCAGTTCCATATGCTGGTTCTTGATCAGGCCTGCTTCAAATTCCTTTAATGCACCCTGAAAGTCAATCCTCCCTTCAGCTGCAATAATATTTCCGGTAATAGCATTATCGCTGATTTTAGCAGTCTGGAGCAATCCACGGGCAACCGGGAAAATAGCGCCTCTTCCCCCAAGGGGCTGGTCAAAATCGACCGGGGTACTTGTGTCAGAAGTGATACCTCTGTCGGCCAGAATATCTCTTAATTCGGTAAAAGTAATAGCTTCATCAATTTCGCTGCTTTCGGCTTTCTTTGCAATGCATGGACCAATAAATACAATTTTTGTATCCTTACCGTATTTTTCACGCATTACTCTGCTCATTGCCACCATTGGAGAAACAATAGGAGCCAGGTTATCCACGAGTGCCGGGTGATAAAATTTAATGTAATTAACAATTGACGGGCAATCAGATGAGATGTAAAAAATTTTCTCTTCCGAAACAAGCTTTTTATATCTGTCAGCAACCAGGTCAGCACCAAAAGAAACCTCTGCCACAAACTCAAACCCCAGCGCTTTAATCATACCTGTAAGAATATGATGATCAGGTATATCGGAAAACTCTGCCGGAAAACTGGGTGCAACAATTGCTGCAACTTTCGGATCATTATCGAGAAGTTTGATTACTCTGTCGGCTGTATTAAGGAAGACTTTTGCGCCCTGGCTGCATACTTTCGTGCAATTGCCACAGGCGATACACCGCTCATCTATTACCTCTGCCTGGCCTCCCACTATCCGGATGGCTTTCGCCGGGCATTCCCTTACACATGTATAGCATGTCCGGCAAAGCTCCTTAATGGTGTATACCAACATATTAATTAAGTTTATTAATCATAATAATACATTTCTTTTCTCAAAATGAGTAAAGAATATCTTTTTATCTGAGATTTCGGTATTCTCTTTTAGCAACTTATCATATAAATTGATGAGAGATGGCGATTTGCAAGGCAGATTTATTGCTTCCGTATCATCAGCCTGGTAAACGAGTTTTGATCTGTTTTTAATTTCATCCTTTGAAGTACTGAAGGGTAACCCTGCTCCATGGACGCATCCTCCCTGGCATACCATCACTTCAATAAGGTCGTACTTTTTACCAGCTGCTATTGAAGCTTTTAATTTTTCAAGACCTGTAAGACCATCGACAACTGCGGCTTTAATCTCGGTCTCACCTGCCATTACAGAGATTTCCCTGAATACACCACCCGATCTCAGCTTTTTAAAAATCTGTTTATCAGGCTCTTTCTTCATTTTCTGATAATGATATGTCCGGATGACACCCTCAGCCAGACCTCCCGATACTTCAGCCAATATGGCGGCTGAGCTTCTTCCTGACATAGGCTCATCAGCCGGTTCATGTTCAATATTTGAAGTGTCAATACCATACAACCTTATTAACCTGGCCAGTTCCCTCACAGTCAAAACAGAATCAACATCGCTGATGCCTTTCCTCATCATTCCATCACGACGGGCTTCAAATTTCATTGCCATACAAGGGGTTGCAGATACTGAAAATATCTCCTCGGGTTTAACACCCAGCTGATCCGCTACGAGAGTCTTTATCAGTACCCCCGTAATCTGTTGCGGGGATTTTACCGTAGAGAGTTGCGGAATAAGTGAAGGAATAAACTGTTCCGCATATTTGACCCATGCAGGACAGGCAGAGATGTATAGTGGTTTATCTGACTTATTTTCAATTCTTTCGGAGAGCTGACCGGCGACTTCGGATATACAAACGTCGGTACCTGATCCTGTTTTAAAAACCTTATCAAAACCAATTTTCCGGAGTATGCTATTCAGAATCTTGTCAAATTCCCTGTTATATCTCATCCCGAGTTCTTCGGCTATACCATAGACCACCATTGAGGAATACTGAATGACTTTTATTATTTCGGGTTTATTAAGGTATTCCTGCACTTCGGTAATATTGTGTTTTTCATGAAGCGCACCTGTAGGGCAAACAAGCACACACTGTCCGCAGTGAATACAACTTGAAAAGTTAAAATCCCTGTCCATGGCTGCACCAACGTGAGTCTCTTTTCCTTTATTAATAAAATCGAGTGATGTTGCTGTTATTACCTCCTCACAAACTCTGACACATCGCCCGCATAGAATACACTTCGACAATTCCCTGATGATTGCAGGGCTGGACTGGTCGAGACGGGGTTTTATCTTTCTCCCGCGTATCCGACGTTCTCTAATATTGAGTTCTTCTGAAAGGCGCTGAAGTTCACAATTCAGGTTCCTGTCGCAATACAGGCAATCGTCGGGATGGTTTGAAAGCAACAGCTCAACAATTGTTTTTCTGGCTGTTATCACTCTTGGTGAATGTGTCCTTATTTTCATCCATTCCTCAACGGGTTGTGAGCAGGCTGTAACCAGCCGGTCTCTCCCCTCCACTTCTACAACGCACATTCTGCAGGCCCCCGTGGGTGTAAATTCCTTCATCCTGCAGAGCGTTGGTATAATAATTCCGTTGCGATTAAGTGCGGAAAGGATTGTTTCCCCCTTTTCGGCTTTGATCTTTTTATTATTTACCTGTATTGTAAAAAGCATAAGGGCTATTTAACGTTAATTGCGCTGAACTTACAAATATCGAAACAGATACCACAGCCGATACATTTCTCCTCAACTATAAAAAAAGGCTGGAGACGTGTTCCATAAATCGCATTAACAGGACATTTGGCAGCGCAGGCTGTGCAACCCGTACATTTGTCAACATCAATTGAAAATGTTCTGAGTCCCCTGCAGATGTTTGCCCTGCATTTCCTGTCAAATATATGTTCTTCAAACTCATCCCTGAAATTTTTTAGAGCACTCATAAAAGGGTTTGGAGCTGTCTGTCCGAGTCCGCAAAGAGAAGTGTCTTTCATTACTGATGCAATTGTCTCGAGTTGCATAACTCCTTTAAATCTCTCGAGAGTTGTTCCCGAGTCCTCATTCAATGGTTTTCTGATAACGCTTTCAAGGATCTCGAGCATCCTGCCGGTCCCTTCCCGGCAAGGGATACATTTACCGCAACTTTCATTACGGATAAACTCCATATAGTATCTTACAAGATCTACCATGCAAGTGTTCTCATCGATTATCACGAATCCACCTGCTCCCATTCCAATGCCTTTTTCCTTAAGGGACTCGTAATCAATTGCAATATCGAGGTTTTCATCTGTAATGAACGAACCCGATACCCCTCCGAGCTGAATGGCTTTAAACTCTTTCCCCTCTCTTATCCCGTCGGCTATATCTTCCAGAATGGTTCTTATTGTCGTGCCCATTTCAATCTCAACCACACCCGACATGCGGCCTTTTCCTGCAACGGCAAATACTTTGGTACCCGGACTGTTTTCTGTTCCCAGTGTCCTGAACCATTCAGGCCCGTTCTGCATTATAAGCGGCACATTCATAAGAGTCTCCACATTATTGATGACAGTCGGTTTTCCAAACAGACCAGATGTTGTCGGATATGGAGGTTTTAGTTGAGGCATACCCCTTTTCCCCTCAAGAGTATTAATCAGGGCGGTCTCTTCGCCACAAACAAATGCTCCGGGTTCAACACGGATTATAATATCGAGATTATAACCGCTGGAGAAGATATTATGTCCGAAAAGCCTGTAGTCTCTGGCTCTGTCTATAGCTTTCTGAAGCCTGTTTTTTGCATGATCAGAACCCGATCGCATAAAAATAACGGCATTTGAAGCTCCGATTGCATATGCGGCAATCGCGATACCTTCTATCAGGCGGTGAGGATCACTTTCCAGAATGGTTCTGTCTGTGAAAGCTCCTGGATCACTTTCTTTAGCATTGCAGATAAGATAACGTGCATTTGAAGTTGTATTCAGAGCATGTTTCCATTTTAAACCTGTCAGGTAACCACCTCCGCTTCTGCCTCTCAGACCACTTCTTTCAATTATATCACATACCTCTTCAAAAGTATAATGTCTTATGGCTTTGATATATGCCCGGTAACCTCCGCGAGCTATATATTCTTCAATGCTTTCAGGATCGTAACATCCACAGTTACCAAGAACAACTCTTTTCTGGTTAGAGAAAAATGGCAACTCATCCATAAAAGGTATCCCCGGCCACAACTCAAATCCTTTGGTCCCTGTCTGCCCGGCAAGATCATCCTCATTTATATCATTGTGAAAAACACCATTCAGAAGAGGTTCCACCTTCTCTTCTGTTATATTTCTGAAAAAAAGTTTATTTTTCCCCGGAATCTGAATACATACCAGTGGTTCAAAAGTTGCCGGGCCCGTGCATCCCACATTCACCAAACCGGCTGTTGGTTCGTTTTCTTTTATGTATGTATCAATTGCAGAAAATGTTTTTTCCGATCCTGCGATGACACTGCTTGTGCCGGAAGAAACAAAGATTACAGGCTTATCGGGTTTTTCCCGTCTTACCTGCTGCAAAACCCTTTCTGTTTCTGGTAATAATGTATCTGATTCAAATGTAAGAACCTTATCTATCAGGAATGTTTTTAAATCTTCCATCGGAAATTTTTAATAGAATTAGTCGTTTTCAATAACGTACTTTAATCTTTTAATTAGTTCAGGAAGCTGTTCAGCTTTTATATGGGTATGGTATTTCCCGTTTATGTTTATAACCGGACCATTACAGCAACCACCCATACATGAAACAACCTCATAACTAAAATTGCCATCCCTCGTTGTCTGTCCAGGCATCACTCCCGTCTCCTCTTTAATTTTATTTATTACTGATTGTGATCCGTTCAGAAAGCAGGAGGTTCCGTGACAGATTCTGATCTGAATTTTTCCAGAAGGGATGAACCTGAACCTGTCATAAAATGTAGCAAGGCCATAGATCTTCGTTGTACTCAGCCCAAGGAAACTGCCCGTTTTTACAATTGCTTCCTCAGATAGATACCCCAGATCATCCTGTATCTCCTGAAGTAAAGGAATAAGATCCTCTCTTTTTCCCTGTTTGTATTTTCTCAGTATTGTATCAAGATCAGTACTCATTCTGCCTTTATAAAGTATAGAATTATAACACAAAGATAATTGATATTATTGTTAATAAATAAACATTGTTATTTTATTAACAATATATATCTGAATTAAGTTATGAGTTAATTTTTTTATATTATATTGATTATCATCATATTATAATAAGTTCTAAAAATAATACTATTAATAACCTTTTTAGTCCTTATCTCTTACAAGGGTATCCATCCTGAGTAAAACACTGAATTTAAGATTCAGTAAGGTTTATGAGAGCTTGGAAATAATTATTACTTTTGATGTCGTGTTTATTTTTGAACAGAAAGAAAATGGCTCAGAGAATTGAGATGCAAATCTGTCTGGGAAGTTCCTGTTTTTCCCGGGGCAACAAAGATGTTGTGATGTTCATTAGAGAATATCTGAGAAAAAATCATCTCGAAGATAAGGTCATTTTTAAAGGAGCCCGTTGTATGGGGCACTGCAGTAATGGACCAAACCTTAATATAAATGGAGTAACTCTCGAGGGAGTCACTATTTCGAAAATAGAAAGCATTCTGGAAAAAGAATTTGCAGGATTGGGGTAAAAAGTTTGGAGTGAACTGCCCCCTCCCGCTGCGCGGGATCCCCCTGAAAGGGGATTAATTCTGTCACACTTAGCTAATTAGTCCCGCCTAAGCGGGAGAAGGGGGGCAAAAAACTTTAGGAACTTTAAGCACTTAAAGAAATTGGTATGACAAATAGAAAACCTGTACTTTATATAAATGATGAAAAATGCAGAAATTCATATTCCTGTGTTCGGGTATGCCCGGTAAATGCCATCGAGGTTAAGCCACAAAAGGCTCATCCGTACATTCTTCCCGACAGATGCATCGGATGTGGATTATGCTATGTCTCATGTACGCCTCATGCAATTGAATTCCGCGATTCAAAGGAAGATGTAAAGAAGCTGCTTGCTTCAGGAAGAAAGACTGCAGCTCTTATTGAGCCAAGCATAGCATCGGAGTTTGATGACATAACCGATTACCGGAAGTTCGTCGCCATGATCAGATCGCTTGGATTTGACTATGTTCATGAAGACTCCTTCGGAGTTGATCTTATTGCTGCGGCATATGCAAAACTCTTTTTAAAAGCTGAGGGTAAATACCTTATAACTGCAAACTGTCCTTCAATTGTAAAACTTATCGAGAAATTTCACCCCGAGCTGGTTCCCAACCTGGCTCCACTTGTTTCTCCGATTATCGCAACTGCTATGGTTGTAAAAAAGTTATATGGACCTGATGTGGCCACTGTGCAGATTGGTCCGTGTATCGACGCAAAAGATGAATCATTAATTTACGATTCAGGACATCTGGTCGACGGAGTTCTGACATTTGTGGAACTCAGGGAGCTTTTTGATGAATTCAAGATACAGGAAAGACTTGTTAAATTATCTGATTTTGATCCTCCTCATGGAAACTGGGGAGCTCTTTATCCCCTGCCACCAGGGATCATCCAGGCAGGCGGGATAAAACGTGATATGGTTTCAAGCAGAGTTATTACAGCTTCAGGAAAGGAAGAAGTGCTGGAAGCAATAAATGATTTTGATAAATACATTGATACTTTACAGCACCATTTTAACCTGTTCTTTTGCCATGGATGCCTGCTGGGTCCAGGTATGCAGCATCATAATGAGCGTTTCAGGAGAAGAGCACTTGTAAGCAGGTATGCTGAAAAGAGGGTAGGTCAACTCGATAAGGCACTCTGGCAAAAGAATATGGAAAAGTGGTCAAAGCTCGATTTTTCAAGAACTTTCACTCCCGACGACCGGAGAATTCCTGACCCGCCTGAAGAAGCCATATTAGAAGTACTTAAAATTATCGGCAAAGACAGTCCTGATGAAGAAATAAACTGTGGCGCCTGTGGTTATCTCTCATGCCGTGATTTCGCATCTACAGTAGCCAAGGGACTTGCAGTGCCAGAAATGTGCCATACATTTAACCTCCGCAATAAACAGGAGTATATCGAGACGCTCAGACAGACAAACAGAAAGCTTGCTGAGACAAAAACAGCTCTGAAGGAATCGGAAGAACTTGCCCGCAGGGAAAAAGAGATTGCCCAGAGCACCACCGATATGATGAATAACATGCTCGAAAAGCTTCCTACCGGGGTGGTAATTGTCGACAACAATCTTAGGATACTTCATTCAAATCAAAGCTTTATAAACATAATTGGTGAAGATGCCAAAGCAATATCAGACGTGATTCCCGGATTAGCCGGTGCTGATGTTAAAACCCTGATCCCCTTCAATGTATATAATATGTTCACTTTTGTCCTGAAGGAAGATGAACCTGTTTTAAGCAAGGATGTCCATTTTGAAGATAAAATGCTGAATGTCTCTATCTTCCCGATCAGAAAGAATAAGATCTGCGGAGCGATAATCCGCGATCTCTATTCCCCTGAAGTACAGGGAGAAGAGGTAACCAACAGAGTAAGCGAAGTGATTGATAAAAACCTTGAAATGGTTCAAAAAATAGGATTCCTGCTCGGAGAAGGTGCATCAGAAACCGAGCAAATGCTAAACTCAATTATTGAATCGTATAAGTCAAAAAAACTGAATACAAAAAATAGTCCTAAATAATTTTAAGTGAACAGGAATTTTTTTATAGAGGTAAATAGCCAGCAACGAAACTACGATGGTGAGAGAATCAGTGGTGATGTATTTCTATACAGGTATATTAAAGAAGAAGACAGGGTAATTGCAGTTCTTTCGGATGGGATGGGACATGGTGTTAAAGCTAATATTCTGGCCACACTTACGGCTACAATGGCAATAAACTTTACACGCGAACATAAAGAAGTTGACCGCATTGCCGAGATTATTATGAATACCCTGCCGGTGTGCAGTGAAAGAAAAATCAGCTATTCGACCTTTACAATAATTGATATTGAAAGCAGTGGAAGGGCAACAATACTTGAGTATGACAACCCATCGTGTATTATATTAAGAGGCAACCAGATATTTGATCCTTCCTGGAAAAAGGTTGTGCTTGAGAAAGGCAAGAACTCCGGTAAAGTGCTGAAAACTTGTTCATTTATGCCTGAGAAAGAAGACAGGATCATCTTCTGTTCCGATGGTGTATCTCAAAGTGGAATGGGTAGTGAGCCATTCCCATTTGGCTGGGAAAGGGACAATATTTCCACTTACGCTGCATCGCTTGTATCAAGCGAAGCATCTATCTCAGCCGTTATGCTTGCCGGAAAGATTGTTACAATGGCTCATAAGAACGACAGCTATAAAGCGCGTGATGATATCAGCTGTGCAACAATTTATTTCCGCGAGCCCCGTAAACTGATTATCTGTACGGGTCCTCCTTATGAAAAGGATAAAGATAAAGATCTGGCCGCAAAGGTTCTGGCATACAAGGGAAAAGTGATTCTCTGCGGAGGTACCACTGCCGATATAATTGCCAGGGAATTAAAAAGGACAATTATTGATGAATTAATTTTCGAAGACCCTGAATTGCCTCCTGAAAGTTTTCTTGAAGGTATTGATCTTGTTACCGAAGGCATCCTTACATTGCAAAAGGTAAATGAGATATTAAAAACATTTAACAACAGCGTAAAGCTTGGCAAAGGTCCGGCAGATAAAATTGTCAGGCTCATTATGGAGAGCGATGAGATTCATTTCATAATCGGTACGAGGATAAATATTGCCCATCAGGATCCCAATCTGCCTGTAGATCTTGAGATCAGGAGGACTGTTGTAAAACGGATAGTACGGTTACTCGAGGAAAAATGGCTGAAGAAGGTAACCTTCGAGTACATCTGAGAATTTATTTTATCTTTAAATACTCAACCGTCTTCTTGAACAAATATGGCTGAATATCCGGATGAGTAAGGTTTTCAGGAAGGTGATCCGATAATTTTATTTCAGCAATTTCGGATATATCGGGTATTGGACCGATTTCAAAAACCTCTGCCATATAGATCCTGCCCCACCCGGTTTCTCCATCGATTGTTACGGAATATGTAGCGACACAATCAATATTGAACTTTACAGAACCTGTCTCTTCGAACAATTCTCTCCTGGCAGCTTCCAGCGAAGTCTCTCCTTTCTCAATATGGCCTCCTGCAATCTCCCAGGTAGAACGCTTATGGTGTCTGACGAATATCCATTTACCTTCAAACTTAGCTGATACGACCGAGTAGGTCAGTTTTGAGTCAGGTATAAAAAGGGCGTCAAAAAAATTAACTTCTGTCATCTATTTCATCGAATAAATAATTACTAAACCGTATTATTCCTTTGTGCTATTTTGTGTTCGACTTTGTGATACTTAGTGGTAAAAAAATTAAACACAAAGGGACACCAAGGTCAAAAATATCTTAGTATTATTATAGCGAATGTAACAATAATCACGATAAAAATTAATTGAGTACTTTTATATCTTAAAATTCTTTTCCATGGGATTATTTGCTATTCTTTTTATTATTGAGATCCTTATGTTTCTGGTTCTGCGCCAGCACTTCTACAACGATTCTAAGGCGAAATATTACATCTCCATACTTATCCATGTACTTCTGAGTATCTGGGTCTGGATAATATTTTTTGAAACTACTTCTTACAACAGTTTTTTCGATAACCCGAAACATGTCTGGTTAATGATGAATATGACCGCTATAATGATCTCGATAGTTTTTCCGAGGGCCATCATAATTATTTTGCATTTTCTGGGTAAACTGATAAATATAAAAACAGGAGGTCATTTAAGATGGCTGACAAATACCGGACTGGTCATAATGATTTTTATATATTCAATAATCACTTTCAGTGAATTTTGGGGGCGATTTAATTTTAAGACGGAAGAGGTTACTATATATATTAAAGGATTAAACAAAGATCTTGATGGTTTGAAAATTATTCAGTTGTCGGATATGCATCTTACCTCATTTTATCATCACAAAAAACAACTTGAAAGGGTCATGGAAAAAGTTAATCAGCTCAATCCGGACCTTCTCATTAATACGGGTGACTTCATCAGTTACGGATGGAGAGAATTTGAAAGGTACGACACAATCCTTTCCATAGCAAGGAGCAGATATGGCAGTTATGCTATTCTGGGCAATCATGATGTAGGAACATACGATCCGTATTTCACTGAAGCTGACAGGAACAATAATATACTGATAATGAATAATCTGATCAAGGCATCAGGATATCAGGTTTTGAATGATGAGTTTAAGATAGCCAATATTGGAAAAGCAAGAATAGCTCTTATAGGTGTTTTAACGGGAGGACGACATCCTCATATGACTCATGGAAATCTGGGAAAAGCAATCTTTGGAATTGACAGTGTTGACCTTAAAATACTTCTGAGCCACGATCCAAATCAATGGGAAGAGGAAGTGACCGGGAAGACAGATATTGATATTACACTCTCCGGGCATACTCATGGTATGCAGATGGGGATAATCACAAAAAAATTCAGATGGAGCCCTGCAAAGTATTTCTATCCTCACTGGAATGGACTTTACACTTCTGGTAATCAATATCAGTATGTAAACCGGGGACTCGGAGTGCTGGCAATACCTTTCAGGATATGGATGCCACCTGAAATCACGGTTTTAACAATCAAGAAGGAATAAATCAGCTTAATGTAGAGAAAGGTCCGAGACCTGACTCTACGACATTGATATTGAATGTATTGCTATTAAAAAGAAACGGGTGACAGATATTCTGCCACCCGTTGGATTACCCTCACCTGATCTTTTTACTAACCTACTAACCTACTAACCTGTTAAGATATGGTCGAAAAAAATTATTGGGAATAATTTACTAACCACTTCAGCTCGGGTAATATGCGAATTAATTCTCTCGCTGCTGCATCATAGCTTGTCTCCTTTCAGTTTCCCTGGTCTTAAAAAGCTGATAGCCTTTTTCACCCAGGATAACTTTCAGTTCTTTGTCCCTGGATGCCATAATTTCTGTCTTCTTTGCTCTTAAAGAATCGCGGTCACCGGCAGCTGTTAATTTTTGTCTTTCATCTGATGATTGCCTTGCATATTTAAGAACGACATCATATACTTTTTTCTGTAACAAATCATCAAGTTTAAGGTCTGTTTTCATCCATTCGACCTGATCTCGGGCTGTTTCTTCAGGTGTTTTCTGTACCCTTTGTCCACTCCGGCCCTGACCTTGCTGGGCTGACAAAGAACCCAAAAGCGCTGAAACAACTATCACTGCCAAAAACCTGATTGCTGTTTTCATAATTGCTCATTAAGCTAATTCTTTATTACAATAGACAATGAATAACCCCTGAATATTCCTTAAAATTTTATTTTAATATTTTTTTAACATTTCACTTATAGCAAATAACTGACTGAGAAGTTTAAAATGAGGTTTTGTGAGCCGGATTAAATGTTCATTCTATTTTTAGTAAATTGCGTCATTTCAGATAATATCACTGTCTATATGAACAGAGCATGTATATACTTAATTTTCTTCACTTTGTTTAACGTACTGGAATGCAGTGGTGAAGAAAACTGCTGGATCAGGATCAATCAACTCGGTTACAGAAATGAAGATATCAAAGTTGCTGTCTTACTAAGCAGAGGATCTATAGATCTTAAATCGTTTGAAATAATCGATGCAAAATCTGGTAAAGTTGCAATGACTTTCGATAAAGTTATTAAAACTGAACCATTACAACCATTTATGAGCTGTTACCGTCTTCCGTTTACCAGCTATAAAATCAGCGGAGTATACAGGATAAAAGCAGGAAAAGACATATCTCCTGAATTCCGGATTGCTGAAAATGTTTATGATGGAACTGCAGATTTTCTTCTAAACTATATGCGGCAGCAAAGAAGTGGATTTAACCCTTATGTAAAAGATTCATGCCATACTAATGACGGGTATGAGGTTTACGGGAAATCAACTGACTCTGCCCATATTAATGTTTCCGGAGGTTGGCACGATGCTGCTGATTATCTCCAATATGTAGCAACATCTGCAAATGCTACCTATCAGATGCTCTTCGCTTATTCAGAAAATCCGGCATCTTTCACGGATGAATATCTTGCAAACGGACTGCACGGACAGGACGGCGTTGCTGATGTTCTCAATGAAAGTAAATGGGGTCTGGACTGGCTCTTAAAAATGAATCCCCAACCAGGCATAATGTACAATCAGATTGCCGACGACCGTGATCATATAGGATTCAGGTTTCCAAATAATGATACGGCAAATTATGGTAAAGGTCGCGAGAGACCTGTCTATTTTTGCACCGGGAAACCTCAGGGTCTGTTTAAATATAAAAACAGAACAACAGGAATAGCTTCAACTGCGGGTAAATTCGCCTCTGCTTTTGCTAAAGGCGCAAAAGTTTTCGAACGCACTGAGTCTCAATACTCTAAACTACTTTTATCCAAAGCAGAAGCAGCTTTTAGTTTTGGTCTTGATAACCCCGGAGTATGCCAGACTGCACCCGGAACTGCTCCTTACTTTTATGAGGAAGATAACTGGACAGATGATATGGAACTTGCAGCAATTGAATTATACAATCTGACAAAAGACTCAAAATATCTCAATTATGCTCTGGAATTCGGACGGAAAGAGTTAGTAACTCCGTGGATTGGCAGTGATACTGCCCGGCATTATCAGTGGTATCCTTTTGTAAACATGGGACATCCGGCAATAGCAAGGCAACAGAAAAACCAAAATGAAAGCGAGTTTGCAGGATACATGAAGAAGGGCCTGGATCTGACTGAAATAAAAGCCTTGAAAAACCCGTTTCATGTTGGAATTCCATTTATATGGTGCTCTAACAACCTGGTTACCGCAATTTTGACCCAGGCGCATCTTTACTCTGAAATAACAGGCGACAATTCATACGCTGAGCTGGAAGCTGCTCACAGGGACTGGCTTTTCGGCTGTAATCCATGGGGGACCAGCATGGTTGTTGGTCTTCCTGAAAAAGGAGACTACCCTGTTAACTCGCATTCCTCTTATGTTGTTAATGGAGGTCAGGTATATGGTGGTCTTGTCGACGGCCCGGTCTATCCAACAATCTTTAATTCCCTGAAATATATTTATCTCTCGAAAAAAGATGAATATGTACAATTCCAGACAAAACTGGCAGTATATCACGATGACTTTGCAGATTACTCAACCAACGAATGTACCATGGATGGGACAGCCAGCCTCGTCTATTACCTTTCAGCTCTTCAATCTAAACAGGATAACATTTCCAGGAATCCCAATATCGTTTTGAAGGAGGGTGCGATTGTACGCATGGATACAACAAAAAGAGCAATTTACCTCTGTTTCACGGCTCATGATTTTTCTGATGGGTTTGATACAATTACAAGCACATTAAAACATCATAACATTATGGCTTCATTTTTTCTGACTGGCGACTTTTGCAAAAATCCCAAAAATAAAAGAACAATAGCCAGTCTCAAAAAAAGTGGCCACTATATAGGTCCACATTCAGACAAACATCTTCTCTACTGTTCATGGGAAAAGCGTGATTCACTTTTAGTAACAAGAAATGAGTTTCTGTCAGACCTGAAGAATAATTATAAGGAACTGGCACGATCCGGTATCTCAAAAAAAGAAGCGATGGTCTTCCTGCCTCCATACGAGTGGTATAATGACACGATTGCGAGCTGGACAAATAAAGAAGGCATCAGGCTTGTAGACAATTCAAGTGGGACAATAACCAGTCAGGACTGGACATTTCCTGATAAAGGAAAACCCTACTATTCAAGCGATTCGCTTATGAAGAATCTGATTTCATTTGAAAAGCTTAAGGGTATGAATGGATATATACTGCTCATCCATCCGGGGACAGATCCAAGAAGAAAAGATAAACTCTATCTGCATCTTGACTCAATTTTACGCTATCTGGAAAGTAAAAAGTACAGCTTCCACTCTTTTACGGAAATTAATTAAAATACATAAATATTGAAGGACCACCAGACTCACAAAATAGAGGATATAGAATTCAAAGTAATATATTCAAGAAGAAGATCAATTGGAATCAGTGTTCTGCCTGATTCCTCAGTGATTGTAAGGGTTCCGTATCTTACATCATTAAAAACGATCTCAAGGATAGTGACTGATAAGTATGGATGGGTTTTAAAACACCGGGATAATTACAGAAAACTTGATAATAGTTCACTCAAAAGATCATTTACCTCGGGAGAAACTCATCTTTTCCGCGGTAATAAGTCGATTCTGAAAATTGAAAAATCGTGGAAACCCTATGTCCGCTTTCATGAAGATATCATTGAACTTGGAACAGATAAACCAGATAATCCGGAAGCAGTAAAGAGATTGCTTTACAAAAGTTATAAAAATGAAGCATTGAAACTTTTTCCTGAGTTAATAAGCAAAGTGTTAAAATTACATGAAGCACAGATGTTTAAACCAACAGGTCTGGTTATCCGTAATATGAAAAGAAGATGGGGAAGCTGCTCAAATAAGGGGGTCATAACATTGAGTACAGAACTTATTAAGCTGTCTGACCTTTATATTGAATATGTCATTACTCATGAGTTATGCCATCTGAAATACCACAACCATGGTTCACAGTATTATAAGCTTCTATCTGAAGTTTTTCCGGAGTGGAAAATGGTGAGAAAAGAATTGAGGAAATATATTCAATAATGGGTTGTTTATGAATTCTATAATTATCCTGTTTTCCCCTTATAATTCGAATTCCTGCCCTTTAGCCGGAACTTCAATATTTTTAAAACCTTCACCGGTGAGTGTGGAAACATACTTTTTTTGAGTTTCATATTCACCATGAACTATAAAAACTCTTGAAAGTGAGCTCTTATCCTGGCAACTGATAAAACTGATCATCTCCTTATAATCACCATGACCACTGAAGGATTCAATTTTTTTCACTTCGGCTTTTACTTCATGAACGGTTCCGAATATTGAAACT
>Ga0209540_10001627_pt1 | contig 16702 bp, 17 predicted proteins | sample BarGraIncu01121A_FD_184501 | JGI IMG/M metagenome (GOLD analysis project Ga0209540, IMG submission 184501) | Arctic peat soil microbial communities from Barrow, Alaska - Barrow Graham LP Incubations 011-21A (SPAdes) (version 2) | ecosystem: Environmental > Terrestrial > Soil > Wetlands > Peat... | reverse complement strand
GCGCTGCCATAAGCCCAACAGGGCCTGCGCCATAGATGACCACAGAATCTCCGGGTTGCACATTAGCGAGTTCGGTTGCGTGATATCCGGTAGGAAAAATATCAGATAACATCACATAATCATTTTCTTTTTCTATTGCATCTTCAGGTAATTTCAGGCAATTAAAATCGCCATAAGGAACCCTCAGGTATTCAGCCTGACCGCCGCTGTAAGGTCCCATTCCTGCAAAACCGTAAGCTGCGCCTGCTATGCCGGGATTCATCGTGAGGCAAAAGCCTGTATAGCCACTTTCACAATTTTTGCAATGACCACAGCCAATATTAAAAGGCAGGCATACCATATCACCAACTTTAATATTAGTTACTGCTTTACCTCTCTCTACTACCTTACCCAAATTTTCGTGACCAAATATTCTTCCTTTTTCCATATCTGTTCTTCCTTCATACATGTGTAGGTCTGAACCGCAGATATTAGTGGTCGTGATCTTCACCAGCACATCTGTGGGCTGTTCGATTTTCGCGTCCGGCACATTCATCACCCGCACATCGCGGGGTCCGTTGTAAACTAATGCTTTCATATTGTTATCTCCTATTTTGATTTTGAAAAATACCGTTCTCTAAACTGAATTATTCAAGTTGCGGCTCCCGCCATCTTCTCAAATTTATCAGCACAGTGGAATCGCCCAATGTTCTTTGTTTAATAAGGCTCGTTTTTCATTTTTACATGTTTGTAAATGACTTTTCTATTTACCCTGCTACCTGTCGGACAGCGTCTTCAGGAAGGAGACAATAGCCTCCTCCTCCGTGGTTGTCAGACCGAGATTGCCCACATCGCTGTTCATATTAGCCGCATACTCAGATGCGGGCCAGCCGGAGCCGGGTATGTCGCGGGTGTTGTAAAAGTGGATGATGTCCTCAAGGCTCTTGAAGTAGCCATTGTGCCCATAAGCCTTCACGAAGCTGGCGTACGGTCGCTTATCAACATTGCGAAGTGTAGGCACCTTGAATTTTCCGAGTTCAGATTCATACACGGAGCCGATGCTCTTCAAGTATCCGCCAAGACCCAGGTCAATCCAGGACGCACCCTGAGGATTGAACTCGATTACCGTGTAGAACTGATTCATCGGGTTTTTCGGCACACCCATATTGTGGTATTTGAAGTCGGTGAACAGCACTTTGCCGCTCGCAGGATCTGCGGTACTCGTGTGGCAGTTGGTGCACTTCCCCTTGCCATTGAATAGAGAAAGTCCCAGAGTCTCCTTGTCGGTCAACCCTTTGCCAGTCCCGAGGTACGTGTCGAACCGCGAGTTGTATGGGCTCACCTCTGCGGAGCGCTCGTAGTCGGCAATCGAGCGGCCGATCATCTGGTACGCCGTCACGGCGTCGTCGAAGGCATTCGTGCCCCACACCTGCATAAACAGGTTCGCGTACTTCGATTGTTTTACTTTGTTCACTACAACATCTCCGCTCGCAATGTTCTGCTCCAGCGGGTTCACGAACGGTTGGAGAGCCTGCTCGGCCAACGGGTCTCCCAGCGTCAGGCCGGGGGCGTGGCCGTCCCAGGTCATGCCGCCCGTCCAACCGTTCGTAGCGTCAAGATGCAAGATGGGGCTGTCGCCGCCATATGCACTCGACGGTGGTTTTCTATTGCCGAATCGACCCTTGACAGCACCCTCATACGATGCGCCGCCCAAGTTGGTCATTTCGTCGGGTCCGGTCCATCCGACCTGTGCAGCATGGCAAGTGACGCAGGGCTGACCAGCCGGCTCTGACAGATTGGTGTCGAAGAACAACTGCTTGCCGAGCCACTGCTTGTCCGTGAAGTTTGCTGGTCGAAGATCATCGACTTGCGATTGAGTTATATTGTTGCAAGCTGATATGACGATAAAAATTAACACGAATAGTACGAATGCCCGACTTTTACCCGCATGTGTAATATGAAGGCGTTCATTGTGTTTTACTTTAATATAATCAGCCCTGGCCGATCCGGATTTTGTTTCATCAAGTAATTTTTCCATTGTTTAAAATTTAAAATTTAAAATTATTATTGTTGTCATAGTACAATCTACTTTATACCCGCTGCTTTTAAAGCATTTTCGTATCTTTTGGCTACTTCATCCCAGTTTACAACATTCCAAAATGCATCAATATAATCCGGTCTTTTATTCTGATATTTCAAATAATAAGCGTGTTCCCATACATCCATTGTAAGCAGAGGTATTCCCTTTTTTTCAGCTATATCCATTAACGGATTATCCTGATTTGGTGTAGAGCAAATAAAAAGGGTGTCTTTATCATCGAGACAGAGCCATGCCCAGCCGCTGCCGAATCTGGTTTTACCCGCATCCGAAAATTGTTTCTTAAACTCTTCAAAGGATTTAAATGACTTTGTGATAGCATCTGATAATTTTCCGGTTGGTAAGCCCCCTCCAGAAGCTTTCATGCCTTCCCAATAAAAGGTATGGTTGAAATAACCACCACCGTTATTTCTGACTGCCACAGGATACTTGCTTATTTTACTGAATATATCTTTTATATCCATAGATTCCATTTCCGTACCTTTTATTGCATTTATGAAATTGTCATAATATGCTTTATGATGTTTATCATGATGAAATTCTAATGTAAGTTTATCAATGTAAGGTTCAAGTGCATCATAAGAATAAGGCAAAGCTTGAAATTCGAATTTCCATTTTGTATTCATTTTCTTTGTTTTTTAAGTTTGTTATTTGTTTGATTCTTTTTCATTTGTTCTTCAGGAGTCTCTTGTGGTTGTGTAATAAAAGTATAATGCAAGCCAAGAAATCCGAAGATGATTAAAACTACAACCAATTCTATTTTTCTCATTGTTTGTCCTTATAAAATTTACATTTAAAACGATTAACCTCAACCTCCAAGGGTGACATCCTGATCATTATACCAATTCAGCGCTTTATAAAAATGATCGGGTTTAAAATCCGGCCAATAGTCATCCAACACATAGAAATCCGAATAAATACATTGCACCGGAAGGAAGCCACTTAATCGTCTTCTGCCACCCCACCGCATAATCATATCTACTCTTGAAACATCAAAAGATCTAATACGACTTAATATATTTTTCTGAGCAGAGTCAGCTAATTTCAAATTGTCTAAGTCCCACTCCCAACCATAATTAACCAAAAAATTAACTTTAATTCCTCCTTTACCAAAGATCTGCCTTGTGGTATATTTGTACAATTCTTTTGGGAACATAGGAGATTCAAAATCACCAATAACCAACAATTCTGCTTCTTCCATAGATAATATATTTACTGCATTTACGCAGGCGCTAGTGAAGGCTTTTCTTTGTTTTGTTGGTCTTTTCGTGTTATCAGTAGTAAACCCGTAATACGTTAATTCCTTAATGCCGGCCTCTTTGCATAATTTAAAAAGTATTAAGCCCGGATTTATACCATATTCATAACCTTTTTCTTTTGTCATTTTATTGGCTTCCGCCCATCTTCTGTTTCCATCAGGAATTATTCCAATATGTTTCGGTACTCTCATCACTATAGTCTTATGAATTTTGGTTTATAAGTTTATTATTTGTTTTGATTATTTTTTCCACTTCTTTTATACCCTTATCATAAAACTTTTCTTCGTCGGGAGCGAGTTTGTAGAGCAATCTTAAAAATTCACCTGCGTGAACACGCTCCTCATCCGCTATGTCCTTAAGTACGTCTATGGCAAGTTTGTTGTCGGTTGACTCCGCAAGTTGCATATACAACTGAGTTGCTTCGTACTCTGCAGATACCATAAAACGTATTGCTCTGATGAGTTCTTCATCGGTGAGCTTCCTGTCTTTTGCTAACCCTGAAAAGGGCGATCCAAATTCCGGCATTCTATTTCTCCTTTTAATGATTTATTTTTCTTCGGTTCCGCCGTTGCCCGGTCTTCAGATTTGCTGTTGCCCGAATATTTTAAATATTCAACTTGAAGGGCTTTCAGTCTCCTTTATCTTCATCCAGATCGTCGTGGTCATCTCCGCCAATACTGTAATAATTATTCTCTTCATCCTCATTTCCAACTTTTTCCTGCGCATCATCCAATTCTGATCCAGGAACATCTAAGTCGCTTCCGGATTTATCTTCAACAAAATCTTTTTCGTTTCTTTTTCCGGCTTTACTATTCTCACTTGATTCCTTTTTTTTGGAAATATCCTCCGGATCTATATTCTCCTCTTCTTTATCTTTACTGTAAATGTCTTCGCTGTCAGGATATGATGGGTATCCCGGAAGATTTGTTTTCTCTTTTTTGTCCTCCTGTTTAGCAGGCAGGTTTGTTTTCGCGTCTTTTTTTTCCATATTATTAATAAATTTTGATATAACGTTAATTTTAAAAATTTGTAACCATATATGATGTTTAATACCCGGAAGTATAACTTTTTTTCTTACACTCCATAAATAGCTATATACTATCGGTACTATTATAATTACACGACACCTTTTTTCTCGTTTGCAGGTTCCACTTCTATTGTTAACTCTTTTTGACCTGCATTGATGAGTTCAACTTCACATGAAATTATTACTTCCTCACTCACCATTAAGCCTCCTGTCTCCAGTAAAGTGTTCCAAATAAGTCCCCAATCACTTCTGTTGATTTTTCCTGTAACTGTAAATCCTGCTCTTTCATTTCCCCAAGGGTCCTTTATCGTCCCCCCGAATTGTACATTTAATTTTATGTTTTTGGAAACACCCCTCATTGTTAATTCTCCCCATAATTCATGATTATCATCCTTATCTGGTTCCCCAATAGTATTTGAGGTGAATGTTATTTGTTTATTGTTTTGAACATCAAAAAAATCAGCACTTTTTAAATGCTCATCACGTTTTTCATCACCTGTAGTTATTGAGGAAGCGTCTATCCATAAATCAATTTCTGCAGTTGAAAAGTCTTTAGCAGATGTATAGATGCTTGCATCAAATGTTTTGAATGTACCTTTTACATGTGAAATCATTAAATGCTTTACTTTAAAGGCAATTTCACTATGAGCCTGGTCTATTGACCATTTCGTTTCGTTTGTCTTGTTTTTCATTTTGTTTATTTTTGTTGGTTATAAAAAAATATTTTCTTTTATATTTACCATAATATTTGTTCCTTGAATCAATTCATCCGATGACTCAAAGCAATCAGATGAATAATATTAAAATTTTAGAGCTTGAAATTTCCTACATTAATCATGAGATAAATTCTCTGTTCGGTTCTAACGGAATGAAAGCTACCAAGATCACGTGTATATCTATCCAAGTAGAACACTGATTGTTCAAATCCAATGTTTAGATTTTTTAAAATCCTGATAGTAATTCTGGGTTTGATCATTCCAATATAATTATTTCCCGCAACTCCAACATAAGTATGAATCCAGAAATAATAACCAATGAACTGGATGCTTCCCCAATCGAGATTAATGCCGCATTCAATTTTTGATACCATTCCTCCGCCATAATTATAATCCCTTAATTGTGAAGAATCAGAGCCTACCTTCGTACTGTTTCCGGCTAAAGGTACTATACCGAGATGGAAATTTGTAAAAATATAGGACTCCTTGGATAATGGTAACGGATATTTCGACATTATTCCTGCGCCGATACCTATGGTTCCGAGTTCGAAAATTTTATTATCAAAGTAGTCATAATGCTGGAATACTCCCATCAGCGTTTCCATGTCAGTGAATTGAAAATTTTTGCCGTATAAAATTCCGTATCCCGTTATATTTTCAATAATTTTTCTTCCTACTCCCAAATTAACACCTGCCCGAACCGTAAAGTAATCAAAGGGCTTCCATTCTCTTTTTTCCAATGCATATCCATAATCAAGTTGAACATTAAACATTGCATTTTGAGGTCCTGTCCAGAAGCTGCTTCCATCATTTTGCTTTCGTAAACCCGCTGATATCTCAACATTAAGCGGTTCTTTCTGATATACTTCTTCACCCGTTACTCTTGTGAGCTTTCCCTGAATAAGCCGGTTAAAAAATCTCGTCGGACTGAGGATCGCAGCACCAAATTCTCTGAAAAATCTCTCCGTCCCGCTTGTCCGGTCATCTAATAAATTTGAACTTAATCTGTAAAGGACTTCTCCGTAGAATGGACCCGTGATGGATGTATTAATAATATCATTATACGATGGTAGTGTATTTTCACCAATATACTCCCACAATAAACTGCCTCCTATTGAAAAAGGAACAGATTCCCAGAACTTATAACCGTTAGACCGGGCGGATGCGAAATTTAATCCGCCTGAATAAGGATGAGCAAGGAAGTTCATGCCAAATCTGTCTAAATCCCATTCCCAGCCGGTAACAATATTATGTTTCCAGGAATTAAAACCAACCGTTCCAAAACTCGCGTTAAAAACATATCTGTTGGTTAATCCTGTTACAACATGCATACCCAGAACTTCAACGGCAGGTATCCATAAAGGATATTTTTTATTATAAACAGGGTCATCGTTCAACAAATCACCAAACATATTATATCTGGTAGAATCATAGGATTTAATCTGATCATCCTTATTAACCGGATCCGAATTAGATTTCATTATCTTCTCATCCTTTGTACCCTTTGTGGTATCCTTTGGAATGGTATCCCTTGGAGAAGCATAAAAATTATCGGGACGGTAATTCCCGGATTCATTAATTTGTTTGCTCTTAGCTATTACATTTATTGTTTCATATTTCTGTATTATTCTATCTGTTTTTTCTTTCCTTGCTTCTAAAACCGATTGACTGTAGCATAGAGGTGAAATGGTCAAGAAAGTAATTAAAACAATAGCAGCAAGTGCTTTCGATTTTCTAATTGTGTTGTTTTTCATTTTGATTGTTTCTTAAGTTTCATATTCTTATCCTTTATTACTGCGTATTTTGTGAACAATGTTCCCTGCTTATTTACACTTTCACAGCTTATTAATTGCAAATTGATATCAAGTTTCTCTTCTATTACAAAATTACCTCCTGCTCCAAATATTTTTGGTTCGATTGTCAGCCATAATTCATCCACTAATTGTTTTTTCAAAAATGAAGTGGCTATATGTGGTCCGCCTACTATTAACATATTTTCATGTCCTTCCATTTCAAAGTGTTTTGCCAGGTCAACGGGAGATTCACTTCTAAATTCAAGCTGTCCCAAAATTTCATAACTTTTGTATTTAAAAGGTTCTTTTGTCATAATAACAAGAAGATGATTTGGGTCCGCTTTAACCGGTTCAAAATTAAAAGTATTGCTTCCCATAATAATAAGACGATTATCTTTCCATGTTTTATTAAAATACTCCTGATCCTTTTTAGACGACCAGGACTTGACATGAGGGTCACCCCATTTTGTTACTTTTCCATCTAAGGTTGATACAAAAACAAGAATAGTTTTCATTTCTCTTATTCTTATTTGTTATTAATTAAGAGTAAATTTAAAATGTTCCATTAATAAATAATTTTTCTGTTATGTCAAAGGAGCTTTTTATTTTTCTTTCGCAAATTTTATAAGTTCTGAGTTAAACTTTTCGGTTTCTTCCAGAAACATGCTATGGCCGCTATTCTCAAAAGCAACGATGTGTGAATTTGAGATTCCGGCTTTCATCTGTTCAGCCAGATCAAAAGAACATATTTTATCTTTCTTGCCATGCATAATAACTGTCGGAATTGATATTTTCTTCAGATCACTTCTCAGGTCTGTATCACGCAATGCAACTAAACATTCTGCAGTTGCATAAGATGAAGCACTTAAACAAATTCCATTCAACCAACTGCCGATCCCTTCATTTAATGAGGTTTCAGTAGAAGAAAATATCTTCGCGAAATCAGATAAAAGCTTTGGGCGATCCTGATAGTTCAATTTAATTAAGTCATCAACCGCACTTTGTGGAAGATTATATGGAAAATCTTTGCGTTGCGTCCAAATAGGGGCTGCTGCACCAAATAATGCGAGCTTGGATATATGGGCACCTTGATAAATTGACACATAGCGGATTGCGATTGGTCCACCCATTGAAAAACCACCCAGGACGGCATCTTTTATATTTAATTTATCTAAAACTTTTTTTATATCCGCTGCATGTACATCGTAATTATACTCTCCGTATGGTTTATCTGATTTGCCAAAACCTCTGAACGTTATACCAATTACACGAAAATTATTATTTAATAAATCATTATACTGATATTCATACATTTCATCGCTCAGTGGCCAGCCATGCAGCAGCACAATTGCCCTGCCTTCGCCGGCATCGGTTATATGAAGACGAACATTAGGTTCTACTTCTATATATTCTGCTCTGGCTATTCCAGATTTTATATTATCTTTTAGTTTTTCCATAGTTTTATATTTTATATTATTTTAATTACTCAAATCCGCAAGTCACCCGTGACTTACAGCCACTGTATTTTACATTTAAAATGCTTCTTTAACAATTGAGTTTTCATCAACATGCAAATCCGCTAACTGCTTTTCTACAGTATCCATCATTGGCGGAGGTCCGCATACATAAAATATTTTGTTTAATCCGCCACTGTTTGCTTTAATAAAATCTTCTGTGACTCGTCCGTATGCATACCCTTCCACTTTTTCATCTGATAAAATATTAATGAAATTATTTCCTAATAATTCTTTAAATTCCAGTTCGAGTATTACATCAGATTTTGTTTTATTGGCAAAGATGAGCTTGTTATTACCTATTTCATTCTTTGACTGAAGATACCTGAAGATGGAAATAAACGGCGTGACACCTGCGCCTCCTGCTATAAATACGCCTTCACCTTTGTAAGCGATTGCACCAAAAACATCATGCAAAATCAATTCATCATTTGTCTTCAGGTGCAGCAATTCATTAGTAACACCTTTGCGAGAAGGATAGGTTTTAATAGTAAACTCAAGGTGATCATCTTCCGGGAGACAAGTGAAAGTGAAAGGTCTTTTTTCGTTTTGCCAATTCTCTTTATTTATGGAAATTTCAGCAGCCTGACCCGGTGTGAAGTAAAACTGCCGGGGTTTTTCTGTTTGAAATTTCAGCACATCATAAGTGACATATTCAATTGACCTGATTTTTACATTGTGTTGTTCCATATGGTTTTTTTATTCAGATTGTCTGATTTGTTTTCCAAAAAGTATCTTCCCAATTAACGCAAAATGTGTTTTCATCCTGCTGCATTCAAATTCGGAATTCCGTACTTAGCTTTTTGCACAATTCCCGTATCATCCGTAAGCTGCTTAATATGAGCCAATGTAAAATCAGGTAAAAGATAGGGGTCAAGCATCGTATGCTTTTCCTTTTGAACGTAAGTGAAACTTTCCATTGCTGACATTGCGACATTTATATATTTTTTCCCAATCTTTGGCCACTTAAGTTTATGCCCGTATTCAATGGCTGCTTCGCGTAGTACCTTCGTTTTATGAGGATTGTCAAGTAAATCGAGAAGAATATTTCCAAGTTGTTCATAATTATAAAAATCGAATAAAACACCTCTTCCATCGGCAAGTAACTCCTGGGCATGCCAGTAAGGAGTTGAAATAACGGCAGTACCTGCACCAACGGCATAAGATAATGTTCCGCTTGTTATTTGTGCTTCGTTCAAATAAGGTGTAATATAAATATCCGTCGCATATAAATACTCCATCAATAGTTCTTCAGGTACAAAATTTTCATAAAAATAAACATAATCTTCAAGTCCGTATTCTTTAACAAGCTGTAAAAGATATTCGCGATATTCTTCCCCGTCCTGGCTTAATACTTTAGGATGTGTATTACCTAAAACTACATAAAGAATATTTTTATGTTTTTCGACAACTTTCGGCAAAGCTTTAATAACCGTTTCGATTCCTTTATTCCGGCTCAAAAGTCCGAATGTGAAAAGTGCTGTCTTATTATTGAAGTTAAATTTTTCACGGGAAGTATCCCTGTGAAAAACCTTTCCGGCAGGTACACCGTGTTCAATAATTTCAATTTTTTCTTCGGGAATATTATAAATTTCAAGAAGAAACTTAACAGCTTTTTTACTCATTACAATAACCTTGTAAGCTTTTCTGCTGAGCTCCTGTACTATCACTTTTTGTATATGTGAAGGCTCACGGATAACGGTATGAAAAGTAACAATCAGAGGTATTTCAATTCTGCTTACAAGCGAAAGAATATAGACTCCGCTTTCCCCACCGAAGATACCGAATTCGTGTTCCAGAATACAAACGTCTGCCATATTGTAATTAATGAATTTCGCTGCGCTGATATAATCCCTTTGATTATTTTGATTGACAATAAAAGATACTTCAGGAGGATATTGGTAATTATATCCGTTATCGCTTACAGCAATTACATTAAGATTGGGAAGTGAATTATCATATCCAAAGTTAACAGCGAAGGATTTAATCAGGTTTTGAGTGAAAGTTCCAATTCCGCATTTTTGCGGAGGGTATGTTCCTATAAATACTATTTTCATAATTCTATACTTAAAAGATTCTTATTATTAGTTTAAATAAAAGACTGGTAATTGCAAGATTAATTATTTTATGTCGTTTCATATAGTTTTAATTATTCGGGATTGTATGATTTGTTTTCAAGAAAGTATCTTCCCAATTAACGCAAAATGTGTTTTCATCCTGCAACATTTCAATCATTTTAAATACTTTTGTTGTTGATGCATTTTGAATTGCGTTAAATAATGTCCGCTCTTCAAAACGGATGTGTTCTTTTAATTCTATTTCTATTAAACTGAGATTACTTTTAACGTTATCTTCCGATTCAAACAGTTGTATTAATCTATTATGTTCGTTAACAGTTTTTTTTATCAATTCATTTTCATAACTAAGGATAGAAAAGATGTACTTTTCTTCCACCTCAAAATGTTGGCGCAAGTGGTTTTGGAAAAACCAGTAAGCATAGCTTTTAATTCTTTCTGTTTCGATTTCTCTTGATAAACCTGTGCTTATTTTCCAGCATAACATCAACGAGAGAAGATGGTCGTGGCTTAACGATTGCAATGCTTTATGCCGTTTATTGGATTTTTCTAAATCTATAATAATCATTTTTCTGCAAATATTATTTAAAATTTATTTGTGAATTTTTTCTACTTGCTGCATAAAGTCAGCGACCTGTGAATCGCCGGAAGTACCATATCCATCCACTAAGGTTCCTTTCTCGCCATCGTTGGCTTCGATGGCATAAACAATTGAACTATCCGAAGGGTCTGATTCCCCTTCAAAACGGTAAAAGTGTACCACTTTAACTTCACCCGGGTGAAATGATTTTTGTGTTGTCAATGAAAGTAAGCCTTGCCCGGTTACTTTAAATTGTGTTTCATATCCCGATGCAGTCAGGGAGTTGAGTATAGATGCCAAAGACTGCATATTTATTTTCTCCTTAGATTCTACCATAATTCTGTTATAATTTTATTATTTGTGTAAAATAATTTGCAAAATATCTTTCATCAGCATTTCGCACAACGATATTATATTAACGCTCTTATTAGAGGAAAGATAAGAAAATGTAATTAATTAAATAATAGTGCAGAGGGATGAAAAAGGAACTAATCCGAATGGATGAGTCAGGGAATAAGTATTGGAGATTTTTGAAAATGTTTTGAGAAAATTAAAATCGTGTAAGATTCTTTAAAAATTGTGCCATTGTTGGTGTTTTAGCGCAGCGACACCAACAATGTGAAAAAGAGATGCATGTGTTGATGATATGATGTTGGTGGCGTTAGCTGGCGCTAACTTAAACACCAACAACGGCTATAATTAAATAATAGTGTTGACGGATGAAAAAGGAACTAATCCGAATGGAGTAGTATGGGAATAAGTATTGAAGATTTTTGAAAAAATTCTTTAAGAAAATTTAAATCTTGTCAGATTCTGATAAAAAAATTCGACGGATAATAATTGGAAAAATAATTGTATATGATATTTCAGGAAGGGCAATTGATTCTTCAATCCCGATAAAAAGCATCGGGATTAAGGGTTGACCTCTTTGTGAAATTTCATCCTGTTCCCCTTTGTGGATTCGAACCACAACTGTAACTTTCAGAGAGTTATGTGCTAACCGTTACACTAAAGGGGAATAAAATCAATTATTACAAACTATATAGGATTCTCGAATTTTTCAATCCCTTATGTAAATTGGTTTATGCATATGAGTTTTATTGAGTCCAAAATGTTTCCTTATAAATTTATAGTATCGCTATTATACAGAAAATCCAAACTAGAATATCTTTGTGCCATTGTTGGTGTTTTAGCGCAGCGACACCAACAATGTGAAAAAGAGATGCATGTGATGATGATGTGTTGTTGGTGGCGTTAGCTGTCGCTAACTTAAACACCAACAACGGCTATAAAAAAAAATTTCAAATGTAGTGATAAAAATCTTTTGATGATACAGAAAAAAATGAATCCTTAAATTTAAGTCTGACTGTCTTAAAAAATCTTTTTTTCGGGTATAATATCTACGTTAGCTAACATTAAACCCGGAAAGTTATCGAAAACAAAAACCGCGTTTTTCGCTGTATTTAAGGTTTTTTCCTCCCTATGGGAGGATTGATTAATATTGAAATTAAAAGAAGTATAGTTTAAATTTTTACAGGTTACAAATCTTTTAACATTTAGTTTTTAAGATTTTTCAGACTGCAAAATGTATTTGAGACGTAGTAATTTTATTTATTATATTAACATTATATTAATGATAATTAAATCTTAATTCTCTAAAAATGAAAACGACATTGATTACATTCTCATTAATCATTTTTCTGGCAGCTGACACAGGGCTTAATGCCCAAGGTTTTCCGGAGAAGTACTTTCCTTACGGAAATGTTTACATTACAACCCTCAGAAACTCGGCATATCCTTCTGCGGAAAGATTAAACGGAATTATCAAAGGTGACAAAGAATACACATACGAAGAAAATTATTCAGACAGTTCCGTAATAGTATTCATACCGAAAAAACTTGAGAGCACAGAAATAGTCAACTTCGTATTCTTTTTTTACGGGTGGATGAACAGTAATTATTACACCGCTTCCACAACCGATTTAATAATGCAATTTATCAACAGCAAAAAGAATGCAGTTCTTGTTTTTCCGGCAATGGCAAAATTTGCACCGGATTCTTTTGAAGGCAATTTTAAAAACACAGGTGTATTTAATAAATACGTAGCTGAACTGACAAATTCATTATACGAACATTCGTACATAAAATCATATTCTGCGGGTAAAATAATTCTTTGCGGACACAGCGGCGGTTACAGACCCTTAGTTTCCGTTTTAAAAAATTGTGGAATGGAAGAAAATATAGCAGAAATATACCTGCTGGACGGGCTTTATGACGAGGTAAATGTTATTTTCAACTGGATAAAAGACACAAACGGCAGAATAATAAACGTTTCTACACAAAACAGCAGTCCCCTTAAAAACTCCGGAAATCTTATGCGGAAATTAGATAAAGCCGGACTGCAATATATTTCATCAGCCGAAGAAGATTTTCAATTTGCTCAATATGAGGTAAAAGGAAGCATTTTTCTTGAAACAACAGTCAACCATGGAGCCGTACTTGAAAAAAACCTTTACAGATACCTTATGATGAGCTCATTAAACGATATCAGTCCCTGATTCTTGAAAAGAATAAAATGTTCTGCAGTTTTGCATTTCCAATATGATAGCCCATATTGAATGGCAAATCCCCTTTTTTATTATTCTTAAAAGCAGCTTTTAAATCTGGCTGATTGCGAATCTGAAATAACGTTATTGGCGCAACATATTCGCCGTAAAATTTTTTGTCCCAAATTTTACTGTCAAAATATTTATACGGAATTCCTGTGTCATCTTCAAGTACGGTATTTGAATTTTCTAGAATTAAATTGCGGACAGATGAGAAATTGCCGTGATGCATTAAATAAGATGCAGCCTTTACATAAGTATTGAATTTTCCTCCGGATTTTACAAATTCCAGGACTCCTGAATTATTAAGGTTTTTACCATCGGAAAGATCCTGTTTGAAATAATAAATATTCTGAATATAATTTGAATTGTTATTCTTAAATACAATTTTAAGGCAGGGAGTCAAGAAATTAGAGTCCTTGTCGTTGGAGAATTTGCCTTCGCCATTCATATAAAGCGATTCGTACGAAAGTACTGTATTTCCTGTTTTAGCTATAAAAAGACACAGAACAGGCAGTGCGCCGTCAACCTTATCCCGTTTAAGGGCAACCATCATTTTCTTCGTAAGGAAATAACTGATAGACATAACATCTTTAATTGACTGGTTAAGGTCGTATAAATATGCACTTACATTTGATATTTTCATTTTCTCAATCGGAGGCAGAGATCCGGTATTTTCAAGAGCTATAAAGAAGTAATTATGTGCATAAGGATAAAATGTAAATGAGTGCAGAACATCGGGACCCGAGAAAGGATAGAACAGATTAAGGGAATCTTCAACGTCAGGTTCAATTTTATCGGCATACCATTCTTTCATACTTGAGAGCCTGTTTTTATAAACAGTATTCCAGGAATTTGACATTGCGTTCTTATAATTCTTATACACAGCTGTTTTAATATGGTCATCGAAAACAGAGCTGAATTTTATGTCTTCTCCTGCAATGAACCTGCTGATATTATTATAATAATTATTACCTGATGTATCAATTTCAGGTGTCTGTTCTATAACTAATGCAGAGTCTTTTTTACCTGAATTTTTTTCATTCACAACAGTGTTTGTTGAATCTTTTGCTTCTTTTTTGACGTTACGGATTTCATCTTTACCGCATGACATGCTAATAGAAGCAAGAACCATGCAGAGAATTAAAAATTTTCTCATATTTATTTAATTAGTTTGTTTTTTATTTATAATAAAGTAAAACACTACGCTGGATAAAAGGAACAGCGAGCCGATTAGCGCCTCAAAAGGTCTTGATACTACAACAAAATAAAGGAACCATGAATTTATTGCCAGGAATATCACGGGAGTAAATGGATAACCGAATGTTCTGTAGTTATCAGATGATATATTTTTGTATCTAAGGATAAAAACTCCGAATACAGTAAGCATAGTATAAATAATAAGAATAAATCCGACAAACGTGATTACCTGTTCGAAAGTAGACGTAACGACAAGCAATATTGATAACAGTGATTGAATCAAAATTGACAATTTAGGAGGTTTATTATCCTTTTCGACAAGAAAATTCAAAAACCTGAAATCCTTTCCCATGGCGGATAAAACCCTGGGACCAGAAAAAATCATTGAACTTACAGTAGAAACGAGAAGCAGGCTTATAATTCCTCCCATTATCTGACCTCCGCTTTTTCCGAAAATATAATCAGCAGAGATGACGCCTATCTCCAGTTTGCCTGTTAAATTCTCAATAGGCGTTGTATGAAGAAAAACAAAATTCAGAGACAAATAAAGTATAGATACAACAAGCGTACCGATGAAAAGCGAACGAGGAATATTTTTTGAGGGATTCTCAACTTCATTTGTGATATATGTTGTAGCATTCCATCCTGAATATGCAAATGATACATAAAGAAGGGAAACTGCAAATCCGGGATTAAACAAATCTTTAACCACAGACGAATTAAAAGTGAAATCAAGATTCTGCGAGTTGGGTATTAAGAATCCCGAAATCACAAAAAGAATAATAACAATTACTTTAATATAAGTAAAAAACCTCTGAAATATTGAACTTACTCTGTTATTGAAAAGATGGAAAACAGTTATTGCTAAAATAGCAATAACAGCAACCATTGTTTTGTTTAAAGCAGGAATTAAAAAGTTAAGATAACTGCCTAATGCCATTGAAGCCAGCGAAACAGGGGCTGCAAAACCTGCGAACAAAGAAACCCAGCCTGCCGAGAATCCAACACAGGGGTGATACAATTCTTTTGTAAAATTATATTCACCACCGGACCTCGGAAAATTTATTGCTATTTCGCTGTACGAAAAAGCCCCAAAAAGCGCAAGAACACTACCAGTAATCCATAAAAGCATTATTGAGAGCGGATTCTTAATATCCAGCAATTGAAACCCCAAACTGGTAAAAATCCCGGTTCCTATCATATTGGCTATTACAAAAGCTATTGCAGTTGAAAGATCTATCTTATTCTTTTGCCGAATATTTCCCCCTGTTTATATTTATGTCTTTCGAATTTTTTATACAATAAAATATTAATTGTTTGTCTTCAAAAATTTTTGGACAACAATAGGTAAAAATTAAAGTTCTTTTTCTCTAAATCTGTCCGAAATGAAAATATTTTACATCTATATTATAGTTCTTATTTTATTTTGGATAGCAATCAATATAAACATATTTTTTTTAATATTTAAAGCCCTTTTCCCGGTATAATAACTATAGTTAGCTAACATTAACCCCAGAAAGGAGGATATCAAGATTTATTTACCAAAAATATCTGAAGAATTAATCCCAATAATTTACACTAAGACGAAACAATAAAAGAAGCCGATGACCAAATATGCCAACGATATATTACGAGAGAAATTAACCGGGAAAGTCGAAGGAAAAGCTAATATAAAAGACCCCTGAATCATTTGCTTCATGAGTACAACTTCCCGAGGTTCCCGATGAATCAGCAATTTTATTGCAGGTATTTATTATACATAGAACAGTGAAATTATATTATTATAATTGAAAACACATTAAGAGCGTCTAATAATATATGTCGTTATTAAGTATTGTATTTTTTTATGATATTG
>Ga0209540_10001626_pt1 | contig 16721 bp, 10 predicted proteins | sample BarGraIncu01121A_FD_184501 | JGI IMG/M metagenome (GOLD analysis project Ga0209540, IMG submission 184501) | Arctic peat soil microbial communities from Barrow, Alaska - Barrow Graham LP Incubations 011-21A (SPAdes) (version 2) | ecosystem: Environmental > Terrestrial > Soil > Wetlands > Peat... | reverse complement strand
CATACCCTGAAGTGGCTCAACGGCCTTTTTTGACCCGCGAAAATTCAGGTCAAGAGAACCTTCCTTCTGTGAATAAACATAAATAACCTCGAACGCAGGCGTGTGAGGCCGACGATCAAACTCCCCATCCACCCACTCGATGTTTTGCTGCGAATAATCTTCAGGATAAGCGAAAAAATAATCCAGATTCCCCCGACGGAAAGGTTCTACCACGCAATTGTTTCCCCGACCTTCTGTGTGATGAAAGTAATACCGGATCGCGGCTGCCAGTTGCCTGAGGCTTGCCTCATCCACAGCTGCTTTTCGCTGCGGCAGATTCTTTCGTTTGCGCCAATAGGGCAGTGTATCCGCATGATAGAAGCGCGTCGCTCCCCTCCAGAAAATGTTGTAATCCAAAAAGGTGATCATCGCCCGTTCATAGTGATTGGATAATGCCGACAACTTTTCGACAAATGCTTTGAAATCATCCGGGACTTCCTGCATTTGCCATTCTGCCTCATCAATTATGGCCCGGAATCCCTTTTCGCAACTCATCTCATAGATGTCCCGAAACTCGGCATCCATCTTGTTGCGCTGATTATCCGGCAGAGCCAGCCATGCCTGAAACAGCTCATCCGGTTTGCCTTCCTTCATCGCTGAGAAATCAATATCGCCAAACAGCTCCCGTTCATTAAAGTAGCGTGCCAGCAGAGCGTTCGGCATTTGCCTGAAAAAGCTTTTTGTTGAGTATTGTCCGGTCATCTGATCTCCTCTCTAAGACATTTGTTATGTAAAGATTGTTTTTCATTTTTTCACATCACACCAAGTATCCAGCCTTCTACCTGGGCAAGTGTGCGTTCCGCGGGGTTCAGCGACGGTGACAAGAATGTAGATATGCTGCCATCAATATCGGCTTGTCTAAGCCACCTCGCCACTGAATAGGCGTCATGCTGGTCCTGGTTGCGGCCTTCGCGGGGAAAGCTCCGGCTCCATAGAGACGGATAAACCTCCACGATTACCGAACGACTTGGTGAAAGTTCCCAGCCATCGAAAGGCCAGAAGTGTATTTTATCCGTCAACTTCTGGCGAAGAAATCGCAGCCAGGAAATTCCGGAATGTGTGGATTTGGCCACCGACCCTTGCACGTCAAAGTGAAAAACGGATTTGGCAGACCCGGCTCTTTCCTCTGTCAAGCGGCGCCACCGGGCATTACCCATGCGATTGGCGCCGTCTCCGTGAAGACCATCCCTTATAAAATCAACATAGGTATGATCCTCATCTGTCGGCCAGTGACGCTGGAAATCGTCGAGAAACGTTGGCCAGTCAGGCAGCAGATGGTAAACCTCAAAGTAACGCAAGGGAAAAGAAAAACCATGGTCAATACCGACAATGGTGGCGTGATTCTTTTCGAGTTGTTCAACCAGCCACTGGGCAATTCCCTTTCTTGTCCAATATTTTCGGGGACTCGGCGGCGGTTGCACCTCTACCGGCAGCGTTTCTAAATCAGCCATAAAAACCCGTAGCCCCTTAAGGCTTGAAGTCGGCGTTTGGGCGCCAGAATAATCAATGCCGATATAGCTTTGGAAAAATGACATAATTGCGTCCCGATCATTTACCGAATAAACTTCCTTGAGCTTCCTTGGCTGCTTCAAACTCCTCATACAGTTTGAGGATAGGCATTTTCTTCTTAACTGTCTTTATAAAATCTGGATCGTTCAGCGTTTCATATGTGACCCCTTTGAAAATTAAAGACACGTCTATTTTCTTGAGATTTCTTTCAGCAGAGCCGAAATGGTCTGAGAGTTCACAATCCAATACCTGCCGGATATCATCTTTGGAAGGTTTTGATGGTAAGAATTTCTTCCACCGTTCTGGCGTCTGCGCGATAACGGCTGGAGCAAGCGCATTGACAAGAGCAATGCGATTTTTGTCTATGGCTTTCTGCAGTTTTGCTTCAAGCTCCTTTTGAAAAGCTTCAATGTGCTTTTTCAGCTCATCAACCGCAGCTTCAAACTCTTCTTTTTTACTCCTGAGAATGACATTTCCAAAGTTTGGCAGATTGACGAGAAAATCATTGGCAATCTTTTCTTTGTGCTCAGTAATTTCCGCCCCTGATATTTTGGCGTCTTCATCGTCGATCAACTGAAATGAACTATGTAACAGCTTCTTGGTTTTATCATCTTTTGCCAAACCAAGCAGGTCGCTGGGAATATTGACCTTCCTTTTTCCGATTTGATGACCTCTTAACTCGAATTCCACGAACTCGATCTGTGCATTGAAAACGCGCACCTTTCTGGCAATGTCAAACTTCATCGGGGGATTGCGAACCAAATCGTTGGAAGTTTCCATTATCTTTGCAGGACTTACGGAACTTGTTCCTACAGTAGCTTTTCCTCCTACCTTTTCGAGCCCGAAATCCTCGGCGATGTCGGTGGGCACCAAATTTAGCTTCACGGCGTTCGGACGAACCTGTGCATCTGAACCGCCTTCGATAAGCAATGGTGTTGGTGCATAGAACAGAGTTATGTCATCTGCAATCAGCAGTGCAATTCTGACCCCAGGCTGTTCATGTATTGCACTTCCGTGTTTTCTGGCTTGGTCATTTAATTTTTTAAGGGCACCGATGGTACCAAAGCCCATCCGACAAACTTCAGGATCAACATCGAGGATGATGTTGATGGCTTCTGGTGGTAATTCATCCCATTTCCTGCAAACCGCTTCGGCTACCTGATCAGACATCCCCGGCGTCATATAAACGAGACGCCTTTTGATGTTCTGAATAATTTGGCAAAGATAAACATCGTCAACGGTAGTGATTGCTGTTGGTTCAGACATCGAGCCTCCCATGAAACCATAGTCAGTCAATTACAAATATTATAAATGTCAAATCATGTTGGTGTGTCTTTGTCTTCTTCAGTTCTAAATAAAGTTCAGTCTTTGCAGCCCATCAAGATTTTTTAAAAAACGGCACAATATCCACTTGGATATAGGGTTCATAATGGTTGTTCCGTAAAAGCGCCTGGAGATTAGGCTGCTTGAGGATCATTTTGCGGGCAATGTCGCGGTCATTTTTATCAATGACACCTAAATTTTCCGCCATGATTCTGGCATCCTCACCTTCCAGGTGCAATGCTATTTTGGTTCCCATAAGATCAAATGCCACACGATCAAAATCCTTTGGGCTCTGAGAAGCGAGCAACAAACCAACACCGTATTTTCGGGCTTCCCTTACCAACTCCGTCAGGGTTTCGTCGTAAGATAGTTTATGGGCCTCGTCAATAACAGCCATAATTCGTATTTGATTGGTCGGTCCCTTTGCCAGCATATCTGAATAAATCTTCTGGAGCATGAAGCGACTGACCGCAACCATCAATTCAGGCGTAGCCAAATTGGAAAGACGAACAATAGTTGTATGACCCATAATATCATTGAATGTTAAATCGCCGCCCTCATCTTGAAAGATACCCGTGGCAAAGAGCGGCTCAATGCGCAAATTGAGGTTACGCACCGTCGCGCTACCGACCTTTTCCTTTTCCTTCAAGATGGACCAGACATCGGCTATAGATGGCGGTTTATTTTCCCAGGAATCTTTTTTCCCGGAAATAAAGCCTTTAACGGCATAGGCTTGGCTGATGGCGTCTCTCAATTCTGCATGTTGAATATCACCCAATCCAAAGATCCTCTTCAAACTGGCGGCAACCTGGTACACGACTTTTTGATAATTCTGTTTCTTGGTCGTTAATCTATCCGCGGGCACTTCAAAGGGATTAATCGGGATTCCGTCTGATGCATCAACAACACGGGCATTTGTGCGTTCAAGGAAGGTTTGTCCGATGGAATCTTTAAGCTCAGCATCCATGTATTCGCCCTGAAAATCAAAGATTATTGCAGGGACGTTTTGGTCACTAAGATTGTCAATGAAAGCGCTGGCTGTCTGCGTTTTCCCGGCCCCTGTCGTTCCCACGATCAGAATATGCTGGTTGGATAATTTCTTCGGTTTATTGGAGAAGGGATTCCAATAAACCGCTTTGCCAGAATCACTGTTCTGTCCCAGATAGATTTGCAGATCATTTTTTTGAGATTCGGGGGCAGTCGTTTTCTCCTCTTTGCTCCCCTCTGCTTCGATTTCTTTTGTTGATTCTTTTTCTTTGTCGCCCTCCGCTGCGGTAACCCGAATGGTTTCTGTTTCCTCTGTCTCAGAGAAAGTGCCGGGTGATACAGCACTATTTGGCTTCGCTTCCTTTGTCTCAGTTTTTGAATCCCGATCTGGTGAAACGGCCTTGTCCGACTCTTCCTGCTGCGTTTCTATCGCATCTTCATCGATATCAAATAATTGTGATATTTTATCCTTGCCGATGACATAAATGGTGTTGCCCTTATAGTTTTCCGGCTCTTTGCTGACACCCTGCAAATTAAAGATGTAACCCGCTTTTTCAAATTCCAAATGAAAGTCGTTCTGAGTAACTTTACTGATTCCTGTGAGAAGCGACTGTTCATAAGAGGAATTCTCCTGAATGAGTCCGTGACGAATGCAGCGCTCAAGGTAGAATGCCAGCAAGCGGGCAAGTTCATGATTCTGAATATCACGATCAAAGCGATCCTTATCCGTCTTAGGTTGGAACAGAGACTCAATTACCTTTTGCGTATCTTCATTCTTGGATACGATTTGTTCTTTCAGTCCGTATTCTTCCCCGGCACCGGCGCCGCTCCTGAATTTTACTTCGATTAAGCGAAGCTTCATGGCATTCTGATCAAATCCCACCATGAGCAAATCGGAACGTTGTAATCGTAACGTTTCATCCTGGACTTGCCGTTTATGCTCGGTAAAAAGAGAAATGTGCGAATCAATGGGGATAAGGACAGAATGGGCTAAATCACCTTGTTCTTCGAGAATAAGCCTCGTCAAAGCAAGGCCGATAATCTCCCTGGCATCTTTGGGATTATTGATCAATTTCAAGGCCAGTTTTCCGGAGATGGATTTCAAGATGTCCAAAATATGGACGGCGTGAAAGCCCGTTCCCGGGATGCCCATTTTTTTGAGGCCATCCTTGATCAGACCTTCAATTTCGCTCAACCAATAGGTGGAAACAATCAATCGATGTCCCACACTGTCTAAAAATTCCGGCGTATAGTCTATCAGATAACTACTGCCGCTGGATTTGCGGGGATTGTCAAAATACTCGATCCCGAAATTACGATCAATCGTTAAGACCCAATCCGAATTTTCGTGAACGTGGTTTATGATGTATTTATCCACGGCGGATAGTTCCAATTGGACAGCCGGGACCTCATCCAGTGCATTCCCCCAATTAAAAAAGCAAGCAGAAAGACGCAAGATCCGATCAACAATCTCAAAGATCAAGCGCGCCCAATTTTCGTCTTCTCGAACCTCATTATTTTGATTGGGAATAATTTTCCTTGACCATGTCGCCATATCGCCTTTCAGGTCAAAGGTTGTCCGGTATTCCGCCAACAGATTATGCAGACTGAAACTGCCCACGCTCTGGCCTACGGGTCGTGTCAGGACCTTAGTGGCGAACCGGTCAATAACCATCGACAAATGGCCTTCATTGACGTTTGTATTCGGCCAATCGCTTTCCTTTACCTTTTTCTTGGAGAAGAGCAGTTTGGGGAAGAGCGGATTGGGATTGGGGCGAAGCAACTCTTCATCCACATTCTTTTCCATGCCTTCGGCAGAAAGATTTTCTTCAGTCAGGCGATCAAAGGCATTGCCCATCATTTCGTAACGCATGTCTCCATAGAAGGCGACATCATAGTTCATCTCCCTGAAGTCTTCATCCGCCTGTAAAAGCCGAATCGCATTGAGCACTATAAGCCCGTCGCCAGGATTGATGACGTTCAGTTTTAAGGTGGTTACGTACGGATGGTGCTTGAGATATCGCCATAGTTTATCAGCTATTTGCTCCGGTGTGATCGTCGTGATATGACCGTTGTTGTCCTTGATATTTAGGAGTTTGAAAATATAGCTGTTCAACTTGCGAATGTCTTTTGTATTGCTCTTCGGAAAAACACTCCAGTAAAGGTCGATATTGTCACTATTGACATAGACGTCTCCATGCCCCAGGGAAATGGCGGACGGGATGTTGAGGGATGTTATTTTGGTGATTTTCTCCGGATTCAACATATGATTGGCCTCTTCTTCAGTGAGGCCGTTGAGACAGTCTGCCCAATAAAAAAGGAGATTTTGATATTGCAGTATCCACAAGAGGCGCAAGGGGTGCGTCGGGCACAAGAGAATCGCCTCTCCTTCATCATCCGGCGATCCTAGGCGGATATGAACCGTATCGATGTGATTGATCATTTGAAACAATGACAGCACGTTATTGATATCGCCATCCGAATTTTTTGCTTTAAGCCTTCCGGATACATCATTGAGAATGTCACGATAGGCGGCGGCATAATCTTGGATAAGTCCGCTGAAATGACGAAGGTCTAATGTCTCAACTACACTAAAGGCATCACATTCCTGAAAGGCTTGGAAAAGGCTTTTTCTTGAGTCAAAGAAGCGGGCCAAAGAAGGGATGTCGTGATCGGAAATTGGAACGGGTTGAAGATCCGCCGCCTTCAGGAGCGGGATGTTTCGGGCGTCAATGCGCCAGGCGCCGCCATTCATGGGGTCGGTGATGTTTCGCCGCTCGATATCATGCAGAACGCTGTTGATCACAATCCGGTAGATATCCCGGTTTTTCAGTTTCAACCGGTAAAGTTTGGGATTTCCCTCCTCCCAGTTTTCACTGTCTATTTCTATGGATTTGCGGAGCTTATGGGCCGCATAAAGAAAGGCCTCGGCGCGATTGCGGATTTTTCTGATCTTCTTCACAACCGGCTCGATACTGACACCGCTTTCGATCCAGAAGGATTCGCTTTCGTCCTTATCCAACGTGAGGCCGGCGCTGTCTTTCGCGTATATGACGATTTTTGCCGCACACGATTCCCCTTCTTCCAATTCAACATCCTTCAAACTCAATTTGAGAGTGCTTCGCCCTTTTTTCACAATGCGCCGGAGCAGCTCCTCCTCTGCATTCTCATCGTCCGTATCCCGGACAACGGTGACCAGGTAATGGCCCAATTCATCGGGATTTTTCGGATTCGTTTCCCATTTTATATTGATGGGAGAAGCCGGGCTGGTACTGGCAACGAGATTACTGCCTTCTTTGGTCAATCCTTTGGCCAAAGCTCCCGTTTGGGGGTCTTCCAGGGGGTGGAGGTGGATTTCAACTTTATCTTTCGCGATGTCCTTGAAGGACCATTTGTCAAAGGACAATTGGCTCCGCCAGGTAGAATCGATCAGGATTTCTTTAAGCCATTTGTCTGTCTCAGTGACATTGCGGTCTCGGGAAAAGCGAATGAGGTTTTGAGCCAAATCATTCTCTACCGGTTTGAACCCGTATTTCGCGACCAATTTTTCGATGCTCTGCAGAATCGTACGCTCGGGGTTGCTCAATTCTTCCACGCAATAATAATTGCGGTCGATCCTTGTTTCAACACCTTCCTCATCGAGTTTCAGATCCGGGATGAGATCGACAAGGTAAAGGTAAGCACCGGCCTCTTCCCATCCGCTGCCGTCATTCTCTCAGCGCCAGGAGATATGTCAACTGTCGGTCCACTGGTTGTCGCTTGACGGCGGATTGATCCATGATCGTTCGCGCAATAGACCGAATGGGTTCACTTAAACTGTCAAGGATTGTCCTGCAATGCGCCCGTAGCACGCCGGTCAGATCATAGGTTTTGAAGGTGTGGATGTCATAAGAATCTTCCGCCGGCAGGCGCAATCCCTGCGGAATGAAGGCGACGAGGACGCCAAAGGATTCGCGATTTCTTTTTTCTATCAGGGCGCCGCTTTCGATCTCGTAAGCTTCCTTGACTTGATCCGTCAGGACAAAGGCCTCGACATTATGAGCCTGCAAGTCCTTATCATCCAGGATTTTTTTACAGGTCATCGCCATGACTTCTCTGGGAAGATATTCAACGCGCTGACAGTGGTTGTTTTCCTTGGTTAAAAGAAAACTGCGGAGATGGTTATAAACGGCGGTTGCCATTTCGTTATGATAAAGTTCACTTGTAACGATAAACATTAGCGTCCCTCCGGCAGAGCCTGCAATTCTTTATTTAATATCTCTTGGGCTTCGTCTTCCAGACGAATAGCCTCAGCCCTCGATTCATAAGCTTTACGGACCATGTCACCGATTGTTTCTTGTTCTTTCCGTGAAGGGCATGGCACTAAAACCTGCCCGATTTGTTTGTCGGTAATTTCGTCAATTACTGACCCATATCGGAAACGAAGAATCTGTTCATATCCATATCTTGATGCAAGAAAAGCATTAAGGTAGGCAGGATCGATTTCTGTATCAATTGGCATTACTCGCAGGATGTGTTGGGACGCTGCGAATTCTTCATAGTTATCCCAAACAAAACAGGTACGACCGATGGTACCAGAACAGGTAACTAATGACCAACCGCGTTTAACAATCAGTTCTTGCATGTAAGCCATCTGTAGATTCGAGAGATGCTTAAGCGCAGGACGGATTTGCACTATGTTTTTGCCGGAGAGGAATGGGACACCATGGGCGGATTCAACATAATTTCGCTTGAAGCGCGGTCCCATGAATACGTTAGCTACTTCCTTGATTGTCTTGATGTTAGAGGGACATTTTTTAATGTTTGATACAGCAAGTGCCGCGGTAGGATTGTAGTAATGAGCATCTAATCGGAACTCGTGAGCATCACTATCTGCCAGCCAAACACTTTTCGAAAGTACTTTAAAAGTGGTTGGCTGGAACACATCTGAACACACTTCAGTGGATTGAGTTCTTAACTGCTGCAGTGCGTTTGATTTATGCAGCATTTTGTCCGCCTGCCGATTCAGTCGGATGGCGTTAGTTCTTGCTAACACAGCCCCTCTCACGCGTGCCTCTATCTCATCCATTATGCGCTTGGACGGAATCGGGATTAGCACATTTTCCAGCTGTGCAGGCTTAATGACATCCACCACTGCTCCATACATCAAACTTCCTATTATTTGCTGTCCAAGTTGACTACGTATCAATACATAGATAAGTGCTCCTAAAGCACTGTCGTACGGCACAATTCGTATCGCATGATTTGCAACAGCCACACCTGCTAGCTCTGGTCCAACCATAAATGTATTTCCTATAGTACCTGCTCGGCTCAGCAGAATCCATCCTTCTTGAACTATGTAGTTTTGCAGATTTGGTTCATGTTTTTTTGACAAAAACATTGTTGGAGAAGGGTCATGTTCCAGTATATCTGAAAACGTGTAAAAGGGTACTCCATGGGCTTCGTCGGCTGGTATTCTACCGAGTGAAAAATCAGAAAGCGCAAAGACCTTAGCAATCTCGCTAAGATTACTAGTTGGTAAAGAACACGAACTCAAAGAAATTCTAGCAGATTCAGCTACGTTAGAATAAAAGGGAGCATCGAGCCTGACTGAATTCTCGGCTATTTTCGTAGAAGTCGGCCAATGACATTGCACGTTCTTAAAAAGCTGTTGAATAATATCTTTCATTGGCTGGCCTTATTGCAGAAAACGTAATAAAGATCGGCGATCATGGGTAATTCATCATTGATGACCCGCCCACCGGGTTCAACAGTGGGCTGAAAGTCGATAATATTTGTATTATGCGCTCCACTATACAATTCTGGTTTTAAAACTTCTTGACCATCTTCATCACGCACATATGTCACGTTTCCTCGCCTGTCCTTTCCAACGTTGCTCGCAATCGCCATAAAGATCGGATAGTCCGCAGTTTCTCCGGAAAGACTTTCTGCTAGTTTTTCCTGTTCTGATTTTCTTCTAAGAATCAACACGCTGGTTTGAGTTCCTGTCCGTGGCAAAAAAGTTTCCACCGGGAGATCAATGCTTGCAAGCACATGACAATTCATCATAATCCAATAGCGTATGTATTCATTCTCGGGATTACCAAGTATTCCATCCGGCAACACTATCCCGAGCCTACCTTTTCCCGGCTTCAGGAACTGCACACATCGCTCAATGAAAAGTATTTCTGGTGAAACAGCCGTCTTCATGGTGCCTTCCATTACCCATCTGCCGTCTTGCTTCTTCCAGTTATGAGCGAGATCATACTGTTCAAGGATTTCATACCCCTCAACTTTTATTTTTGTACCAAAGGGTGGATTTGCCATTACAAAGTCCATGCTCCCCAGCTCAACTTCTGCATAAGCCTGTCTGTTTGCCCATTGCGATGGCTTCCAGAGTGAATTAACCGAGTAGAGCCCACCTCGACCATCGTTGTTCATAATCATATTCATCTGGGCGGTCTTGACCAGGTTTGCATTAAAATCCAAGCCAAAAATATTCTTTCCGACTGCATGAATTTTATCGAATAGCGCTTTTTCTTCCTGTCGTGTTGGTTTTTTGGGGTTCTTCCATAACTTCGCTTCTGCCTGGCGGATTTTTTCAGAAATGTAGTTAAAAGCCACAACAATAAAACCGCCGGTGCCACAAGCGGGGTCAAGAATCCGATCTCCTGGCTTGGGGTCAAGCATTTTGACCGTCATTTTAACAACATTACGCGGGGTGAAGAATTCGCCTTTTGTTCCTTCCAGAGTCGGACCAACAATGGTCTCATAAGCCATCCCTTTTACATCGACTGATGAATGCAGAAAATCGTACTTTTCCATCTGTGCCACGATATAGGACACTACATTGGGCTGAAAGATAATGTCCTCGGTAACATCGTCAAATAGTCCCTTGTAGCTTTTGCCGCGCACCTCACGAAATAAGGATTCAACGCGATCTTTGACTTCTTTTTGACCTGGCAGCGTATTACGCTCATCGGCATTGCGTATGGCAAAGCGTGGCCTACCATCGTGCTGTTCATCCTCGATCTTGGCAAAGAGAATTTTCAGAAACTCCCAGAAAATCTGCTCCTTCGAGCCACCTTGATTAGCATGAATAAAGTCATGACAACGTTTGAACGCTGACAGGAGGTTGTTGCCTGTTGCTGCCCGCAGTCGGGAACGATCGGTGGTATAGATGGAAGAAGCGTCCTCTCCTTTACGGGGAAAATCATTGACGGGAAAAATATCAGAGTCAAACTTGCTTTTTTTCTTCTGAAAATAAAGGGTCTCAACCCCGTTGGTCCAGCAGGCAAAAGTGGTGTTCGCGCAGGCCGCAAGCAGCCTTTCCAGGTCCTCGGTGCCACCAGAAACATCACTGGGCTGAGATTTTGGCTTAGCGACAGTAATCAGGATATATACGTCCTCCTGAGTTGTCTTGGATGCTTTGTTTCCGTGAAGGATGGCCAGTGAGACGGTCTTGGTTATATTTTTAGACCCGTCCATAACTTTGATCTTGAAATCTACGGCTACATCTTTAGGAAGATAATTGTATTCCTCAATCAGCGTCCGTTCGAAGTTTTGACGGATTTGCTCTGTTTCGCTGTCTTTCCTTATTGTACCATCGATGAAATCAATGATTTTTCCGTCGCCGATCTCCGGTTGCTCTTTTGATTTTTTCCCCACACAGTTACTCCTTTTATTCTAAATTGTGAATCGCGGACGGATCACCTGCGAATTGGAAGCATCCGATAAATCCGTATAGAATCCCAATTGACGAAGCCGGATTTTCAAGGCATTGAAATTGTTTTCTAATGCCTTTGCCCCTTCGGGGGTGTCTTCCGCCCCTTTATTGCAATCAATCAACAACCCATATCTTTTTCTTAGCCATTCTACGAAATCGGTTATGACAATCGGCTGGGTGAAAAAGCCCTGCTTGGCATTATAGCCTACAACGGATAGCTGGACTAAAAGCTCCAGGAGCTGATTGCCCAGGACATACTTCCTTTTCCTTCCCCGACCGCCCATCAAAAAACCGCTCTCTTTTCCCATCCCGCAGAGAGAGGCCAGTAATGATTTATGGTTTCTCGACCGGGTGTCGAAAGTTTTTTGTGTGACGATTTCGACAAAGGTTTCAAGGGGCGACATGTTCAAATCTCGTATTGCCTTAATATCGGCGTCTAACTCCTCATTTTCTTCCACAGCGATGATTTCCGATAATCTCATTCTGAAAAAAGCGTCCAAATCTTTGTGCGTAAAGAATTTCACTAAATCTTCCATTGAACCTGTGTAACCGGGGAACGTTGACGCAAATTCATCGACCTTCTTCAATTTGTAATGAGAAGAAAAGTAGCGATACATCACCGCATGATGGTTGGCCACTTTATCCTTGGCCATCCGATCGCATTCATTGTCCTGGCCGTTTGTCAAATCGACGAAAATATCAGGCTGATACTCGCATTCCGAGAGGCGATCAAGGTTTGCCATATTGATGCCCCGGCAATGACGGCACCGGTATTGACCTGTATCCGCCAAATGATTAATCAGACGAAAACTTTTCAGGCAGTAAAGGGCGGCATGGAAGGCGAAAAGCATGATCAGATAATCAATCAGTTCCCGTCGTGGCATGGAATCTTTGTACACGAGGAGGCGTGCCGTATCGTTGATAATCAACTGCCGTTGGCCTGGACAGATAAAATCATGAGGAGAAATTTTCTTCTTTTTATCGACCTTATCGACTTTGAAATCATTAAGAAGGCGAAGCAGAAACAATGTTTCGATATCGAGTTCCGCTGCCTTGCTCTCATCGATCTTGCTGTCATGATCGCCAAAATCTGCGGTGCCTATAGTCAAGTAGGGTAGGAGCAGACTTTCACTTCCCATGATCAGGTCACTGTCTTGAAAGACATTAAAAAGGAATTTACTGAGATCTCTGTCCTGACTGCGAATGCGGGGATCGAGCAGTTTAATGGTTGACATGTGAATTGGCTTCATGTTGGCAATACGCGCCTCGCCATCGCCGCTGCGTCCAACCTTGATGGTAGTAGCAAACTCGTTGGCCAACCAGTCTTCAAGCAGTTGCTTTCGGTGGGGGTCCGTTGTCATCCCCTGAAAGTGGGTCGGGTCATCTGCGATCAGTTTGACGAGGCTTTTGGGATAAAGCGTTTCTTTTGTTGTGGAGGTAATCGGGACGCCCTTGGTCCGCATCAACGCCAGAAAGCGGGCAAACGCCTGTTCCAGGATGATGTTGTTCGCATCAATGGGCATGATTTTATCAAGACGAAACGCCTTATGTTGTTTGTTAATCGGCATCATCCACCTACCTTGGTCATGATCAGATTATTTGCGGGATCTTTCTTAATTTCAAACAAAGTTGAATCATCATCGGTGAGAAATATTTTGTCAGGTCGTTTTGAAGCAATCCTTCTTTTAAACATTTCGAGATTTAGGAAAAAGGTCCGCACTTCGCTGGCTGCCGGAATGTAACCTTCCCTAATGCGGCAAAGGACTTCAAAAAGGTCAATCGGTATTTCGAGTTCCAGTGGGTTCTTTGGATTAGCGCCGGCACCGACATACCGATAATACAGAGCGTTTGGCGTACATTCCAAAAACTCTTCCTGAAAACCGATGTCTTTCACGATCACCTTGAAATCCGAAGCGGCAAAACTATAAAAACCTTTGGTATTGGCTTTCGTTGTTGATGTGGAGCGGAGACACAGATTTTCGCTGCCGATAATCTCATTGTAAATACGCTCCGATTTGCTGATGGCCAATGTTAAGTTGTTTCTTAATTCAAAATGTTGATCTTCTCTAGCGTGAATCACATGATAAAAATGATCATATTTTTTATAAGGGAGAAGCTCTTTCCAAATAGGGAACGCTGCCGCTTCCATCTGCTCTTCTGCACTCTCAAAGAAAAGCTTTCGCCTTAACGACTGATGGTAGTGGTGGGCGTTTTCACGGCGGACGGGATCATTATCATCCGTTCCTTGAGGCATGTTGCCGAAGAGTTCCTTAAGATAAGGCTGATCCTGTTTTTCCTCGTGTCCTGGTACAAAAAGTCTGACACACAACTCGTCATCCGGCCCGTGAAAATGAATAAAGTTATCTAGTTTGGGATTGGATGTAAGCGAGACATCCAGATCGCACATCGTTTGTGCAAGGCGGTCTTTTTCGCCAGCAGGAAATACGGCGTTGTAATAAAAACGATCCATAACCGAGACGCCATTATCGAAGTCTGCCTGTATCTGGGGGCATGAATATTTATTAATGAGAATATACGAGAGAAAGGAACGAATATCACGAACGGTGATGTGCCTTATTTTCTTGAATAGGACGGCATAAAAAAGTTGTTTCAATCGATGTCTTACGAGCGGGCCTAACTCCGGATGGCGCAGCGTCTCAATATTGTATCGGATATAACAACGACCGGCGTAAGGGCAGTTTTCCGGAACACAGGCATTCCAAAATCCCATCGCGCCATCTTTATCTAAAAATCTGTCCAGAATAAGATCAAATATGGAGGGCTCATTTTCATTGTCACTGACCACGGACCGCAGGTTGAGATTAATGAAGACTAATGACTTATGGGGAGTAAAACTGTCCCAGCCAAAATAGTGATGAACCTGCTTTCCCAGCCAGGAATACTCTCTTTTATGCAGAATAAAATCCCTCAATTTTCCTTCATTTATAGCGATGATCTTTGTAAATGCCCCTTTGGGGTCTGCAGTTCCCTCCAGATCAGAGAAAAAAACTCTTAGTATTTGGTCGTTCTTGGCGCCTTCGAAATCCTGGCTGCCGTCATATAGCGTTTGATAGATGATCCCATCCATTTTGTAGGTGCAGCCATTATCTGTTTGCTCGGAAAATGTTGCCCCTTTCTCTCTAGCTAAGGATTCCAATCGCTGAATATAGGCTGTTTTCCCATCGCCGGCGTTGCCCGTCAGAACGACCAACCGTGTTTCAGGTGAATTAATGCGGGGAGTCAGTTTCAGGTCGAGCTTTGTATCGACATAGGTTTGCGGATCGTAGCCCCGCGTACCAGCGGTGCTTAATTCGCTTTGGCTATAGATCGTCAAAAATTTTGCTACAAAAGGATTGTGATTGCCCGCCATATCAGCCTCCATCGGATTCCATATGGATATAATTCTGCCATTGCTTTTCAAGTTTTTTGATTTGGTTCTGTTCTGCAAAGCTATGGTATCTGTCATCGCCAATGATTAAATGATCTTGAACTCTTATTTTGAGCGCTTGTCCAGCGAAAACCAGTTCGCGCGTCAATTGCTTGTCGTAATCACTCGGCTCAGGATTACCCGAAGGATGATTATGTATGACTGCAAAACTTGCAGCGGCGCCTCGTATGGCCGTCATTAATATTTCGCGAACATACGTGCTGACCTCATTGACGGTGCCTTTTGTTAATTCAATTTCATCCTTGATTTTATTTTTACCATCCAGCAAAACCAGCCAAAAGGCTTCCTTTTTTGCATCGCGCAATCTCGGATAAAATATTTCTGCCAATTGCTTGGCATCTTTGATCAATACATCTTGTTTTGACTTCTCGGATTGAATCCTTTGCCCGATTTCGATTGACGCCAGTAGCTGCGAGATTTTTGTAAGACCTAATCCCTTTATTTGCTTCCATTCAGCGATGTCCACATCGGTTATGTTTCTCCATGTCTTAAAACGCGTCTTGATCTCCTGTCCAAGATCGATGGCGCTTTTTCCTTTCACGCCAATTCTCAGAATAACCGCAAGCAGTTCAGAATCGGAAAGATGTTTCGCACCTAAACGAAACAGTTTTTCCCTTGGTCTATCATCTGCTGACCAGGTTGCAATACCGCTGGGTTTGTGTGCTCTTAATGCCATTTTTCATCACTTTGGTTTATTGTCGATTTTACGAAGTAAGTCATTCCGTATTCTAAGGAAAGCCATTTCAATGTCGTACGTTATATCAGCGGGTAGCAAGGGATTCAGATCAGTCAGGAAGCCTCGATGGATCATTTTTTCTTGCAGATTCTTTTCATAGTTCATGCTGTCAATGGTTTGGCCTTCGTTTTCCATGTAATGTTTAAAAATATGGACTATTCTATCGGCATCGGCTTTCCCTTCCGTGATGCCCAACCACAAATCGAAAAGATCGCGACCTTTTCTCCTTTGATACAAGGCTCTCAGCTTGGTCGCAAGCAATTCCTCCAGTGTGTAGGTCGTGATCTCACAATTTCCTTTGAACCAGCGCGATTGAACAGCGAATGGCTGCTTCTGATAGCCTTCCACCGTGAAATGCTCTCGCGTGTTGATTTCAACTTTCAGCCGCATTTGCACGACGGGAGGCCCCTCCGATTCCAATCTATAGATCAATGTGACCGATTGCTCCGTTTGTTTACGACGTGGTGCTCCAAGAAAGCCGTTCAGCGCATCCTGCAGGGCATCAATGACCTGTCCGATGGGTGCCGAAATAATTTGCACCAGGTCAATGTCCTCCGAGTAGCGTCGAGGAATATCAAAATAGAACTTATGCAACGCCGTACCTCCCCGAAAGGCCAATCGCTCTGCCAAAACTGGGTTTTGGAAAATAGCGACAATCGCCCTGCTTATGATCAGGTCTTGCTCAACCTGGGCATCATTAACCCAAGGTGCAAACTGACGCCAGGCGACAATATCAGCCTTAGGAATCACAGGTCACCCTCCACGTCCGTATTGATCAGAAGTCGCCATCTGATATTTTTTTCAGCTTCTCCCGCAGGCAGCGATGGGTCCAATCTCGTAAATGGCGGATTATGACTGGCAATGAATCTGGCCAGTTCCACAACCAGTGCACCGTGGCCGGCTTTTTCCATCAACCAGCCAAGCCGTTGTGCGCAAACTAGGTTTCCCTCCGCCTTTACGGCGTCCATCAACTT
>Ga0209540_10001625_pt1 | contig 16722 bp, 15 predicted proteins | sample BarGraIncu01121A_FD_184501 | JGI IMG/M metagenome (GOLD analysis project Ga0209540, IMG submission 184501) | Arctic peat soil microbial communities from Barrow, Alaska - Barrow Graham LP Incubations 011-21A (SPAdes) (version 2) | ecosystem: Environmental > Terrestrial > Soil > Wetlands > Peat... | reverse complement strand
CAGTTTTATTATCCTGATTGGAATGATGGTCTATTATCAATTCGCACCCGGATGGCACATGCTGTTTCTGCCGTTCTTCATCATCCTGGCCCTGTTGGCCAGCCTGGGACCCGGTCTCTGGATTACCGCGCTCAACGTGAAATACCGGGATTTCCGCTATATCATCCCGTTTGTGGTGCAGTTCGGTCTTTATGTTTCTCCGGTAGGATTCAGCAGTAAGGTCGTCCCGGAGCAATGGCGAATGCTTTACAACCTCAATCCCATGGTGGGGGTCATTGATGGTTTCCGCTGGTGCATCCTCGGCGGCAATAGCCCCATTTATCTGCCCGGCTTCCTGCTCAGCCTCGCCATCATCACCTTCTTCCTCTATCTGGGCGTATCCCGTTTCCGCAAAATGGAAAAAACATTCGCAGATTTGATTTAATATGACACCAACTGAACTTAAAAAGCTTATCAGAAAAGGCGAATCCAATTCGCTGGAATTTAAATCCCATTTTTCAAATGAGGCTATTGAAACCATCGCCGCTTTTTCCAATACTCGTGGAGGGACTCTCCTTGTCGGTGTTTCCGATGACGGGAATATTCCCGGATTGAACCTGAATAAAGAAAGCGTTCAGCAATGGGTAAACGAAATAAAAAATAAAACCACGCCGTCAATTCTCCCCGATATTGAAACCTCACGAATAGATGAAAAAGTAATAGCGCTAATTCAGGTGAGGGAGTATCCAATAAAGCCTGTGGCCTTTAAGGGTCGTTATTATAAAAGGGTGAGGAACTCAAACCATCTTATGCGTCCGGACGAAGTTGCCCAGACCCACTACAAAACCTTCAATTCCAGTTGGGACTACACTACCGACCCGGAACATACACTGGCGGACATCTCACTGGCGAAAGTAAAAAAGTTTATAAGCCGCATCAACCGCGGCCGGAAGGTGAAAATAAAAGATTCACCGCTTCAGGTGCTTAAAAAATTTAATCTGCTGCGTGGGAAACGCATATCCCGGGCATGCTACCTTCTTTTTCTAAAGGGCGAGTCCCTTTTTACGGCCGTGGAACTTGGCCGCTTCCAAACCCCCACACTAATAAAAGACGGCGACAGAACCAAAGCCGATCTTTTTACACAGGTTGATGCCGTGCTTGATTTTATAACCAAGCATATCAACAAGGAATACATAATAACCGGGGCGCCGCAGCGTGACGAACGCTGGGACTATCCGCTTGACGCCCTGAGGGAAATAGTAATCAATTCAATTGTGCACAGAGATTACTCCGGCGCCACCAGCGGCATAGTAAAAGTATTTGACGATAAAATACAGATTTACAACTCCGGCAAACTTCCACCGGGTTTGACCGTCCCGATGCTTTTACGGGGGGACTACACTTCCACACCGCGCAATGTTCAAGTTGCCGACATGTTCAAGGAAGCCGGTGTAATAGAACGGTACGGCTCCGGCATAGGACGCATAGTGGACGACTTTAAAGCTTATGGCTTAGCAGCCCCGGAGTTTAAAGAGGTAGGGGAAAGCTTTATAGTGACGGTTTCAAAAACGCGTCTCCCCGGCTTTCATCCCAACACCATTCAGAAAGGGTTGGTAGAAAGGTTGGCAGAAAGGTTGGCAGAAAGCCAAAAGAAAATACTTACCCTTGTGCAAGCCAATCCAAATATATCAAAAAAAGACTTAGCTGCTGCTGTGGGAATAAGCACCACGGCAATAGATAAAAATATTTCAGCTCTGAAGGCAAAAGGATTATTAAAACGCGTAGGCCCCGATAAGGGCGGGCATTGGGCCCTGTTAGAGGCGGGAAGAGGCAAAAGGTAAGAGGTAAGATGGAAAAAACCTTCGCAGATTTGATATAGAAGTATTAAGTATTAAGGTAAAAGTATTAAGGTAAGACTAAGGTTGAAGATGGGGTATAATTCTTTTGAGGAGTTGGATGTTTGGAAGCGGGCTTGCCGTTTGGCAGTAGGGATATATGAAAGTTTGCGGAATTGTCGTGACTATGGATTGAAGGACCAGATGACCCGGTCGGCTGTCTCCATAGCTTCCAATATCGCAGAGGGAGCCGAAAGAAATAGCAAGGCCGAATATATTCGTTTTTTGCACATTGCCAAGGGATCAGCCGCCGAATTGCGCACGCAAGTTTACATTGCCCAACAAATCGGCATCTATCCGAATACCCAAGCCACCAAACTCGTTACCGAACTAAAAGAAATATCGTCCATGCTCCAAGGCCTAATCAAATCCCTTAAAACTTAGCCACTTAACCCTTAACCCTTAACCCTTAAATCTTAAAACTTTTTAAAAACTTATGAATGATGTAGTCATCAAAGCTGAAAACCTCGGCAAAAAATATGTTATCGGCCACCAGGCGGAAAGGGGCGGCTATACGTCTCTCCGCGACGTGCTGATGCAGAATGCCCGAACCCTCTGGAACAAGACCAAAGACCTGGCAACGGGGAAGCCCATCATCCAGGGCGACACGATGGAAGAAGTATGGGCGCTCAGGGATGTGAGTTTTGAGATCCGCCGCGGAGAGGCAGTGGGTATCATCGGCCGCAACGGGGCCGGGAAAAGTACGCTATTGAAGATTTTGAGCCGCATTACCGAGCCTTCAACCGGACGTGTGACCATCAAGGGCCGCGTCGCCAGCCTGCTGGAGGTGGGCACAGGCTTTCACCCGGAGCTGTCCGGGCGGGAGAATATCTACTTGAATGGCACCATTCTGGGTATGACCCGAGTGGAAATTAAGCGCAAGTTTGACGAGATCGTAGCCTTTGCCGAGGTGGAGAAATATCTGGACACCCCCGTCAAACGGTACTCCAGCGGGATGTATGTGCGCCTGGCTTTTGCCGTGGCCGCCCACCTCGAACCCGAAATTTTGGTTGTGGACGAGGTGCTTGCGGTAGGAGATGCGCAGTTTCAGAAAAAGTGCATAGGAAAGATGGCGGAGGTGGGGAAAGAAGGGCGGACGGTTCTTTTTGTTAGTCACCACATGCCGTCGATTCAAAGACTCTGTAGCCAGGCTATTTTGCTCGCGAATGGTTGTATTCAGGCTTTAGGGGAAACTGAAACTATTGTCACATCATATTTATCCAGTGCAGCATTGGTCGTCAGTAGTTCAGCCGATTTGACCTGCCTGCCCAAAAACAGAAGGCGCGGAAACGGTGCAGCCCGCTTTACTCAAATTGATCTTTTTAATTCAAAGGGTCAGCGCACTCATGAACTTAGGCAAAGCGAGCCTATGATTGTTCGAATAGAAATTGAAGCTGAGAAAAGAATTGATCAAGTATTATTTGGATTTAGTTTTATCTCTGCAGATGGCATTGAAATAATGGGTACCACCGCACATGATGGCGGGGGGCCTAACAGTCTGGACGGAGGAAAACAAATATTTGATTGCGAGATTCGGCCAATGATTCTTTGCCCAGGAAGGTATTTCATTAGGGCTGCGATTTTTACACGTAATGAATTATTTGATCATATTGATGAGCTAATTTCTTTTGAGGTAGTTAGTGCTGCGTATGTTTTGAGTTCTGTGCCTGAAAATCATATGGTTGGATATGTCTATGTTCCTTATAAATGGCACAAATCTTCATAGATCGAATGGATATACAATGAAGAAAACAATTAAAAATATTTTTAATTTAATGGGTTACAAAATCGAAAAATTGCCTAATCAGAATTCGGTTGCATTAAATCTTGATTCAAAAGTCGCCTTGACCTTGGCCGCCGCAGAGTGCTATGCAAAATATAGTACTGCCTGTCCAGTTTTTCAGCCGTGGCTCGGATATGGGGACTTTGCGGAAGTCTACTCGGGCGTGCAAGAAAATACTTTGGTTTCTCCCGATCGTTGTTATTTTGTATGGAAATTTGCTCAGTATGCTGCACGTCTTGAAGGTGACTTTATTGAGTGCGGTGTCTTTCGCGGGGGTACAGCATTATTGTTAGCTCGCACTCTCTATTCAAGTCAAAGCGGCAAATTATGGCTTCTATATAGCTTCGAGGGCCTGTCTGATGCTTTTTTAGAAAAAGGAGATCACTATCGTCGTGGTGATTTTAGCGACACCTCGGAGGAGGCGGTTTCTCAACTATTAGCGCCGTTCTTAGATAGTGTGAAATTAAGAAAAGGATGGATTCCTCATTCTTTCATTGGATTAGAAGACCTACGTTTTTCATTTACGCACGTAGATGTTGATCTTTATGATCCGGCTTTGGCTTGCTGTGAGTTTATCATCCGCGACTTGTCAAAGGAGGGGTTATAATTTTCGATGACTATGGATTTCCAGCCTGTCGTGGAGAAAGGAATGCTGTAGATTTATATTTTTTAGATAAAAAGGAGTCAGTTATTTCGCTACCAACTGGGCAGGCGATGATTATTAAAATATAAGTAAAGGCTGCCAGTCTCTATATTTGCCCAGTGAAGAGAACGCAAGGCAACATGGCCGAAACCCCGAACGGCTAGTCGAACTATAACCATAAGTACGATATGTAATGAAGACGGATACGAGAGCATGATGGGTACAATAGTAATTTTGGGGGCCGGCCCCACTGGCCTGGGTGCCGCCCGCCATCTCACCCTTGCCGGAGAAACCGACTGGGTTTTGCTGGAAAAAGGCGGTGATGCTGGGGGGTTATCCGCTTCCTTCATTGATAGCCAAGGGTTTACCTGGGACATAGGCGGACACGTCGAGTTTTCCCACTACGACTATTTCGATCAGGCGATGCAGGAGTTCTTGGGTGCGGATGGCCGGTATCACCATCAGCGTGAGTCGTGGGTGTGGATGCGCGGGCGGTTTGTTCCATACCCCTTTCAGAACAACATTCATCGCCTACCAGCCGATGACATGAATCGTTGTTTGCAGGGCCTGGTCGAGATAACACAACAGCCGCATGCAAAGTCTTCGAACTTCCAAGAGTGGATCGTCGCATCGTTTGGGCGCGGACTTGCTGAAGTGTTCATGGAGCCATATAACTTCAAGGTCTGGGCCTATCCGCCAGCCATGATGAACGCGGCCTGGGTAGGCGAGCGGGTGGCGGTGACAGATCTGGGGCGGGTTCTGAAGAATCTCGTCTATCGAACGGATGATCTATCCTGGGGGCCCAACAATACGTTTCAGTTCCCGAAGAAAGGCGGCACCGGCGCGATCTGGCGTATGTGTGCCGCGCAGTTGCCGCAGGGCAAATTGCACTTCAATACGAAGGTTGCGCGCATCGATCTTAAAGCCAAACGGGTCTATACGACCGATGGCTGCGAGGACGCCTACGAACACCTTATCTCCACGATACCGCTTCATGAGCTGATCAAGCTGACGGGGCAAAGACAGCTTCAACCGCTGGCTGAACGAGGTCTGCTTTATTCGAGTTCCAACATCTTCGGCTTGGGCTTGCGTGGTAAACCCCGGGAGGATCTGGCGACAAAGTGCTGGATGTACTTCCCTGAGGATAATTGTCCGTTCTATCGGGTAACCGTCTTCAGCAACTATTCGCCGTACAACGTACCTGATATCAATCAGCACTGGTCGCTGATGTGCGAAGTCTCCGAATCACCTTACAAACCGGTGAACCACGAGCGCTTGTTGGAAGAGGTGATTCAAGGTGCGTTGAATACCCGGTTGATCGAATGTCCCGAAGACATCATCTCCACGTGGCGATACCGAGCTGATTACGGCTACCCCACGCCTGGCCTGCATCGGGATGAGGCACTCGCGGAAATCATACCATTCTTCGAGCAGCATGAAGTGTACTCACGCGGCCGTTTCGGAATGTGGAAGTACGAAGTCGGCAACCAGGATCATTCCTTCATGCAGGGTGTCGAGATTATCGAGCGCCTGCTGAATGGCCGTAATGAAATTACCGCGTTTGATGCCAATTACGCGAACTCGAAGAAACACCCATGGCCCTTTGAGCGCTGGCAAGAAAGTGAAAAGAGCAAGTTATGAGTAACCCGAATCCTGCGATCACGATGACCCCACCACCGATTGCACCAGTACCGCCGGGCGTCGAACGCCCCCTGTGGTCAGTGATGATCCCCACCTTCAACTGCGCGAAGTACCTGCGTCAAACACTGGAGAGCGTGCTTGCGCAGGATCCGGGTTCCGAGCATATGCAAATCGAGGTGATCGATGACTGCTCAACCAAAGACAATCCTGAAGTTGTAGTGCGCGAAGTGGGCAAGGGAAGAGTTGCTTTTTACCGCAAACAAAAGAATGCCGGGGCAATTGCAAACTTCAATACTTGCATCGAGCGTAGCCGGGGACATCTCGTGCATATTCTGCATGGGGATGATTGGGTGGAACCCGGATTTTATGAAAATTTGTGTGAAGCGTTTGAGCAGTACGCTGAGGTAGGGATTTGTATAACGCGGGCTTTCATGGTCGACGAAAGGGGTTCGATAGATTACCTTAGTCCGCGCATTCCTCAGCTTGAAGAACCGGCCAGCCAGGTTGAATTCATGTATTACAGTAATCCGGTAAGGACGCCTGGCGTGGTGGTTCGTCGCAATCTGTATGAAATCCATGGTGGGTTCTTTCTAACACTGATACACACCGCAGATTGGGAAATGTGGATCCGCATTTGCCGCCTCTCAAGGGGGTTGTTCATTAACAAACCTCTCGCAAGTTATCGAGTTTTTCCCATGAATGATACCGGTCGCTTGGCAAGAACTGGTGAAAATCTTCGTGATCATCTTCGGTTTGCTGAAATAGTAAAATCTCGAGAAAGCAAATTCAACGATGTTTTGTTCATGAATGAGATGCTGCATAGGGCAAGGATACAAAGCGAACGTTTTAAGGCGATAGGGGATCTCACAGCTTTTGAAGCAAATTGGAACGTTTATCGGGCCATTTTGGCTAAACAACCATTAAGAAGAAAAGCGATTGAATTTATTCACAACATAAGGGCTGGGCTATACACATCAAAGAGTAGATATACAAGTGCTGTAAAAGCTTAATTCAATTTGGCAGTACTGGCAGACAAGGAGAGTCAGATTACTCGGGTTGTCATACATTCATGTTAAAAATACTATTTTGTCTCTACGATTGGCCGTTTAAGGTCGGAGGCCCAAATGTCTGGGCTTTGAGATTGCTCCCGGAACTGAAACGAAAAGGGATCGATGTTGAAGTCGCTGCACTATGTCATTGCCGAACGGGTGACGAGTACAAGACTCAGATTGTCGGCCAGCTCATAAAACAAGGTATAAAGGTCTATGCGAGGCCATATCCTCGCTACACAATAGACGCAGTAAGGTGGTTATTGACGGTTGCTGAGAAGAGTCAGCCGGATGTATTCATTGCCAATTGTGTGGTGTCGGCATTTTATGCTGGACGATATCTACGTGCGCAGGGACGCCCATCTGTTATCGTCTTGCATTCAGATGATGCGTTTCACCATGACATCATTGCGCTCGGGCAGAAAGATTCTGCTTTTATGCCTTCAGCCTTTGTAGCCGTCTCCCAAAAGTTGCAGGAGTTAGCTATTCGGGCCGTAGATTCTAAAGCAAGAGTGCCGGTCATTCCATGCGGGGTGCCAATTCCGGCCGAGCAAGCTTCGCACGAAGACGATCTTGTTTTGCTGTATGCAGGTCGGTTCGTAATTGAGCAGAAACAGATTATTGAAGTGACCAGGGCTTTAGCGGAGGCAGCTTCCGTTGTCCCTGACCTACGCGGTGTACTTTGTGGAGATGGACCCGAAAGACCAAATATGGTTAAACTTTTGCATAAGCTCCGCTGCGAAGAAAGAGTCCAGTTAGTTGGTCCACTCGAACCATCGAGGGTTCAGGAATTGATGCTTCACGCGAGTTGCATTGTCTTGCTGTCTGATTATGAGGGGTTACCGATTGCCTTGATGGAAGGTATGGCCTGCGGTTTGGTTCCTATTGTTACCGATATGCGTTCGGGCATCCCTGAACTAATAAAGGATGGCTATAACGGTATTGTTGTGAAAGATCGAGGACCTTCGTTTCTGAATGCTGTCAAGGGGCTTTATCGAGACAAGGCGATGCGTCGTCGCCTTGGTGAAAATGCGAGAAAAACTATTGTTGAGCGTTATTCGGACCAAACCGGCGTAAATGGTTGGCTAAAACTACTCCAAGATATTGGAAACGATAGTTTAAAACCGGTGAAACCATTTAGGGCGCCCCGAAGGATTGCTTTGCCTCCTATAGTAGGAACACTCGCGAGAGAAGATCTTCGTTTTTCCATGTATAGATCAGTTCGTAGGATCGTTGGCCGCACTATTCGATCTCTTGGTATTAAACGTTCATGACAAATCCACGGCTTGAACCTCCTGTTTTCCATAGTCGGTGGTATCACCTTATTGCTCTTAGGGATGCGCTTGTTGAAGAGTCTAAGGCGGCTATGGGTAAGCGCGGGCCAGGCCAAACTTTGGTTGACTTGGGGTGCGGTTCGATGCCCTACAGGGAAATTTTTGAGCCCCTAGTAGGTCATTATGTCGGCGTGGACTTGCCCGAGAATCTTGGCGCTGATCTTCACTTAAACCAGAGTGGGCAAGTGCCACTGAATGATGCTTCGGTGGATATTGTTCTAAGTTCTCAAGTCCTCGAGCACGTACCCTCCCCGCAGGCGTATTTAGAGGAGGCCAATCGACTGCTTAACCCTGGCGGACTTCTGTTTCTTTCAACTCATGGCTATTGGATGTATCACCCAGATCCAACGGATTTCTGGCGTTGGACGCGTGAGGGCTTGAGGAAAGAGATTGAGCAGGCTGGCTTTCGAATAGAGCATATTCGTGGCGTAATGAATTTGGCTGCATCAGGTCTGCAGCTCTTTCAAGATGGCGTTTCAGCACGTATTCCGAGTCGACTACGTCCACTATTTTTTTGGCTGATTAATCGCGCCATGGCTATTGTGGATAAAATAGGGGGTGCTGAAGCCCGAAATCGCGACGCCTGCGTATTTGTCATTCGGGCAATTAAAGAATAAAGGGCTGATACCGTGCCAATTAAAAAATCGCTTCGCGTTGCCGTTTTTTCCCCTTCAAAAGGCGCTGTCTCCGAAACTTTTATCAAGGCTCATATAGAACGACTGCCATTTAGTGTAACCCCTCACTACGAGTCGCACTGGCAATTGTGTGATGCCAGTGGCCGTCGCATTTTGCCGTTGGGTAGGTGGGTTGGCGCAGTCGCGCAAAGGTTGGCGCCAAAGTTGAATACGGCTGCTTTCAATTTTTTCCTGGCGCGACATCTCCGCAGCATGGGTGCGGATGCTGTGCTGGCGGAGTATGGAACCACCGGGGCTTATCTGGTTGAAGGGTGCAAAAAGGCGCGGGTTCCATTATTCGTTCATTTTCATGGCTATGACGCATCTATTCGCACCGTACTCGATTCAAACCACGCTGCGTATAGAAAAATGTTCGACTACGCAAGCGGAATTGTGGCAGTTTCCGAAGCCATGAAAAATCGGTTGTTGTCGCTGGGTGCACCGCCCGAACGGTTGCATTTAAATGCGTATGGGGTTGATCCCGATCGATTTTCGGGAGGAAGTCCTGAGACGAAAGGTCCCGTTTTTTTTGGAGTGGGTCGTTTTGTCGAGAAGAAAGCGCCTTACCTGACGGTGCTGGCGTTCAGCAAGGTGGTTCAGGCCGTGCCGGATGCACGACTGATCATGGTTGGAGAGGGCTCTCTTATAGGCCCGTGCAAACGCCTGGCAGCCGCCCTGGGCGCGGGCTCGACTATCGAGTTTATGGGTGCGCAAGATTCCAGCCGTGTTAGTGAATTGATGCGTAATGCCCGGGCATTTGTTCAACACTCGCTTGAAGCCGATAACGGTGATTGTGAAGGAACGCCTGTGGGGGTGATCGAGGCGCAAATGACGGGATTACCTGTGATCTCCACCCGACACGCCGGTATCCCGGACGTTGTGGTCGATGGGGAGACCGGGTTTATCGTAGATGAGGGCGATGCGGATGGGATGAGCGCCCGCATGTTGCAACTTGCTCGTGATCCGGAGTTGGCCGGCAGGATGGGGCGAGCGGCGCGTAAGCGAGCTGAGGCGCACTACACGCTCGATCGACATCTGAATCAACTTGCTGAAATGATCGAATCGGGTGTCAATCGAAAAGCACAACTTGCATGAATTGGTGAAAGGGATGAAGAAAACTGTTCTCGTCGTAGGTGGCGCCGGCTACATCGGCTCGCACATGGTGCTGGCGCTGCAGGATGCCGGGTATTCGGTCGTGGTATTCGACAATCTGTCGTGCGGCTTTGCTGATGCGGTGGGTTCGGCGCCCTTGTTGGTGGGCGATCTGCGTTCGCCGGCTGACCTGGATGCCTGCTTTGCTGCGCACAGCATCGATCTGGTGATGCACTTTGCGGCGCTGGCCTATGTCGGTGAGTCGGTGACAGAGCCGGAGCTGTATTACCAGAACAACGTGGTGGGGGCACTCAACCTGCTGGCGACGATGCGACGCCATGGTGTGGGGCGGTTGGTGTTTTCCTCTACCTGCGCGACCTATGGAGAGCCGGATAGCGTACCGATCGCCGAGACGCATCCGCAGCGGCCGATCAACCCCTATGGCCGCACCAAACTGATGATCGAGCAGGCGCTGGCCGACTACGCCACGGCCTATGGTCTTCAGAGCGTAAACCTGCGCTATTTCAACGCTGCGGGCTGCGACCCGAAAGGCCGTGCCGGCGAGCGACATGATCCCGAGACGCATTTGATTCCGCTGGTGCTGGCCGAAGCGCTGAGGGTAAAGCGGGGCGGCGATCTGGCGGAGACGCGCTTGAGTGTGTTCGGCACCGACTTCCCGACCGCCGACGGGAGCTGTGTGCGGGATTACATCCATGTGGCCGACCTGTGCAGTGCACATTTGCTCGCCGCCGAACGCCTGCTGGCCGACAAGGCTCAAGGTGCCGAGGTCTATAACCTGGCTAATGGTGCAGGGTTCAGCGTGTTGGAGGTGATTGCCGCTTGTCGCGAGGTGACCGGCCAGCCGATTAGGTATCGGGCGATGCCGCCGCGGGCGGGGGATCCGGCCGTGTTGATCGGGGATGCCGGTAAGGCGGCAGAGGTCCTGGGATGGCAGCCAGCCTATGCAGACCTTCGGCAGATTATTGCGACAGCGTGGAGATGGGTAGAGGCCAGCTCGCGCACTCCGTGCCCATTTGGAAGGTGAAGGTAAGTCGATTTTTAGGGCTGCTCATAACATTTGTCAATTATTTAACAATTCTAAAGCATGTCCCAGTATGGGAAAAAAGGGCGAGAACATGTTGAGAAATATCACGATGTAAGAAAAGAAGTGCTATCCTTGGAGCGTCTTTATCGAACATGCCTAAAGTAAGCGTAATAATACCAACATATAACTATGGACAATACATAGATAAATCCATAGATAGCGTCCTTTCTCAAACCTATACTGATTTTGAAATCATAGTCGTAGATGACGGGTCTACAGATAATACCAAAACGATAATCGAAACGAAATATAGAGACAAAGTTAAATACATCTATCAGGAAAACAAAGGAGCCCCTGCAGCAAGAAACAGAGCCGCTAGAGAGTCAAAAGGAGAATATCTAGCTTTTTTAGATTCAGATGACTCTTTTTTCGCAGATAACATAGAGAAAAAGGTTGCTGCTTTAGAGAAAAACCCAACAATTGGAATGGTCTATTCAGATGGATACTATATCATGGGCAACAGCATAAAAAAATCGTCTAATTATAAGCTATCGGCTGCTGGAGCAAAGCTCTCGGGAGATATTTCTCTTATGCTTTTAAAAGGATATCGAATAGAGTCAAGTGCGGTAGTTCTCAGGGCAGCATGCTTTAATAAGGTAGGTGGCTTTGATGAAGAGATAGTTGGCTTGGATGATTACGATCTTTTTTTGAGAATCTCTTTCAATTTTCCCGTTTTATTTATTGATGAATGTCTCTTTGAGTCTATCAGGCACAAGGGTTCTATAAGTAGCGGAACAGCAATTATTGATACTTACAAATCAAAATCACGGATAATTTATAAGATTGAAAAGATATATTCTGCAAGAGCCGAATTATTAGGCGTTGAATGGCTTAAACTAAGGGCGGCTGCGAAATTCTTTGATGGTAATATAGCTTGTTATAATGGTTCATATAAAGATGGAAGTAAATATTTTTTTGAATCGATTAAAATATATCCTTTCCAAAAAAGAGTATATTTTTCTTTGTTCGTGTCACTAATCAAGAAACTATTAAACTGATGTCCTATTAATGACTTGCGTGTAATGTTATAGATGAGAAGTAATGGAAGAGATACTCATTTCATTGTTCAAAAAATGAAAAACAAATGAAGCCAAATAACATATGAAGGTGGTTAAATATGCCAGAAGTAAGCGTAATCATACCAACATATAATTGCGCGGAATACATCGTGAAAGCCATTTCTAGCGTTTTAACGCAGACTTATTCAGATATTGAGATCATCGTTGTCGATGACGGTTCTACTGATAATACTGCAGAAACAATAAACAGAATTCAGTCTGATAAGGTCAGGTATTTTTATAAGGAAAATGGAGGGCCCGGAAGCGCAAGGAATTACGCTCTTAAAGAGGCCAAGGGAAACATAATTACATTTCTTGATGCTGATGATTATTTTCATCCAGATAATATTGCAATTAAAGTCACTATCTTAAAAGATAATCAAAATGTTCATTGGCTTTTTTCTGACATATATTTCGTAAGCACTGAAGGCGCTAAAATATGTCTGGGATCAGAATATTTTAGTTCAGCTTATGCAGCGGAGCCATTTAAAGAAAAAAGAATTTTTGAGGCATTGTTAGCAGAGGGTAATTTTATCAGTACCGCAACAATCATGATGAGACGTACATGCTTTGATGACATCGGACTCTTTGATGAATCGCAGCTAATGCATCAGGACTACCTGCAATGGCTTTATCTTTCTCATTCATTTCCGAACTATATTTACATCGATACGCCACTTGCATACATGACCAGACGTACCTCATCATGGGGAAACATCGGAAAGAAATCGCTTGAGGAAAGGTTAAAACTATACGCGAAGATTGAAAAGAGATTTTATAAGGAACTGTATCCTATACGTCACTCTTGGAAGAAAAGAGTCGCAGACGTTTACAACCGCCTTGGTGTCAACGAGATGTCATCCAATCGACAAATGGCTCGTAATTACTTTGTGAAATCGATTCAGAGAAGACCTCTTCAAAGATTTGCCTATCTTAGCATTGCACGAACCCTCTGGAGTTAGACAATCAAATATGATCAGCCTGATTATCCCCACTTTCAACAGAATCAGTTGGCTAAAACAATGTTTATCCGCCTTGTGCAGTGAAGTCAAAAACACTGCTTGCGAGATTATTATTATTGACGATGGTTCTACTGATGGTACGAGGAATTTTCTGGATCAATTTCACCCGCAGCCAAACATCCGATTTTTATTTTTTGATCAGAGAAGAGGTGGGCCGGCAAAGGCCCGAAATCTTGGTGTGCGTATGGCCCAAGGTGATATTGTATGTTTTCTTGATGATGATTCAATCGTACAGTCGGGGTGGTTCAATGAACTTAAAAGATCATTTGAAGCTATTGATAACAACTACGCGGCAGTTAAAGGAATGGTGTATGCCTATCAAGACACCGCTCTTCCCAAGTATCTGGAAGAACATATTCATATCTCGGATAGTTGGGCGACGAACAACATAGCCTTCCGTAAAAATCTATTTATTGAGGCTGCTGGATTCGACGAAGGATTCACTTTTGCCGCGTGGGAGGATTTGGATCTTGGCTTCCGGCTTGAAAGGATGGGATATAAACGCTTCTATAATGAGCGGATGGTTATACGCCATCCTCATGAAGAAAATATTGAACAGTTAAAGAGAAAATTTAAGATAAATGGTTATGGCTATTATCAATTTTGCAGAAAGTGGATTAAAATTGACCCCAAATGGATCATATCCATGTGGCTCGAACGTATCAGGGTTCTTTACTATCTGTTGCCAGGTATGGAGCATTTAGATTATCTGAGATACATTCACGGATTGAGGATTAGATATGAAATCTCGGGGATGGTGTTGGGCATCCTTACCAGAGGCCGAATAACATCAAAAACTAAGGATAATTAAGAGGGAACAACCTTCTTTTCATCCTCCGTAAGAAAAAAAGGATTTCGAAAAATGATTGTTGGCATTGATATCAATATCTTAAATCGCGGTGGAGGTATTGCAAATTATATAGCTCAATTATTGGATAATTTTAGAGATCTTGAACCGGAATATATGTATAAATTGTACTTTAATTCCTTTCGAAAAATTCATATGCCAATTGATGATCACTTTTTTCATGTCACATCATCGAGGCTTCCCGACAGATTGCTACAATTTTCCTGGACATATCTTCGCTTTCCTCCACTAGAATGGTTCATCGGAGACGTGGATGTATTTCATAGTCCCGCTCATAGTCCCAAATATGCCCTCTCACCACCTGCCAAGAGATGGGTTGTTACGGTACATGATCTTTTTACCTTTAAATTGGATTACAGCCGGGAGAGTCGCGAAAAGGAGATGGTTGCTCTTCGCGTAATCGAGCGCTATGCATCGAAGGTCATATGCGTCTCGAATTCGACCCGTAACGACTTATTGGAAATTATCCCGTCATTACATTCCAAAGCAGTAGTCATCCCGGAAGGCGTTGACGAGATATTTTTCTCAGATAAATTATCCATCGATATAGGATGCAAATACAAGGTTCAAAAGCCGTATATTCTTTATGTCGGGGCCGCCGACCCACACAAGAATCTTCAGAGACTCATTAAAGTCTTTTCCAGACTCGCCAAGAAAATACCCCATAATCTCGTTCTCGCAGGAAAAATCACGGATAAGCATAAACCCCTTCGGGACTTGACACTTGAATTAAAGATACCTGACCGGGTTATCTTCACTGATTCGATTGATGATGACGCTCTCCCCTCTTTATACAAAGGCGCCGACCTCTTTGTACTGCCGTCCTTATACGAAGGTTTTGGGCTGGTTCTTCTTGAGGCGATGGCTTCCGGCACTCCCGTTGTGTCATCGAATATTTCTTCTATCCCCGAGGTTGTAGGCAATGCTGCACAATTGTTTAATCCCGTGGATGAAGATGACATGTACGATATCCTGTACAGTACAATCACGGATATCAACCTTCGTGCGGCAATGAAGGCCAACGGAATTGATAGAGCCCGCCTTTTTTCCTGGAGGAAGATGGCGCAAGAAACGCTTCAAATATATAAAGAAGTGGTTACGTCATAGTTGAATCACCCCAAAATATAAAGTACAAAAGATAAAATGTATTTCATGCGGAGGTATAATGCATGAAGAAAACAATTATTTTAAACATTCTATTGCTACTTGTTTCGCTCACTCTATCGTTATTTATAGTTGAAATATTTGCAAGGTTTCATTTTAAAAGTCTTGCTCTTCCCAATATAGAACAAATAGACAATTGGACTAAGGCCATGAGTTATAATCATCATGTAAGGCCATGGGATTATCCAGGAGCTAAAGAAAATCCAACCAAATATATTTTTTCTGAATATCCAATTAATAAAAATAGTATTGTGGACGTTCTTATTCAAGGTGACTCTTGGGTAGAGCTGCTCGATCGCCAGGGTGATCTAAGTGAGAAATTAATAGTAAATCAAGCAAATGTAAGAAACCTCTACAATGGAGGCACAAGTTCATACAGCCCCTCGACGATGCTATTGCAGCTTAGAGAGATGAGAGTAAAATACAATATCAATCCCAAACTTATTATAGCCCATGTAGATCAGACCGATGTTGGTGATGAATGCTTTAGGTATAAGGATTTATTGATACATGATCATTCGGGAAAAGTTATTGCAATTAAAAAGAATGAACCAAGCGATCAATCTGCCTATACTGTGTCATATGAAACGGATAATCTTAGATACAATGAAAACGAAAAATATAAGTCCTTGGCTTTAGTTGTTAATTTTTTCTATCATCGTTACTACCTCAAAAAAATTGGAGAAAACTATGGGCTACAAAAGGCGCCGTGGAAGGACATTTGTAGTTACTTAGTGGCTCCGAACAAAACCCCTGCTTTTTGTGGTGAATACTTCAAAAAAACATTGCAAGCTTATATTGATGAAGTGTTCAGTAGTAGCTCCGTACAAAAATTAGTTATAATAACGCATCCACATTTAAGACATTTTAGCAAGAATATTGATCATAAGTATTCCGGAAATGTTTCAATTTTGGTGTCCTCCGTAGCAGAACGGAATAAAAATTGTGAACATATCAATATGATGGATATATTTAAAAACGTTTACGAGAACAAGGATCCAACTGATGTTTTTAGACCGGAAGATCCTTGGTCTCATTTGTTGCCCGAGATTGTTAAAAACTATTATTCGAAATTTATTGCTAAGATCATCAAGCAAAATGTTGCTGAAATGCAATAGTTACCCCTGAAGGATATGACTTTTGTCAAAGAATGGAGGCAATTTAGAATCCCCCGGCTGGTTGGCGGAGTGGGGTGGGGGTGAGAAACTGGGACATTGGTGAAGGTCGTGGCGATTTGGGGATAAAATTGGGTTCAAGGGTCGGCGGGTAGGAAAATGAACCAGAATCAAAATATGGAAAATTCAAAGGTCTCAACGTGGCTTGTCGTTCTTGACTATCCAGTTCGACTCCAGATCACGAGAGAACTTGAGGGAATTCCCGTTCTTATCCAGCTTGCCTTCCGGGGTGTCTCTCTT
>Ga0209540_10001623_pt1 | contig 16741 bp, 16 predicted proteins | sample BarGraIncu01121A_FD_184501 | JGI IMG/M metagenome (GOLD analysis project Ga0209540, IMG submission 184501) | Arctic peat soil microbial communities from Barrow, Alaska - Barrow Graham LP Incubations 011-21A (SPAdes) (version 2) | ecosystem: Environmental > Terrestrial > Soil > Wetlands > Peat... | reverse complement strand
CGGCCATCGAGCGTGTAGGCACGGCGCTTGATCTCGCGACCCATCAAGTCGACTTGCCGAACATCGTGGCAGACCATCGAGACGCTGGGGTCGGCTGCGATCGCTTCGGCCACGCGCGCGAGTTTCAAAGGTACCCACGTATCGTCGGCGTCCAAGAAGCACACCCATTCCCCGGTCGCGATCTCAACGCCCTTGTTGCGCGATTCCGCCGGCAGACCGGAGTCCTCCTGCCAGCGGTACTCGATGCGCGGGTCGCCGATCGCCGCCACGGCGGTGTCGGTACCGTCGGTGGAGCCGTTGTCGATGACGATGATCTCGAAGTCGGGGTCGGTCTGCGCGAGCACGCTACGGATCGCGGCGACCACGAAGTCGCTGGACTGATGCGTCGGGATGACGACGGTGAACGTCGGCGCCACGGGCTGCGATCCAAAGGACTCGGACACGCTCACTCCCCCGCCCGTACGCCGAGCAACTCCAGCGTCTGCCGGACCTCTCGGGCAAGATCGCCGGCGGGCCTGTAACCGAGCGCGGCGATGCGGTCGAAGCGGTAGTCGACACCCGGCTCGGTGGGCGCGCCCTCTCTGCCGGCGGGCAGGTCGATCGGCGCGGCGACGCCGGTCAGCGTCTCGTACTCCGCGGACACCATCCGGGCCGCGTCGCGCATCGACAGCGAGCGCTTGCCTCCGACGTTGTAGACGATGTCGCTGTCGCCCGCGGCGAGCGCCGGCGCGGCGAGCAGCAACTCGATGGCGTCGCACATGTCGGGGATGGTGAGGAAGTCGCGCTGCTGCATGCCCGCGCTCTTGAGCACGACCCGGCCCGTCTCGGCGACCGAGAGGCAGAAACTCGGGATGACGAGCCCCCAGCACTCCGCAGAACGCGCAAGCGGAGCGCCGAACCCGTTGCTGAAGCGGGCGACGAGTACTTCCGCGTCACCATGCTTGGCTGCCCGAAAACACTCGCCCTCACCGGCCGCCTTCGAGATGCCGTAGTCGGAGGTGGGACGCGGCGGCAGGGACTCGTCGATGCGGCCGGTCTCGCGGCCGTAGACGTGGTAGGTCGAGAGGTAGACGACCCGGCGGACGCCGGCGCGACGCGCCTCGTCGAGCACCGCGCGAGTGCCGAACCCGTTCACCCGCAGCGCCAGTGCCGGATCCGCATCGCACGCGGCGGCCGGGAGGGCGGCCGCGTGAACCACCGCGTCGCAGCCGTCGAACGCCCCGGCGAGCTCTGCGGTGTCGGTGATGTCGGCGATGACTGAGGGGACGTCCGCCACGCGGGCGGGCAGGTCGGGCGCGGCCGGAGCGAGCGAGACCGCCACGACGTCGTGCCCGGCGGTGAGCAGCCGACTCGTCACGTGCGCGCCGACGTATCCGAACGCGCCAGTCACTCCGATGCGCACGCTAGCGGTCCTTTCGAGACCAGTCGTACGGAATCGTGTCGTTGTCGTGCGGGTCGAGGCGCTCCACGTGGTCGTCGGCGTGGGTGTGGTCGATGAGATCGCACACGATCGCCTCGACGGAGCCGGCACCCTTGAAACCGTTCCACACACCCGGGGGGATCTGCACGAGGCAGTAGTTGTCGACGCCGACGAAGACCTCCTGCAGCTCACCGCGCGTGGAGGAGTTCTCGCGATCGTCGAAGAGCACAAGCTTGATCGTCCCGCTCACGACACAGAAGTTGAGCCAGGCCTTCGGGTGACAGTGCCAGCCCTTCACGACGCCTGGATAGACCTTCGAGAAGTAGACCTCGCCGAACCCCTTGAACTCGGGATCGGACGCCTCCTGCATCTTCATGATGGTGCCGCGCTCGTCCGGGATGCGTCGCAGCTGCTTGATGTTGACGCCTTCGATCATCAGGGCCTCCTAGAACTGTCGCCACGCGGCCGCGGCGCGCGCCTCGTAGCGCGCGATCTGATCTGCGGTGAAGGCGGCCATGTCCCCGCCGTCGAAACGCGCGCGGTACCAGCCGATCGTCCAGTCGACCGCCTCGTCGACGGAGAGCAGCGGCGACCAGCCGAGCGTGCGGTGAGCGCGACTCGAGTCGAGCGCGAGCAGTCCGGCCTCATGAACGGTGGGCTGTCCGACCTGCTCCCAACCGGCGCCATCACCCCAGGCGGCCGCGGCCATGTCACAGAGACGGCCGACGTTGTAGACGGCCGCGGCGTCGGGCCCGAAGTTGAAGGGTTCGGCGTAGCGCCCCGGCTCGGCGAGCATGCGCGCCGCGAGCAGCAGGTAGCCGCCGATGGGCTCGAGCACGTGCTGCCACGGCCGGGTGGAACGCGGGCTGCGCACACCCAGCGGCGTCCCTACCTCGAAAGCGCGGATCGCGTCGCAGACGATGCGGTCCGCGCTCCAGTCACCTCCGCCGATGACATTGCCGGCGCGCGTGGAGGCGAGCGGCATTCCGGCCGGTCCGAAGAAGCTGTCGCGATAGCAACTGACGACGAGCTCCTCGGCCGCCTTGCTCGCTGAGTACGGGTCGTGGCCTCCGAGGACATCGGCCTCCCGGTAGCCCCACTCCCACTCGTTGTTGCGGTAGCACTTGTCGCTGGTGATGACGACGGTCGCCTTGGAGGTACCGACCGCACGGACCGCGTCGAGGACGTTCGCGGCGCCGACCACGTTGGTGTGGAACGTCTCGGCGGGGTGGTCGTAGGAGTAGCGCACGAGCGGCTGGGCGGCGAGGTGGAAGACGACCTCAGGGCGATGCTTCTCGACGACCTCACGCAGCCGGTCGGCGTCACGGGTGTCTGCGATGACCGACTCGACGAGCAGCGACTCGACGCCGGCGACCACGAAGTTGTCACGCTGGGTGTTGGGCGCGAGCGCGTAGCCCACGACCTCGGCACCCGCCTTCGCGAGCCACAGGCTCATCCACGAGCCCTTGAATCCGGTGTGGCCGGTGACCAGCACACGTTTGCCGGAGAATGCAGACCTGATCATCGATTTCCCTCCGCGAGACACGGACACTACATGCCTCTAGGTATTCTAGCGGCACGCCACAAGGGCGCTACTCACGGGGCTCGCGCCTACCGGCGGCACAACTCCCGATAGAGGTCGGAATAGGCGGCCACGGATCGATCGGCCGTGAAGTGCGCCTCGAACCGCTCTCGGCCGGCCTCCCCCATCCTCAGCCTGTCCTCGGGACTCGAAGACATCGCCGCAAGAGCTTCGGCCAGTGCGCCTTCGACACCCGGCTCGACCAGCAAGCCGGTCACGTGGGCGACGACCTGCTCCGGCGTGCCCGCGATGCGGCTCGCCACCACAGGCTTCCCGAGCGACATCGCCTCAAGGATCACATTTGGGAAGTCCTCGTTGGCGACGGACGGCAGCGCGAGCAGGTCTGATGCGTTCATCAGGTCGAAGACGCGGGCCTCCCTGCCCAGGAACGCAACATCCCCTGCCAGCGATCGCGCTGCGACCATCTCGCGGAGCGCCCCCTCCTCGGGACCCTCGCCCTCGATGGCTATCCACGGAAGCGGCGCGAACCCGCGCGACTTCAGGAGCGCCAGAGCGCCGAGAAGGTGGCGGTGCCCCTTGCGCGCCTCGAGGTTGGCGACGACCGCGACAAGTGGTCGGCCCTCGGGCGCACCGATACGAGCGCGCACGTCTCCGGCGGGCTCGGTCACTTTGCGCGGGCGGATGCCGTTGGGGATCGTTCGCAGCTTCTCGCGCGGCAGGTCGAGCACTGCGGCCAGCGCCTCCCCCGCGTGGCGCGAGCCGGTGACGAACAGCTCGACAGCGGCCGCGACCTCCCGGTCGAGCGGCCGATCGAGGGCGCGGCGCCACGTATAGGGCATCGCGATGTTGTTGACGACGTAGATGATGTGCGCCACGCCGGCGTTGCGTGCCGCCAGCACCGCGGCCAGCGTGGAGTACGCGCCCGGGTAGCCGCCGCTGTTCACGTGCAGCACGTCAGGGTGCGTCTGCCGCAGCACCGCCTCGATGCGCGCGGTGTTGGTGCGCACATCGCGGTACTTCGCACCGGTCGCATATGCACCGAGCTTCGCGAGCTGCCGCGCAGGTGCGGGGAGCAGATCGGTGCGCGAGGGGAGGTCGAGCAGATCGAGCGGGTGGATCGCGGCACGGGTACGCACGCGCTCGGCGAGCCCACGATCGTATTCGGGAGAGCGACGGTAGGTGAACGTCACGTCGAACTCCCGGACGAACTCCTCGGAGTTCAGGAAGTTGGCGATCATATTCTCGGCACCCGAGAAGAACGGACCGTCGGTGTGGATGTGCAGTCGCACGCCTACGCCTCGGAGCGGGCGGCATCGATGGTGCGGCGCAGCCCCTCTTCGAGCGGGGTGGTCGCACTCCAGCCGATGAGCTCGCGAGCAAGCGAGGAGTCGACGCTGTACTCCATCTGCTCTCCGGCCCGGTACGGGATGGCGCCCAGCTTCACGAGGCCCGAGACGCCGGCGAGCCGCTCGACGGTCGTCGCCAGATCGCAGATCCGCACGGCGTCGCCGCTCCCGATATTGATCACGCGGCCGAGCGCGGCACCGCTGACCGAGGCCCGCACGAGCGCGTCCACAAGGTCGTCGACGTAGACGAAGTCACGCGTCTGCTCGCCGGGGGTCGTCGGGAACTCGCGGCCCTCGAGGATCGCGGCGATGAGCGCGGGTACGAACATGTTGGGGCGCTGCCCGGGGCCGTACGCGAGCGACGGCCGGATGATCGTGACCGGCAGTCCCTGGACCCGCGACAGCGTCTCGAGCATCCGCGTCATCGCGAGCTTGGAGAGCGAGTAGGCGCTCACCGGAGACTCCCGCTCTCCCTCGTCGAACGGGCACGGGGCGGTGCCGTACTCCTCGGAGGTGCCCATGGCGATGAGTCGGGCGTCGACGCACTCGGCCTGCATCGCCTCGACCAGCGAGAGCGTGACGAGCAGGTTCGCCTCGATCGCATGCCGGAACGCCAAGAGCTCGCTCGACCTTACGAGCGAGGCGGCGAGATGGAACACCACATCGGGAGCCGATTCCCTGACGGCAGTGCGCAGGGCGTTGGCGTCGGCGATATCGCCGCAGAACGCGCGCTCGATCCGCGTGTTCGCAACCGGCCCCCGATCGAGGGCGAACACGCGCGCACCGTCGTCCACGAGCCGGGCGAGGAGCCTGGTGCCGATGAAGCCCGCAGCTCCGGTGACGAGGACGCGCTTGTTCGCGATATCAGGCATGGTCACTTCACGGCTCTCAGGTAGAAGGTGAGATCGTCCAGAGGTAACAGGTGGCTGAGTTTGACTTCGTACCTGACCGGCTGGAGATTGGCGAACCATCGGGTCAACCGCTTGCCCGGGATGGTCTCGTTGAAGACGATCCGCTCGGGGTCGAACCGCGCCTCCGAGTAGTTGTACAGGCGGCTGTGGACGTGGTTGCGATCGAAGTACGTGAACGAGTCGACGGTGAAGGCATGCCGATGTGTCGGGTCGATCCACGCCCAGCGTGCCCGGAAGTACGGGACGGCGATACGCACGAGCGCCCCCGGGCGAGCCAGGCGATGGATCTCTTCCATCACCGCGATGACGTCGTCGAGATGCTCGATCACGTTGTCCGCGTGGATCTCGTCGAACGAGGAATCCGCGAAGGGGTACGGGAAGACATTCAGGTCGTGCACGACATCGGCGCTCGTGGACGGGTTGATGTCGAGCCCGATGGAGCCGGGCCGCTTCTTGTTACCGCATCCGATGTCGAGAACATCCATGTGTACAGAACTCCACTCGAAGTCCATGTTGCCCGGGTGCGCCCAGTCTAGCGCGCCGACGGCGCGACGTACCGCCCGTCTTGCAGGGTCTCTGCCACGATCTCCCACGTCGTCTTGTCGGCGGGCGCATCGTGAGAGCGCACGTAACGCTCAAGGTACGTTGCGTAGCCCGCGCGCGACCAAGCTTTGTAGTCCCAATCGAGCCCATCGAGCACGCCGGGCTCATCGGAGCAGATCGGCGCAATCGAAAGCCCACCGGCGACGCGATCGACGGTCAGGGTATAACTCGACGACAGCATCGCCGCGGTCTTGACCACTAAGAGAGGTTTGTCGGCGAGCGCCGCAAAACTCACGGCCGTCGATGCATGAGCGATCACCATCGACGAACGCGCGACGAGATCGACGGTCGAACCATTCACGACCTCGCGATCGCCGAAGAAGCCGGAGCGCATCGCATAGTCCGCACGCGGGTGCGCGGCGACGATGACGCGAAGCCCGGTGCGCTGCTCAACGGCATCGAAGAGTCGCCTCAGACTCGCCGCATACTCCCCGGCCTCCATGTTGCCTGAGGAGTCCCCAAGCAACGCGAAGTCCGGGTGACCGCTCGCATCCTCGTCGAGGAAAACGGCGATGGGTTCGGCCGCAGGCGGCTCGCCACCGCGGGTGAGCATATATGCGAGGTACGCGTCGTAGTCGAACGAGTTCACCGACGTCACGACCGCTCGGGTCAGTCCCGTCCGCTCCAGGTAGCCCTCGAGCGCCTCCGAGTGCCCCGAGAACACACGCACCGGCGGCGGACTTGCGGCTGTTGTGCCGAAGAGAGCACCCACCTTGCGCCCAACGAAGTCGCGAAGCCGCACGGGGTTGGCGATCAACGCCAGTCGCCGCCTGAGTTGAGAAAGTGATGCTTGGTCGCTGGCCGGCGGCAATGCGCCGCCCGAAACGACGCAGTACGCTCCCCCTGCGGAGACGATCGCCGGCAGCACATCGCGACCCCGGTGGGTCGCCGCTTCGAGGCCGAATAGGAAATCGACAAAGATGGACGTGTCCGCCATCTCGACAAGAAAAGCGGCGAGCGACGCCTCGTCAGGAACGACGGTGACGCGCAGGCCATCACGCTCATACATCGACGGCTGCATCACGGGCGAGCCCGGCAACACCGGTACGACGAGCGCCTCGACCTCGAAGCCGCGGGACCGGAGATGCTCGAACCCATGGACGCGCGCCTCGTGGGCACCCGGCTCGTACGGATAGACGAAGACGAACCTATGACGGAGCGCTTCGCTCACGGACATCGCCTACGTCAGCCGCTTGAAGCCGGCGTGCTTCACTGGACCGTTGAGGCGCGACGCGATGTCGCCGGCCGCGAGCGACTCGCCGATGAGCGCGAAGACGCCATCCGAGTCCGCGATGAACCCGTCGATCAACTCCTCGCTGTACGCGAGCGATGTGTACGTTGACGCGCCGAGCAGATAGCCCTTCGCAAGCATCTCCTGCGTGTAGAGCGTCTGCGCCTCGGCTGCGAGCGGCGTATCGAAGGCGATGTGTGTGAGCGGAGGGATCCCCGAGATGTGGATCGGCACACCGTGGCGCGCCGACAGCTCGCGCCAACCGGCATTGATGCGCTCGCCGTAAGCGGTCAGATACGTGGGCACATCCTCGCGCACGATCTTGTCGAGTGTCGCCAGTGCGGCGACGGGGCCGATGCGCTCGGTCCACATCGTCGAGGAGATGAAGCTCTCCTGCGCGTGGTCCATGACCGAACGCCGCCCGATGACCGCCGAGATCGGGAACCCGTTGCCGAGCGCCTTACCGAACACGGCCATGTCCGGCTCAACACCCATCGTGAGATGGATGCCTCCGTTGTTGATACGGAATCCCGACGTGACCTCGTCGAAGATCAACACGGCACCGAGCTTGTTCGCGATCTCGCGAACCCCTTCCAGGAAGCCGGGTGCAGGCGCGGTGCCCCGCATCGGCTCCATGATGATCGTGCCGATCCTGTCGCCGTTGCCGGCCACGATCGCCTCGAGTTCGTCGAGGCAGTTGAAGTTGAAGGTAAGAGCGGTGCCTTTGAGCTCGCGTGGCACGCCGGCCGGGTCGAGACCCGGCAACAACTGCCCGTCGAGTGCGGCTGCATCGCCCAGGTTCGCGGCAAGGTACCAGTCGCTCCAGCCGTGGTAGCCACAGATCGCGACCGCGCTCTTGTGTGTAGCCGCGCGGGCGATGCGGATCGCGACGGCACATGCCTCGCCGCCACAGCGCTGGAACCGGGCCATGTCCGCCCACGGGTGCAACGCGACGAGCCGCTCGGCGAGCTCGGGCTCTTCGGGAGCGTTGAGCGAACTCATGGAACCACTGTTGATCGCCCCGACGACGGCAGCGTCAACGTCGTTATCGGCGTAGCCGAGCGTGCACGCGCCCACGCCCATCGTCGCGAAATCGGCGTAGCGGTTGCCGTCGAGGTCCCAGACGTAGGCGCCCTTCGCGCGGCTGTAGTACGCAGGCCACTGTTCGGGCAGGAACATCTCCGGCCGCTTCGAGAGCAGCTGGGTGCCGCCCGGGATGAGCGTCTTTGCGTGCGTGTAGAGATCCTGGCCGCGGCCCATGTAGCTATCCCCTGTCCAACTTCACGCCGGCGTTCGTGGTCTCAACGGCATCGAGGATGGAGAGCACGGCGATGTCGTCGGAAAGCGTGCTCGGGAACGGCTTCACGCCGGTCACGGCCTGACGGAAGGCATCCATCTCGTCGATGTACATCTGCTCTGTGATATTGGCGTTGTAGCCGGCTGCGGCAGAAGCGACCTCGGGCTCGGCGATCTGCGACCACTCCTTGGTCTCCGCGTCATAGACGCGCACGAACTTCTCGTCCCACCGCCACTGGATCTGGGCGCCGGCGAGATTGAGCGTCAGCTGGCGAAGCGCGTAGCGCGAAACGACGTCGACGGTGATCGAGCCGATCCAACCCTCGCCGCGCAGAGCGATGGCATACGTGTCGTCGATGTCGACGCCCATGTCCAGCGTCTTCCCGAGGAACCCGACGGCCTCGCGCGGCCAACCCACCACGTCGACCAACCAGGTCAACTCGAACGGGACCATCTCGCGGCTCGCCGAGGTCTCGCGCTTGCCGACGTAGAACGTGCTGATGTCTTCCCACGGATGCCAATCAGGCAGGTACTGGCCCATGTAGTAGTCGAACGAGGTGACCTTGCCGTAGCGGCCCGAGGTCACGATATCGCGGATCGCCTTGACCGACGGATGGAAGCGCAGAGTGCACGACGGCGCGATGAGTACGCCGGCGGCCTTGGCGACCGTATCAAGCTCGCGCAGTCCAGCCGAGAGCACGCTCGCCTCGACGAAGGCCGGCTTACCGTACTCGACCGCCTTCTCGATGTAGGGCGTGTGGTAGTCGGGCGGCGTCGAGATGATGTAGGCATCGCGCTCCGCGAGCAACTCGGGCGTGAGCTCACCGACCGTGCGGACACCGAACTCCTTCTCGGCGAAAGTCCGGCGGTCCTCCTTGGGGTCGAAAGCGATGATGTCGGTCTCGCCGAGCGCGGCCATGTTGCGCAGGCGGCGCTTGCCCATCGAACCGAGCCCGATCTGCAGCAGTCTCATTGCGTGCGCTCCTTGGAAACGAAGTCGAGAAGGGCTCCGGCGCAGACAAGGTCATAGACATCGTCGATCTCAAGGGCCTTCCAGCGCGGAACAACGTGCGCCAGGGTCTTCTCGTGATAGAAGCCTCTTCGTGTCCTGATGGCATCGATCCGAGACGCGTACACGGTCCCCTCGAAGTAGTACAGCGGCTCAAGATCCTGGCGGCGAGTATGTCGAAACTCAGCGCCTCCCCCTCTGGATCGGATGAAGCCATTTGTGTCTATGATCGCCACGAAATCGGGATGCGTGCACTCAAGCGGGGCCACTGTGACCACGGCTTCGGCGTCTTCTCGGGAGTAGAGAAGCTCGATGCATGCGTCGATGTCACTCGCCTCACGCAAGGGGCTGGTGGGCTCGAGCAAGACCAATGCGTCGTACCGTTCTCCCGCCGCCTGAAGCGCATCAGCAGCATGGATCACGACGTCGATGCTGGACGCGCTGTCGTTCGCGAGTTCGGCGGGGCGCAGGAACGGCACCTCGGCGCCGTATGCGCGGGCGACCTCGGCGATCTCAGGATCGTCGGTAGTGACCACGACCGCGTCAACGTAGCCGCTGGCAAGTCCGGCCTCGATCGTCCACGCGATGAGCGGCTTACCGCCCACCTCGAGCACGTTCTTTCGCGGCAATCCTTTTGAACCGCCGCGTGCGGGGATGAGCGCCAAGGTGCGCTTGCCGTGGTACACGTCAGCCCTGCTTTCCGGGTGCGAGCGGGAAATCGACATCGCAGAAACGTTTGCGAGCACTCAGCCCCTCGCCGATCGCCGAGACGATCGCAGAAACGATCCGCTCGGCAGTGTGACCATCGCCATAAGGATTCACCACGTGCGCAGCCGCCTCGCGCGCCTCGGGCGTAAGGGCGAGAGTGATCGCGGCGTTGATAGCAGCGCGATCGGGCTCGCAGTGACGGACCGAATCAGCACTCACGCGGCCGCGCTGGCGCTCGCCGATGTCGAGCGTGGGCTTCCCAAAACTCGGCGCCTCGATGATGCCGCTCGATGAGTTTCCGACAACAACGTCGCACGCCGCGAGCGCGGACAGGTAGCGCACGCGTCCGAGCGACGCGAACGCCCACGCACGCTCCGCGTTACCGGCGACCCACGCCTCGATGCGCTCACGAATCGCCCGGTTGCCCGCATCGGCGTTGGGCAGCGTGAACACGACGCGAAGTTGCGGCGCGTCATCGAACGCGCCGAGCAGCGCCTCGATCTGGGCGACACCCGAGTCGCCTTCGTGGGTGACCGGGTGGAACGTCACGAGCGCGGTCGGGAATACGAACTCGACGCCGATCTCCTCGGCAAGCCGTTCAGGCGTCAGAAGCGGCGCATGAAGCGCGTTGTCGACCCCGAGCGCGCCTACCGCGAACACTCGGCCGGGGTCCTCGCCCATCTGGACGACGCGGTGGCGGTACTCCTCCGTGGAGGTGAAGTGAAGCACCGAGAGCTTGGTGATCGCGTGCCGGATCGAGTCGTCGACAGCCCCTTCGGTGAGCTCGCCGCCGTGTAGATGAGCGACCGGGATGCGCAGCAGTGCGGCAGCGGTCGCCGCGGCGAGGGCCTCGTAACGGTCCCCGAGGATGACCACGAGGTCGGGCCTGTCGGAAGCAAGAGCGGCCGCGATACCGCTGACCGCCGCCCCCGTCGCGCGCGCGATACCGAGCTCGCTGTCGTCGTCGAGCGGCAGCTCGACACGCGCGGCGATGCGGAAGCCATCAGCCTCGATCTCGCGCACCGTCATCCCGAAGCGCTCCGAGAGGTGCGTGCCGGTGACGATCAGAGACGAGTCGCACGCGGGTGAGGCAACGAGCGCGGTGAGGAGCGGGTGGAGCAGACCGTAGTCGGCCCGGCTTCCGGTGACTATCGAGAGGCGGATGCTCACAGCTCGACCTCCTCGTCGACAGCGAAGTCGCGCGGCGCAGCGACGCCAAGGACTTCATCCCAGCGCATCGGCGAGATGCCGGTGCCGGGGCGCTTCGTGGTGATGTTGCCCTCGGAGAAGGCCTCGCCCGCCGCGATGGCGCGCGCGGCCACAATGCTCTTGCGCACGATCGCGCGATTCTCGAGCTCCACGCGCGTCGGCCGCTTCACTCCGTCGCCGAGCGCCGCTTCGACGTCGCGGATCGCCGCGACCATCTCCGCGAAGGCGTCGGGTTCGAGACTCGCCTTGTGGTCGGGTCCGACCATGGTTCGATCGAGGGTGAGGTGCTTCTCGATGACGCACGCGCCGAGTGCGACCGCGGCCGCAGCGACCGCGGTCCCCTCGGTATGGTCGGAATAGCCCACGGTCGCGCCGAAGCACAGGCGCAACGCGATCATCGCGCGCAGGTTCACGTCCTGCACGGGCGCCGGGTACTCCGTCGAGCAGTGAAGGAGCGTGAGCGCCGCGCGCGACAGACCGGCGGCCTCCAGGGCGGCAACCGCCGCCTCGACCTCATCCATGTCCGCCATGCCCGTCGACAGAAACACGCGACCACCGCCGGTCGCCGCGGAAGCCGCCGCGACGGCGCGCAGGTACGGCAGGTTCGTGATCTCGCCGCTCGGGACCTTGAACATGGTCAGCCCGAGCCCGGCGAGCATCGCCAGGCTCTCGAGATCGAACGCCGATGAGAGTACGTCGATGCCGATCTCTCGCCCCAGCGCGATCATCGCGGCGTGCTGCGACTCTCCGAATTCGAGTGCGCGCAGCATCTCGAGCTGCGAATCTGCCGAACCCGTTTCGCGCTCCTGGTAGGCCGCTTTCGGCGCCGTCGGGGAGGCCAGGGCGTCGGCGCGAAACGCTTGGAACTTCACAGCGTCCGCGCCGGCCAGTTTGGCGGCGCGGACCAGGTCAGCCGCTATCTCGAGTGATCCGTTGTGGTTGACGCCCGCTTCGGCAATCACGTAGACGCGGTCGGTCACTTGACGACCTCCCGGCACGGATTGCCGTACGCACTCACGCCGTCGCCGATATCACTGACGACCACGCTCCCGACGCCGATGACGGTCGCTTCACCGATCGCGAGCCCGTGGGAGACGCAAGCGCCTGTCCCGATATGCGAACCGGCGCCGACCATCACCCCGCCGGAAAGCACCGCGCCCGGTGCGACATGGGCGAACTCCCCTATGGAGCAGTCGTGATCGACCGATGCATGCGAATTGATGATCGCGCACGGGCCGACACTCGTACGCGAGCCCACATACGCGAGCGCACCCACGAACACACCGTCGCCGAGCATGGCCGATGGCGAGACGACAGCCGAGGCGTGTACGACGCTGACCGGCGCCAGGCCCGCGGCGACCGCCGCCGCGTGCAGCCTCCTGCGACCCGATGCATCGCCTGTGCTGCCGAGCGTGACCACGAAACCGTCCACCCTCCGCGCGCCCATCCGGACGAGATCCGCGTCGGGGCCGATCACCGGAACGCCTAGGACTTCGCTCCCGACGCGGACTCCTAAGTCGAGCACGCCCACGATCTCGTGCGACCCGGTCGAGCGTATCGCCTCGATGACCGACGCGCAGTGGCCACCGCCGCCTATCAGCACGATGTGTGACATCGCTACTGCAACCCCATCCGTGTCCGCATGTCCGCGAGTTCCTCGAATCTCCCCATGTCCATCCACGACTTCTCGGACACCGGGTAGACGCCCACCTTCACGCCGCGTGCGATGTAGTCGCTCAACAGATCGGTCATGTGATAGAAGCGGTCGCGCGGGATGTCATCGAGCACCCCGGGTTCCATGACATACATGCCGGTGGAAACGAGATGGTCGAACTCGGGCTTCTCGGTGATACCGACGAGCTGACCGCCGACGGTGGTCTCGCACACGCCGTACGGGATCGTGAAGTGCTTGAGAGAACCGACGATGGTGAGCCGGTTGCCGCTCTCGCGGTGGAATCGCATGACATCCGCGTAGTCCGCGTCGATGATGACGTCGCAGTTGCTCACGAAAAACGACGTCGTGATCTCGCCTGCCAAGATCGAAAGGCTGCCCGCCGTGCCGAGCGGCTTGGGCTCGTCGACGAACTTCACGTCGTAATCGCACGTGACATCGCGGAAGTACGCCTTGATGAGATTGGCCTTGTAGTTCACCGAGAGGTACACGTCGCGGCATCCGTACGCCACGAACTTCTCGATGATGAGCTCCACGATCGGCACGTCGCCGACGGGGATGAGCGGCTTCGGAAGCACTCTCGTGTACGGGGCGAGACGCGCGCCCTCGCCGCCGGCCATGATGACCACGGGCACGCCGAGCTGCTCGCGCTCGATCTCGATCTCCCCATCGAACAGGTCGACCCACCATACCGCCGAGACGATCGTCCCCGCGTCGGAGACGACCGGGACGCAGTCCACCTTGCGGGCGATCATGAGCTCCTTGGCACGTTCCCGGGAATCGACCTCGCGGACCACGATGGGCTCGTGGTTCATCGCATCGGCGATCGCACCGTGCAACGACTTGCCGTCGATGATCCACCGGCGGATGTCGCCATCAGTGGCCACGCCGAGAAGCCGCGAGGCGGCATCCACGATGAACATGATCCGCCGGCCGGACTCGTCCATGAGCTTGAGTACCGTGCCGATCTCGGCCTCGGGACCGACCAGCAACCCGGCCATATCGGTGCCGCCGCGAGTGCTCGACTCCATCAGCTCTCCTTTTGCGCGTCGGCGCCACACGCTCGACGAACGCCATCGATCACACGCTCGACCTGCTCGGGAGTCAGGTCAGCGCTACACGGAATGTTGAGGATGTGGCGCCAGTAATGAACGGAGCGCTCCACGCCGTAGGCTCGAAACGCCGAGAACGGCTTCTGCATGTGGTTCGGATACCAAAGGGGGCGACTTTCGATACCGTCCGCATCGAGCGCCTTGAGCACCGCATCCCGGCCGGGACCGTTCGGCGCCTCATCCACGAAGAGGGAGTAGAACCAGTAGTTTGGCGAGGTCCCCTCGGGCACGCCGAGCAACCGCACGCCGGCAACGCCCTCGAACCCGGCGCGATACGTCTCGAAGTTGGCGCGCTTGGCCTCAAGGACGCTCGGAAGTGCCTCAAGCTGCGCGAGACCGATGGCGGCGTGGATGTTCGAGAAGCGATAGTTGTAACCGACCTCGTTGTGGAGGAACCGGACCGAGTCGTCCTTGGCCTGGTTGATGAGGTACCGGGCACGCTCCGCGAGACCCTCGTCGGCGAAGAGCATGGCTCCACCGCCGCCCGTCGTGATGACCTTGTTGCCGTTGAACGACAGGACTCCGGCCATTCCGATGGTGCCTGTCGAGCGGCCCGCCAGCGGCCCGGCCGTCCACGACGAGCCAAGACTCTCGGCGGCGTCCTCGACCACAGTCACGCCGAACGCCTCGGCAACAGCGAAGACCTGCGGATCGCACGGGTTGCCGAACACATGCACGGGAACGATCGCCGCGATGCGGCGGCCCGAGCCCCTCTCCACGAGCGTACCGCCGACATCACGCTCGCACTCTTCAGTGAGAAAGCGCTCGAGCAGCAGTGGATCGAGGTTGAGATCGTCGTCGCTCCCGAGAAAGACCGGTTCCGCGGAGCAGTAGCGCACGGTGGTCACCGTGGCGATGAAGGTGATGGTGGGGACAATGACGAGGTCGCCGGGCCGCACGCCGGCGAGCAGAAGCGAGATGTGCAGCGCCGCGGTGCCGTTCACGCAGGCCACGACGTACGGTGAGCCCGTGACGCGCGCGAGCTCGTCCTCGAAGGCCGTGATCTGCGGGCCGGCCGCGATCCAGCCGGAGCCGAGAGCCGCGAGCACGAAATCGCGCTCACGACCGGTCAGAACCGGTTGCGACATGGCCAGGCGGTCAGCGGCGGGCAAGGGACTCTCCAGGGTTCAGCTCAGGGGCAAGATGCCTGCCACTCATTCTAGGTCATGCTCGGCGTCTTCGCCGCACGCAGGCGCCCGCACCTGAGCGGTTCATTCGACCGGAGTCGCATCGTCGCGCGCGCCCAGCCGGTCGCGCACCGCGATCTTCGCGATATCCAGCATCGTCTTCAGGTCGGATCCGCGAGGTACGAGCACGTCCACGATGCGCGCGCCCGTGCGCGCGCGGAAGCGCCAAACGATCACAGCGGTGGCAACGGTGTAGGAGACGGTGGAGGCGAGCGCGGCACCGACGGCTCCGAACCGCGGTATCAGTGCGAGGTTCGCAAGTAGGTTGACCCCCATGTTCGCAACGTTCGCCATGGCCGGCTCCTGAGGATGACCCCGCCCGGTGAGCCACGCGGAGAGCGAGGTGGACATCGACGTCGCGACGATACCCGGCAACAAGAAGAGCAGAGGCAGCACCGAGGCGCTGAACTGCCCGCCGTACACCAGCGGGATCAGCGGAGCCACCAGCAGGAAGACCAGCACCGCAAAGGCCAGCGTGAACGGCCACACAGATCGGTTCATCCGCGCGGCGAGGTCGGTACTCTCGTTCTCGGCTGCGAACTTCACTGTCGCCACCGACTGAAGGGCGTTGGGCACGTACCACGCGAGCTCGGCAGCGGTGACCGAGATCGAGTAGATGCCGACCGTCCTCGTGCCCGCGAGCATCGCGAGCAGGAGCATGTCCTGCCGCAGACTCAACATCGTGACGGTGTTCCCCAGCCACGACTTCAGGGCGAACGTCCGTCCGTCGCGCCAGATGTCACCCGAGGTGGCACCACGCACGCCCGCGTCGCTCCTCAGCGCAAGGTACGCCTTCCAGAGCATGGCGGCCGCGTTGATGGCGAGCCACAGCAGCAATGCCGAGACGGTCGTGAGGCGATGCGTGAGCGCCAGCCCCGCCATGCCGACCAGCTGGCACGAGAGGGTGGCGACATCGATCGTCGAGAGAGCGCGGATCGCACCCCGTCCGAGCAGGTAGCTGTCGATGAAGTAGTTGAGCATCGACGGAACGATCGCCGCGACGGCGAGCAAGAAGAGCAGCCCACTGCTGAGGCCGAGCCTGGTCGCGACCGCCTGCGGTCCGACCACGAAGGTGATCGCCCCTGCAAGCGCAACGGCAGCAGCCGCAAACCCGGCGCCGAGGACGAGCGAACCGCGACCGGACGCCTTTCCGCGAGCGGACAGCCACATCACCGCGCTCGGCATACCGATATTGAGGAGCGCGACCGTCATGGCCGCGGTCGTCTGAACGACGGTGACCGAGCCCTTGCCACCCGCGCCCAGCGTGCGCGCAAGGATGATCCCGACGGGAATGGACAGCGCCGTCTTTGCGATCTGCGCCGCGAACACCCAGGCCGAACTGCGTATCCTCACCGCGGCGGGCACGGTCGAACCCTGCAAGGGCTCGACCGGGGCCGGATCAGACATTGTAGGTGTCCCACTTGTAGCGGCTGCGGTTGCCCTCGTCGCCGAACCACTCGACCGTCCGGCGCAACCCCTCGTCGAGCGGGACTT